>VOFF01001054.1_pt1 | contig 15736 bp, 21 predicted proteins | sample 5384061 | NCBI WGS metagenome assembly VOFF01 (sample SAMN12384725, study PRJNA508395) | human gut metagenome | isolation source: healthy gut E | host: Homo sapiens
ATGTGTTTTGGAAAGGGCGGCAGGCAGGATGAGGCGGTTTACGACGGGGAAAAATGAGCAGGATATGAGGCTTTCGCGTTTTGTGCAGCGCGTGGCGCGAAAGCTGCCGCCCTCCGCCATGTACAAAGCGTTCCGAAACCGGCGCATTAAGGTGAACGGGCGCCGTGCCGCGCCAGATGCTCTGCTGTGTGCGGGGGATGTGATATGTACCTCAATGATGAATTTTTGAAGAGAATGCCTCACGGCCGCAGACGAGGCAGGCTGGAAAAAAGCCGTTTTTCCATACAGGTGATTTATGAGGATGCCGATATTGCAGCCCTGTATAAGCCAGCGCATCTTTTGTGCCATTCAGACCGGACGGGTGACGACAGTCTGCGCCATTTGAAAAAAGCAATAAACCAGTTCATACGCTATCTGAAGAAAAAGAAAGCCTGTGGCAATCACAGGGCGCACGCCTGCGCGCATCTGGCGCTCGGCGCCCGGTGCTGCGGGCACTGACATCAAATACGGCAACCGCAGGATGAATGCGCGTGCAAAGACAGAGCAGCTTGAAAAAATTGACTTGAAAAAGTGAAAAACCTCTTGACGAAACATAAAAAAATTCTTATAATAGATAAAGACGCTTGTTGCGCCTAAAACCACAAAAATGCTACTGTGGCTCAGTTGGTAGAGCAGCTGATTCGTAATCAGCAGGTCGCCGGTTCGAGTCCGGCCAGTAGCTCCATGATGGAGTGACAAAAAGATGTCACTCCATTTTTTTTTCGGTGTTCATGCGGGTTTGCGGGCTTTTGGAAGCAAAATCCGAAAAACGGTTTTACCGTGGATGTCCAAACAGCAAACCGCAGCAAGACCCGTCACAGCGGGGCTTCCGCCTGATTTTTTCAGACCGGAGGCCCCGCTTCCTTCATTGAAAAGTTGCCTGACTTATGATATGATTTTCTCATAGAAATAACGCTTAGAAGGTGCAAATCGCAATGTCTCAGGTGACAAAACGGGCGTTGGAGCAGTCCTTAAAAATCTACTGCTGAAAAAGCCACTTACAAAGATCACAGTAGGTGACATTACAGATGATTGCGGAATCAACCGCATGACTTTTTACTATCACTTCAAAGATATATACGATTTGGTCGAATGGTCGTGTCTGGAAGACGCCAAACAGGCGTTAGAAGAAAAGAAAACCTACGATACATGGCAGCAGGGGCTCTTACAAATTTTTAAAGCGGTGCAGGAAAACAAACCATTTATTCTGAATGTTTACCATTGTGTTCATCGAGAGCAGGTTGAAAAAATACCTGCAGCCGCTGGTGGATCAACTGCTTTTGAACGTTATTAACGATGAGGCAGCCGGGATAACGGTTCGAGACGAAGATAAGCAGTTTATTGCACAGGTCTATTCTTATATGTTTATCGGGCTGATGCTCGACTGGATCAAGGACAATATGCGCGAAAATCCAAAGCAAATCGTGGAAAAGCTTTCCAAATTGATAAAAGGTTCTGTGTCGGTGGCTCTTTCCAGATTTAAACTCTGATTTTATCATTTTAAAGGTTTTGATAAAACTTTTTACATCTTAGCATAGAAGAGCGCAGTTGTATACGGAAATATTACGTGGATGGCCTGAGCTGCCGTGAGATTGCCCGGCTGATTGGCAGGAATGCGGGCACAGCGCCGCGGGAGATACGCAGAAACTGTGCCCGCATGTACGAACCCCGGCTTGCTACCCGCACACAGCACACAAGAAGTACCTGCCGCGCTGCTCCTGCTGTCACCGGGGAATATTCCATTCGCAGGAAGTGATTGACTGCATAAATGGCAGATTAAAAGCGACCTGGTCGCCAGAACAGATTGCCCGCGTCCCTTGCGAATTGCAGATGCCCGGCTGGCGTACGCTCTATCGTTGAATCTATAAAAAATATTTGGTAAACGGCAGCCTGAAAGTGCTGCGGCGCAAAGGGAAGAGCCATGAAGCGAAAGAAACACGGGGAAATACAGCAAAGGGAAGTCGATTCGAAAAAGAGACAAGTCGGTATACAGCCGTCAGGAATCCGGTCACCGGGAAGCGGATACGGCAGTGAGCGGCCAGGGCAAAAAGCAAAGCCCGCTTTGCCGCTTTGGCAGAGCGCAAGACTCGGTTTTACATTGCCGTGAAGATACCGGGCCGAAAAAGCCGAGACCATGGGAAATGCTATGGAAACCGCTATTGTTGCTGCACTGTCTGCCTTTCCCTGCGCAGCTGGTCAAGACCATTACCTGCGACCGGGGTGCGGGGGATCGCCAACTGGCGCCGTATGGAAGAACGGTTGCATTGCGAGGTCTACTTTACCGACCCGTATTGCGCCTGGCAGAAAGGCACAAACGAGAATCTGAACGGTCTGCTTCGGGAGTTTTATCCCAGAGGCAGGAACCTTTCCCGTGTTGCCCACGCCACATTAAAACGAAACCTGGCGTTGTTGAACGCCAAAAGCCTCATAAGGTGCTTAACTTCCATTCTGCTCAGGATTGATGGGACTTTGAACCTGCTTCCTGTTACACTTGGTTTGACAGAAATTTAGTGATTATGTACGGTTTTTCCGGCTTATATTAAGTTCTATTTTCTTCTCCCCGGACACACAAATGGTCAAGAAGCTTCATCAAAGACCGTCCGCGTTCGCTGAGCGTATATTCTACCTTGGGGGAATCTGAGGATATTCTTTCCGTATAATTAGCTGATTTGCTTCCAGTTCCTTGAGATTGCTGCTCATGGTTTTATCCGAGCCCCTTTTTAAATATCGTTTCAGTTCTTTTTGAACCGCACCGTTCCAAATTCCATCGGGCAATATAGAATTACCATTTTATGTTTACCAAAATAAGCGATAGGGTGTAACTGAATCCCGTGTCTTCAAAATTCGCGTTTTCTATATAATTCTTTATCATATTAACACTTTCCTGTTTGATAGTATATTTATTAAAATAGTATTTGTTTTTTTTACTATTGTAAATTTATAATTTTAATTGCCGATACAATATGTGTCAATTCTAAATGATAAGGCAAGGTAAATAAGATGAGAAGGCAGCTGGATATTACGGAGGGCATTTTTCCAATGCCTGTTTTGATGGTAGCAACTTATAACGAGGATGGTACGGTTAATGTGATGAATGCCGCATGGGGTACCATGCAAGAGCGGGATGCGGTGGCACTCAATCTCACGGAAACCCAAAAGACCGTGAAAAATATTAAGGCAAGAGGCGCATTTACGGTAAGCCTTGCGGATGCGGCTTGCGTTGCGGAAGCGGATTATTTTAGGGTGGTGTCCGGTAATAATTCACCTGACAAATTTGCGAACAGTGGGTTGACCTCCTTCAAGTCTGAGGTTGTGGATGCTCCGGTCATCAATGAACTTCCTCTATGTCTGGAGTGCAGATTTGTTGAATACCAGTCCAACGAATATGGCTGCGGCGTGATTGAAAAAGTCATCAAAGTCACTGCAGATGACAATGTGATGAAAGATGGCAAGTTGAATATGGCGCTGGTCAATGCCATTGCATTTGATCCTTATACACACGGCTATTACAAGGTAACAGAGAGAGTTGGGGAAGCCTTCAAAGACGGGCTGAAGCTGAAAAAGTAAATAGAACATTGAAAAGCAAACATTAGAAAATAGCCTTGTAAAAATAAAAACGGACTCGTTCAAACCCGGAATTTTCATTTTTTAACGAGCATCTTTTTTGCCAACTCTTGCAACAAAACGCCGTACCCCTTGCAGAAACTGCGGGCGCGGCGTTTTTGTATTGCCGGTTTCAGCGGAAAGCAACCCATGGCTTAGCCTGAGGCTCTGGCTGCAGGCCGGCCGACGGGACACTTGCAGCGCGGCATGAGAAAAGTATACAGCCTTTGTTTTTATCTGCTGACGGCTTCCTGCTTTGGAGGCTGTGCACATTTAGAAGAACAGGAGCGGTAAATGCACTATACCCAATGAAAAACTCTCTTTGCCGGCGGCGGCTTCAAATTGATATTTTATGATGCCAAGGTCCATTTTGCTGTAAAATCCAAGTCCTGCTCTGGCATGGACATTGCCGTTTTCATAAGAAAGATAAAATTTCTGCTGGTTCATAGCGGTGGGGGGGGCGAGCAGGGCGGCATCCACACCTGCCTGAAACCATGCAGGGGTGCCGGGGCCAGCATTGCTCACGGCGCTGCGGCTTTTGGAGCGATGCGGTTTTCCCTCAGAGACGCCATGGCCAAGCGCAATCACGGCGGCCAGCCTTTCACGGCGTCCTATTTCAAATGCACCGGACGTTTTTTTCTGTATGTCAGGGCGGCCCAGCAGGTGTTCAGGCCAAGCTGCTGAGCTTTCAGCACGAGCCGCTGCCCGTAATAGCCGCATGCTTCCTCCAGACGGCTGCCTTTTTTCGCCCACCAAAGCGATGTAGTTTTGAACACCGGAAAAGCTGCCGTAATGCGCCAGAAAGCTGTCAAAGGCCCGGGACTCGTTCACTGCCAGTTGGATATGCAGGCCGCTTTCCTTGTTGCAGTGCTCTATTTCCTGACGAAGCACTGTTATGTCAGCCTTGCTCAAGGGCTCGGGCGTATATTGGCGCACACTGTGCCGCTGCTTCATTGCCTGAAAAATATCCATGCTTTTTCTCCTTTTCAATCTCTTATTCTTCCGCTTCCGGCTGGTGCAGCTGCCCCATCATTGCCCTTGCCTGCTGCAGCATTTACAGCAGAGCTTCTATTTCGCCGCAGTCAGAATGAAAAGAATAATAGTTTTTTTGTTCCCTTCCGCCGCACGCAGATGATACCGGCAGCCTTCAATACGCGCAGCTGATGAGATGCTTACGGGGCGGGAAAGACGCGCCTTTTCCGCGATGGCGCCTGTGCAGTCTTTCATCTGCATCATTTCGAGGATAAGGTGCTGACGGCTTTCATCGCCGAGTGCAGGCAGCGTGCGGCGGCATGCGGCAAATTGCGCTGCGGGCTGCGCCACATTGTGGCTGAAGGCTGTCATATCTCTCAGCTCCTTCCGTTTATCGGTATGGACCATTTTACTATATTTTCCAGGCCTCGGCCGAATGGAAAAGAAAATCGAGATGAAGTATTCTCCGCTGTGTAGCATGGGAAAAAGTCTAAAAAAGGGCGGGCCCATATGCGGTGGGCCCGCCCCTCTGCATTCGTCAAAACCGCCCTTTTTAAGCGGCCTGCCCGGTGCGGAAGGGAAACCGGCTCATAGTGCGAAGTCTTCTGGCGAAAAGCTGGGCAGTTTTGGGGCGCGCTTTGGAATACGGCGCAAAGGGTCATACCGGTAATACCTGCACTTAGACACTTGGCGCACAGGCCCCTTTTTTTTCACAGTAGAAGCAGCCGGGCTGCGGGGCCTTGCGCCCAAATTCACAGTATTCGCAGCTGGGGCTGATGGTGGCGCCGAACAGCGGTTTTTCAAACATAGCGCTTTCTCCTCTTCCTTTGCGTTTTTTTTATTATATCAGAGCAGAGCGTCAGCTTCAACGATATTCAGGTGCGCGCGCTGCGCCGCGGGCAGATGGCAAGTGCGCACATGCAGAATACGGCGCACACTGCATCTGCGGGCATGCGCGAGGTGAAAACAGGGCCGCTGAAGGCCGCAGCGGGCAGGCTGACGGGAAACAGGTGCACCAGCACGGCCAGCACAGCGAGGCAGAGCGGCAGGTGTGCAATGCGCGAGAGCGCCAGAGGACGGAGAGAGATATTAGGGTGCGTCAGTGCACGAACCTGTAAAAAACACACAGGCGCCCATCAGGCTGAGGGCCGCCATGCACAGCGGTACACGGTATGCTGGCGCACATATGCTGGCCTTCTGGCATGCGGCTGTCACCTCAAGCGGAAGGCAAACGGCATACTGAGCCGGGGGTGAAGAGCCTGCGGGTGTATAAATGCCCGCCAGAAAAGAAAAACAGTATGATATAGCCGCATAAAACGGCCATGGAGAATACTGCGCCGCGCACCGCGGCAACAATGCCCTTTTCCGGCGAGGATGGACGGTGCGGTGGCTGGGCATTGCCATCTGGTGCAAGCCGGGAAGCGGCAAAACCGCACATGAGGCCAGCGGCGAACTGACTTGCAAGCAGAAACCATCCTGCCTTCACACTGCCCAGCATGGCGAAGCCGACGCTGCCTACAATGAAGGCCGGGGAGGATCCGACACAGCACACCAGAAGTACAGAGGCCTCGCGCGGGCTTATCTCACCCTCGCGGTACATTCTGTCTACACTGCGTGCCGCCGAGGCAAACCCGCCCAAAAGCCCGCAGAACAGCGCGGCCGGGGCCCGGCGACTGCGGATGCCCAGCGCCCGGGCCACGGGAATGAAGGGAATGCCGAAAAAAGGATGCCAGTGGGCTTTGCAGCAGCAGCTCACACAAAACCAGAAAGGGGAACAGAGAGGGAATTACCGTCTCGCAGCATAGCTGCATGCCGCGCGCGGCTCCCTGCATGGCAATGCCGGGCCGTGCCAGCGTCTGCACCATACACAGTATGAGAAACAGAAACCACACAGCGCGAAGGCTGCGCCCTTTTTGCCATGGAAAACTCATAACGCCACCCCCATTCCGATATATATGAATGATACCGGATGAAAGAACAGGGAGGGCGCTATGAAAAAAACAGAAAAAGGCGTGCGGAGCCGTTTTCGCTTTCGCGCGCGCGCTTGGCGCCGCCGGGCGCACGGGAGAGGTGCAGAAACTGCTGTATGGGAAACCGGCGCTGCACATCGACTGCACCGGGAACATCTCCATAGAAAACTGCCGTGAGATTTTGCAGTATAATGAGGCGGAGCTTTTGCTGGATATGGGGATATGCCGCGTAGCTTTCAAAGGGGACGGCATTCTGGTGGATACTTATCAGAAAGACAGAATCACCGCGCACGGACGAGTGGTTTCCGTCTCGTTCCATGGGAAAGATGAGGTGAGCGGCCAGTGAGAAGAAAGCCCTTCCGCTTTGTGGAGGCCACCGTGCGCTTTGAAACTGAGGGCGGGCTGGGAGAGAAGCTGCTCAGCCGGTGTGCGCGCGACCAAATAGAACTGGAAGCCGTAACGCCCACGGCAACAGGCTTCAAAGGGCCGTGTGCGCGCGCGTGACTATGCGGCGCTGGCCAAAGCACGCCTGGCGCTGTCACTGCCGTGTACAGGTGAGAGAGCGATATGGCGTTATGTTCTGGCTTGCCGCCTACCGGCGGCGCGCGCGCAGGCCTTCTGGCAGGGGCGGTGGCCGCAGTGCTTTTGCTGGCGCTCAGCCAGCAGCTTGTATGGAATATCACGTTTTTGAACTGTACCCAGGCGGAACAGCAGCAGCTTCGCATGCAGTTGTATGAACACGGCATTTATGAGGGCGCCTATGTAGATGCACAGACGCTGAAATATGCGGCGAATGAGATGTTCCTTTCCACAGATGCATATAGCTGGGTGACACTGAACTTTGTGCATGGGCGTCTGGTGGCTGAAAAGGTGGACAGGACACAGCAGCCCCAGGCGCTGGAGCAGCAATACTGTGATTTTGTGGCCGCCGAGGACGGGCGCCTCACCCGGCTGGATGTCTCCGGCGGGTTTGTGCGCCGCCGCGAAGGCGAGATCGTCTCGAAGGGGAGGTGCTCGTGTCCAGCGGACGGGTGGGGGCGCAGCGGTGAAGCGCTGCTCAGCCCGGCGGCGGCAAAGGTGTATGCCGAGGTGGAAAAAAATATACCTGCACCCAGCCCCTTCAGGTATCGGCCCAGTGCCCCACAGGTGAAGTGCAGACAGCGCGGCGCCTGCTTTTGGCCCATGGGGGGCTTTGCCGCTTTCCCCAGGCCTGCAGGAGGACGGGCAGGGCATCACCCAGGTTACACGGCAGGGGGGCGCTGTTTGGCCTGCATTTTCCTGCAACAGTGGAGACCTCTACATTGAGAAGCACACAGGCTGTGCAGGCGCGGCTTTCAAAAACCTTGGCCGCACAGACGGCGCGGATGAAAATATTTGATGAAATCAGCCGGGAGTTTGGCGAATATACCCTTGTGAGCAGTGAAAGAGCTGGTGGACGAAGGCCCGGATTCCGTCACCGTCACCCTGCGCGTGTGCATTGAAACAGATATTGCGCGCAAGGCTGAGTTCGGCGGTTTTACATGAAAAAGACGTTGAAATTTTGTGGGACTTGTGCACAAAATAGTCTTTAATATTTTGATAAATCTGCTATAATAAAAGGGAATGGAAAGTGAGGCAAACGGATGGCAGAAACAAGGATGGAAGTGGATTCCATGGATACCGCGCTGGCGGTGTTCGGCAGCTGTGATGAGAATATCCGTCTTTTGGAGCAGGCGCTGGGCGTTACCGTAGTGTGCCGCGGCACAGAGCTGAAGTTCTCCGGCCCGGAGGAGGCCGTGCAGAAGGCACGCCGCGCGGTGGACGCCATGCTGTCTCTGCGGGAGGGCGGCACACCGCTGGAGGAGCAGGCGGTTCGCTACTGCATCTCGCTGGCGGACGCGGGCGAAGAAGAAAAAGGTGCAGGAGCTTGCGGGCGGCTGCATCGCCATTACGGCAAAGGGCCGCCCGGTGCGCCCGAAAACCTTGGGGCAGAAACAGTATGTGGAAGCCATTTTGAAAAAATGCCGTTACCTTTGGCGTGGGGCCGGCGGGCACGGGAAAAACCTACCTTGCCGTGGCCATGGCGGTAAAGGCGTTCAAGGCGCGGCAGGTAAGCCGCATTATTCTCACGCGCCCTGCTGTAGAGGCGGGCGAGAAGCTGGGCTTTTTGCCGGGTGACCTGCAGAATAAGGTGGACCCGTACCTGCGCCCGCTGTATGACGCTCTGTTCGATATGCTGGGCGCAGAAAATTATCAGAAGCTGCTGGAAAAGCAGCTCATCGAGGTGGCGCCTTTGGCTTACATGCGCGGGCGTACGCTGGATGATGCCTTCATCATCCTTGACGAAGCGCAGAATACCAGTCCCGAACAGATGAAAATGTTCCTCACACGCATGGGCGCCGGCTCCAAGGTCGTGGTGACGGGCGACATTACGCAGATCGACTTGCCGGATAAGGCACGCTCCGGCCTTGTGGATGCGCTGCAGGTGCTGAAAAACGTGCAGGGCATTGCCATGATGTTCTTTTTCGGAGAAGGATGTGGTGCGCCACCGCCTTGTGCAGGAGATCATCCGGGCATACGATAAAGCGCAGGCCGCCAGGCACAAGCGGGGGTGAGCGCCCGCCTGCCTGCGGCGGATACAGGAAACATGAAAGGAAAGGAATGTGAGCACCATGTCGCATAAAGTGTACATCACCAACAAACAGAAGGCCGTAAAAGGTTCCATCGGGCCTGCGCATCCTCATTCGGCGTGCGTGCCATGCCGTGCTGGAATACGAGCATTTTGAGGGCCCTGCTGAGATAAGCGTCACCTTTGTGGATGACGAAGAGATTGCACGGTTGAATGAGCAGTACCGCAGCTAGCCCCAGCCCACAGACGTGTTGAGCTTCCCCCTTGGCGAAAATGGCAAATACGATATCAATCAGGAGACGGGCGCAGCCATGCTGGGTGACATCGTTATTTCCATGCAGCGTGCTATGGAGCAGGCCTCGCTGTACGGTCATTCACTTCAGCGCGAGGTGGCCTACCTGACAGTGCACTCCATGTTCCACCTGCTGGGGTATGACCATGAGGCGGGCGGCCTTGAGGCCGTGCGCATGCGCGAAAAGGAAGAAGCCACGCTGATACAGTCTTGGCCTTCCGCGCACGGTCTCTTACAGCGTGGACCAGATATGAAAAAGCAGCCTTTTCTGCACAGCTTTCGCTATGCGGTGCAGGGCGTGCGCACGGCGCTGCGGGAAGAACGCAACCTGCGCTTTCATGTGTGCGCCGCATTTTATGTGTACTTGTTCAGCCTGTTTTACGAGTTTACACGTGTGGAATACTGCCTCATCACCATTATGGTGGGCGGCGTGATGGCGCTGGAGCTTGTGAATTCCAGCCTGGAGCGCGCGGTGGAACGCCCTGTGCCGGAACGGTATATGACCGCCGGTGCCGTGAAGGATATGGCGGCAGGCGCCGTGCTGGTGTTCAGCATTGCCAGCGCGGTGTGCGGCGTGCTTTTGTTCTGGGACACGGCGGCTTTTGCCCGCATGTGGCGCTTCTTTCTGCGCTGGCCCGCACTGGCCCTGGTGCTGGCGGCCACGCTGGTGCCGGCGTTCCGCTTTATCTTTGGCAAAAAAGGGAGAATAGATGTTGCAGACAAAAACAGTGTTTGCGGCCCTTGTGGGCAGGCCGAATGTGGGAAAATCCAGCCTTTTGAACCGGCTGGTGGGCGAAAAAGTGGCCATTGTGACGGCAAAGCCCCAAACGACGCGCACGCGCATCACGGGTATTTTGACAAAGGGGCCTACGCAGTTTGTATTTCTGGACACGCCCGGCATCCATGCCCCGCGCACAAAGCTGGGCAGGCGCATGGTGAAAAACAGTGGCGGACAGCGTGGCAGAGGTGGATGCTGCCGTGATGGTGTTTGAACCCTATGGGGAATTTACCCCGCAGGAGCAGGGCCTGATGGAGGATATCCGCGCAAAAAGGCTGCCTGCCATCGGTGTGGTGAATAAAACAGACGTGCTGCGGCGCCCGGCAGACGGCGCGGCACGTGTGGCACAGCTTGAGGCCGCGGGTGTTTTTGCCAGAGTGCTGTGCACCAGCGCCCGCGAGGGCAGCGGCTGTGAAGAGCTTCTGGCAGCCATAGAGGCTTATTCTGTGGAAGGCCCGCATTATTTCCCGGACGATGCCTATACCGATATGCCGGAGAAGGCCCTTGTGGCGGAAGTGGTGCGGGAAAAGATGCTTGTGTTTTTGTACGACGAGATACCGCACGGCACGGCAGTAACGGTGGAACGCTTCAAAGAGCGCCCGGGGCAGGAGCTTGTGGATATCGACATCAACATCTATTGCGAAAAAAGAAAAGCCACAAGGGGCATCATCATTGGCAAAGGCGGCGCCATGCTCAAGAAAATCGCCAGTGCGGCGCGCCTGGAGTGTGAGGAGTTTCTGGGCGTGCGGGTGAACCTGCAGTGCTGGGTGAAGATAAAAAGATGATTGGCGCGATAATGATATGCTTTTTGAACAGCCTGGGCTTCCGGCAAAATTAAAGCTGGCGCTTTTTTTTCCGTACATAATCTTTCATAATACGGCGAACAGTACCGCTATAATGATAGCGGAGGTGTTCGTCATGCAGGATAACGGTTACTGGAAACGATTTGAAAGCACAGGCGCTGTGGGCGCTTATCTGGACTATAAGGCACAGAAGGAGCACGCAGGCAAGAAGGAGGCACAGCATGCAGACGACAACGATGGGCCTGGTGCTGCGCGCGACGAAAACAGGTGAGGCAGACAGGGTGCTTTCCGTGCTGACGCCGGCGGGTATCGTTTCGGCTATCGCGAAGGGAAGCCTGCGGCTGAAAAACAGGCTGCACAGCGCCACGGGCCTGTTCTGCTATTCAGAATTCACCCTGTTTGAGGGGAAAACCATGTTTATGGTGGACGAGGCCGAGGTGCGCGAGGTGTTTTGGGGTGTGCATGAAGACGTGGTGAACATGGCGCTGGCCATGTACTGCGCCGAATTTGTGTCCACCCTGTCGCCCACGGGCGACGAGGCCGCGGCCCAGCTTCGCCTCCTTTTGAACAGCCTGTATTATCTCAGTGAAAAAAGCGGGCCCCGCGTTTATCAAGCCGGTGTACGAGCTTCGCGCACTGACGCTGGCGGGCTTTCTGCCGGGGCTTGTGGCCTGTGCAGACTGCGTGAAATACGAGGGCGGCCCCTTTTTGCTTTGACGCTGCCACAGGCCTTTTGTTTTGCGCGGAATGCGCGGCGAAACGGGGCCTTTGCGGCAAACCTGGACGCCGCGGCCCTGGCGGCCATGCGGCACATTACTTTACAGTGAAGACGAAAAGCTGTTCGGCTTTTTCATTGGGCCGGAAAGCCTTGCGCACCTGGGCGCTGCAGTAGAGCAGTATGTGCGCTATTGTGTGGACAAGCCGTTCAAAACCCTGGAATTTTACCACAGCGTCCTTGTGTGAGGGCGCGCATTGAAGGAGACCCATGCAACCGAAATACTTAGCTTCTCTGGAATTCGATAAGATACTTTCGCGCGCCGCGCAGGGCATCGTGTGCCCGGAGGCGCGCGGTTTGCTGTTGGAAGAGCAGCCCGGCGCCACCCCGCAGGCTGTGCGCGATAAGCTGGCCGAGACGGATGCCATGACGGCCCTGCTTATAAAAAACGGCACACCGCGGTTTGACAGGGTGGAGAATGTAAAAATGTGGTGAGCCGCGCGTGCAAGGGCGGCGTGCTCTATGGCCGAGCTTTTAGAGCTTGCGCGCGCCCTGCGCAATTTTCGAGAGTTGACCGCGTGGTACCATATCACGGAGCACGATTTCCTGTGCATCGACGACCACTTCTATGCCATGACGCCGCAGCCTTCGCTGGAAAAGGCCATCGGGCAGGCCATTGTGTCGCCCACGGAAATGGCGGATGCCGCCAGCGATACGCTGTATGATATCCGGCGCAGAATACGCGGCGCGGAAAACTCCATTCGCGACAAGCTGGATGCTCTCACCAAATCTCAGCAGGCGGGCAGGGTGTTACAGGATGCCGTTGTTTCCATTCGCAACGGAAGGTTTGTGGTGCCGGTAAAGGCAGAATACCGCGGCGAGGTGGGCGGCGTCATCCACGACGTTTCTTCCAGCGGTTCCACGTTGTTTGTGGAGCCTACGGCCGTGGTGGAGGCAAATGCAAAAATTTTGCAGCTTCGAAATCAGGAGCAGGCAGAAATAGAGCGCATTCTGGCGGCATTCAGCGCCCAGGCAGCAGAACTGGAGCCCATGTTCAGCCTGGGTTATGACGCCATGCTTCAACTGGATGTTCTGCTGGCAAAGGCCAAGCTGGCGCTGGAGCAGAAGGCCATGCTGCCTGCCGTGCGGGAGGACTGCGCCTTCAGCCTGGTGCGTGCGCGCCATCCGCTTATTTCACCGGACACTGTGGTACCCATTGATGTGGAGCTGGGCAAAAGCTACGATACCATGATTATCACCGGCCCCAACACAGGCGGCAAGACGGTGACGCTGAAAACCGCGGGCCTCTTGTGCACCATGGCCTGCCATGGCTACCTGATTCCCGCGCACGAGACGAGCGAGGTGTGCGTGTTCTCCGACATCCTGGTGGATATTGGCGATGAGCAGAGCATCGAGCAGAGCCTTTCCACCTTTTCCGGGCATATCAAGAATATCACAGAGATATTTGGCACCGCAGGGCCCGGCACGCTGGTGCTGATGGACGAGCTTGGCGCAGGCACAGACCCTGCCGAGGGCGCCGCTCTTGCGGTGGCGGTGATAGAAGCCTTGCGCACGCGCGGCGCAAAGGTCATGGCCACCACGCATTATTCCGAGCTGAAGGTGTTTGCGCTGGAGACGCCCGGCGTGCAGAACGCCTCGTGCGAATTCGATATCGACACGCTGCGCCCTACCTATAAGCTGAGCGTGGGCGTGCCCGGAAAATCGAATGCCTTTCTCATCAGCGAAAAAGCTGGGCCTTGCGCCCGCGGTGATAGAGCGCGCAAAGCAGCATCTTTCGGCAGAGGACCAGAAGTTCGACACCGTTCTCTCTCAGCTGGAAGACCTGAAGCTGCAGCTGAAGAAGGGCAGGCAGAGGCCGAGCGCCTGCGTGCCACGGCGCAGGACGCGCTGAGCAAGGCAAGAGAGGAACGCGATAAGCTTATCCGGCAGGGGCAGGCAGAGCTGGAGGCCGCGCGTGAAAAGGCGCGCGCCATGGCCGCGGACGTGGAACGGCGCGCATATGACCTGCTGGACGAGCTGCGCAAGCTGGAAAAGGATAAAACCCGCGCTGCGAGCCAGCGCGCCGCGCGCGCAAGAGAGATAGCCCGCAAGGATTCAGAAAAAGCTGTTTTTGAAAAAGCGATGTAGTACATACCGTCCAGCGCGAGTATACGCCCTTGAAAAAAAGCGGAACCCGGGCAGGAGGTATATCTGGTAGAGCTGGATAAAACGGGTATTGTTTCTTCCCGCCCTGATAAGGACGGCCTTGTAGAGGTGCGCGCGGGCATTTTGCGCACAAAGGTGCCGCTTTCCAAGCTGGCTGCGCCGCCCAAATTTCAAAAGGCGGAGAAGGCATCCATTTATACACCCGCCCGCGCAGGCAGGCGGACGGAGTGCGTGAAGCCGCGCGCCGCACAGCCAGCATGGAGGTGAACCTGCTGGGCATGACGGTGGAGGAGGCGCTGCTGGAGACAGACCGTCTTCATTCGATAACGGCCTGCTTTCCGGTCAGACAACGTTGTACCTTATCCACGGCAAGGGCACGGGCGCGCTGCGCAAGGCCATTCACGAGCACCTGCGCCGCCACCCCCCCAGCGTGAAGAGCTTCCGCCTTGGCAATTACGGCGAGGGTGAGGCCGGCGTCACCGTGGTGGAGCTGAAATAAGCACAGGGAAAAGGAGTTTTTCATGGAGAGACGGAACCATAAAAACCACAGGGGCGGGCAAGGCCTGGCCGCTCGCGCAGGCGGCGCTGCCAAAAAAGTGCTGACAAACCCGCTGACCTATGTGCTGCTTGCAGCCGTTTTGTTCCGCGTGGTGTACTTCCACACGCTGCGCCCTTATTCGGAAACAGCAGACTCCCCACATACAAGGACCTTGGCAATATCCTGACGGGCCTGCGCACGCCCATTTATCCGCTGCTGCTGGCGGGGCTGAAGGCGTTGTTCGGCGAGCCGCTGATGAATATGGTGCTGGTGAGGCTGCAAAGCCTTGCCGCGCTGTGCGCGCTGGGGGGCTTTCTACTACACAGTGGTGCGCGTGACGCGCCGCCGGTATCTTGCCGTTATTTTTACGCTGCTGTTCGGGCTGCAGCCAGGTGTTGTGGGCTATGAAACATCCGTGATGACGGAATCGTTTTCTGTCTCCGGCGTGGTGTTCCTTGTGTTTCTGCTGGCGCGCTATCTGGACGAGCGCCGCAGATGCGATGCGGTGGGCCTTGGCGTATTGGCGCTGTTTCTGGTGCTGCTGCGCCCGGCGTTCCTCTATCTGGTGGGCGTGCTGGCCGTGTTCTGGGTGCTGCAGTGGTTTCTGGAGGCGCCCGCCAAAAAAAAGAGGAATATCCTGTGGGGTTTTCTGGGCACGGGCATTTCTGTGGCGGGTGTGCTGGCGTGGTGCGCGTTCAACTTTTTCAGCTGCGGGCGCTTTACTCTCAGTGTGGTGACGGATATCAACCTTTGCACATGCTGGTGCTGAACGGCTCGGTGGAAAACCCGGAATATCCGGAGATGTCGGAATACGTCTGGAACAAGATGGTGGAAAACCAGGAGGATGAAGCCTATCTGCCCTGGGGCGCATACAATGACATTATCGCCGAAATATCCCGATACTTGGGCGGAATATGCTTCTTCCACCCTGAAATACCATGTGGGAGATATGATGGATTATACTGTGACGAAAGCGGCCGGGCTGCTGAACCAGCCGTTTCTCAATGACCAGCCTTATGCCCATCTCTGGTACTACAAAAGCTTTGGCTCTGCTGTGCGCACGCTGCTGTTCAATGTAAAAGTGGCGCAGGTGCTGCAATTTCTTGCAGAGCTTTGTTTACAGCTTTACCTGGTGGGCGGTGAAAAAGCGCATCAACTGGCTGGGACTGGGCCTTGCCGGGTGTTCACTCGCCACAATGGTTACCTCTGTGGTGGGGGCGCAGGCCGAATGGTACCGGCTGTGGCTGCCGTC
>VOFF01000080.1_pt1 | contig 15706 bp, 27 predicted proteins | sample 5384061 | NCBI WGS metagenome assembly VOFF01 (sample SAMN12384725, study PRJNA508395) | human gut metagenome | isolation source: healthy gut E | host: Homo sapiens
AACAAAGGCTTTCCATCCCGCTTATCGAGGGGGTCATCCACTCGTCCGACGTGTTCTACCGCGATGCGCCCGCCGCGCCCGGCCAGCCCCTTTACTGGCAGGCTTTGCGCGACGAAAAGGGCTGCCTTGCCGTAGAGATGGAGAGCTTCGCCCTGTTCCACAACGCCAGGGTGACAGGCAGGCACGCGGCGTGCCTGCTTACCATTTCCGATTCGTTCACCTCACCTGAGGAGACAACGCCCGAACAGCGTCAGACCAGCTTCACCCAGATGATGGAGGTGGCGCTGGGCACGGTACTGGAATAACGGGGAGGGGGAGGCACACCGTGGAGGTTGACCGCAGGGCGCTTATCCGCGCCGCCTTTGCCGCGCGCGAAAACGCCTATGTGCCGTATTCGCATTTTGCCGTGGGCGGCGCTGCGTGCCAAAAACGGAAAGGTGTACACGGGCTGCAACATCGAATGCGCCACCTACACCCCCCCACCAACTGCGCCGAGAGCACGGCCCTATTCAAAGCCGTGAGCGAGGGCGTGCGCGAGTTTGAGGCCATTGCCGTGGTGGGCGCCAAAGGTGGGCGCGCCGGACGACGCCCTTGTCACCTCGCCCTGCGGCGTGTGCCGCCAGATGCTGTTCGAGTTCGGCGGCGAGCAGCTGCTTGTCATTATGGTGAAAAGCGAGGCCGATTATATCGAAATGCCCCTTGGCCGGCTTCTGCCCCTGGGCTTCGGCCCGGAAAAGGTGCTGTGAAGGCGCGCAGCCCAAAAGGTCGCGGGCTTTGGCCCGGCGGGCACTTTTGGCCCCTTATGGCCCAAAGCGGGCATTTGTAACAGAAATGTTATGCCTGTGTGTAGGGGCGCGCTATTGAAAGCGCACGCTTTTTTTCTGCTATACTAAATTCGCTCAAATGCACAGGGCGCAGGTCGCCATTGACTTTCCGGCAGAATAGAAGCTGCGGCTGGCCAACTGCATCAACAATCACCAGAAGTTTTTTCGATGAAAGAAAAAGACATTGGAAATTTACAGCATACGGCATAGGGCAGTAGCGTGCCGTATTCGTCCCTCAATACAGGCGCTTGGCCATATATGGACAGGTCGGGAAGGAGACAGGACGGATACTCTGAAAATTATGCGAACAGAAAGGTGTGGAAATCATCGAAGCATAAGCTTGCCCGGACCATATTCATATGTTGAGGAGTATCCCTCCGAAATACAGTGAAGCACAAATTATGGGGTATCTCAAAGGGAAAAGCAGCCTGATGATATTCGGCCGGCATGCGAATTTGAAATACAAATATGGAAACGTATAGTAGTGATAGGGATACTCTTACAATTTGTTGGTATCTGTCATTTAATATATCCCTACCGCAAGTAAGCTAACCGGCATTTCGGGGCCGGAGGGCATTATGCGGGCACAGTAGGACGGAACAGGAAGCAGATACAGGAGTACATCAAGCACCAACTGAAGGAAGACCAAATAGCAGGCCAAATCAGCATCAAGGAATTCATCGACCTGGCCATGAGCCGGCAATGCGGCTGGCCGGCCCGTTCGCGGCCCGTTTAGGGACGTTGTCCGCATTGCGCTCTTCCGGGGCTTACGCAAGCCCCCGGCTTTGCCGGGGAGAGGGGCCTGACTTGTGAAATACCTGCTGTGCCGATGAGGAGGCCCCAAAAGCCTTCCGGTACCGGGCCCAAGCGTGCTGCCAGCAGCCGCCTGCCAAGACCGCCTTATGCGCCGTACAGCGTGCGGCCGAATTCATGCGCGCGGGCAAGGTGGCCCGTTTCACCAATGTGCGGCGGGCCGTTCGTCTCGCCGCAGCCGCCCGCCAGCAGCACGCCTCTGTCGGCAAAGCCGATATAATTCACCAGCGCAAAGCGGTAATAGCTCACCGCCTGCTCAAACGTCCAGAACAAATCGTCCGCCGCCGTCATCAGCAGGGCGCAGTCCTTCTTCGGGTAGGCCTCATAGCGGCCCCTTTGGGTGGTGTGTCATCCGGCTGGGCCAGGCTGTAAAGCCGCTCGATAACGGCCTTCATGTGCGCGCATATTGTCCAGAAATAAAGCGGCGAGGCGAACACCAGCGCATCGCACCACAGAATATCCGGCACAAGGGCGGCAAAATCGTCTTTCTGCACACAGGGCCTGCCGTAGCGGCAGGCGTTGCAGCCCATGCAGCCACGGATGTCCCTGTTTTGCAGGTACAGCATCTTTACCTCGTGCCCGGCCTCGCGCGCACCCTGCGCAAAGGCATCCGAAAGCTGGCGGGTATTGCCTCTGGGCCGCCCGCCCGTCACCAGCACCAGTATTTTTTTTCATATGCCATCTTCCTTTCCCGCGTTTGGGCTGTCCAAGGCGGCCCCTCTTTATATTACCATACGCAGGGCGCTGTGTCTGTATCGCATGATACAAACGGGGCCGGGTTTGTGCGGTGCCGCCCGCCGCGCGCCGGTGCCGGGAAGCCCTCTCCCTCGCCCTTGTTCGCCCGGCAGGCACGGTATGGGCTGTATGGAACGGGCGCCGCCCGCTTGATGAACGCAGGCAAAAGAGAGAAACAGGGCCGGACGGATGCGGCGGGATGACTCTGCATGGCAGGCGCGGGCACAGGCACGGTATGGGCCGTATGGAACGGGCGCCGCCCGCTTGATGAACGCAGGCAAAGAGAGAAACAGGGCCGGACGGATGCGGCGGGATGACTCTGCATGGCAGGCGCGGGCACAGGCACGGTATGGGCCGTATGGAACAGGCGCCGCCCGCTTGATGAACGCAGGCAAAGAGAGAAACAGGGCCGGACGGATGCGGCGGGATGGCTCTGCATGGCAGGCGCGGGCACAGGCACGGTATGGGCCGTATGGAACAGGCGCCGCCCGCTTGGTGAACGCAGGCAAAGAGAGAAACAGGGCCGGACGGATGCGGCAGGATGGCTCTGCATGGCAGGCGCGGGCACAGGCACGGTATGGGCCGTATGGAACAGGCGGCCGCCTGCTGGTGGCCGCAGGCCGAAGGAATGGCGCGTGCCGGAGGAACGTGGTATAATAGGGTTGCCCGGCAGACAAGCAGGCCAAAAGCACAGTGTGCGGTATATGGTGCCAGAAACGGAAACGGCGGCGGTATGCCCGCCGTTTTTTGAAAAAAATGTGCCCACCTTGTGGCCAGCTGTTCACGATTTCGATACATTTTTGTGTTAAAATAAACCCATTCAGTCCAATTCAGAACAAAAAAAGAGGGAAAGGCAGGCGATTTCATGCCCATTGACAAGAGTATTGATTATTCAGAGGCAACGCCGTATATCTGTGAGCTGAGCCGCAAATGCATCGACAATGCGTATATCGACCCGGCACTGTATACCAAATACGATGTAAAGCGCGGCCTGCGCGATTTGAACGGCAACGGCGTGCTGACGGGCCTTACCGAGATAAGCGACATCGTGGCCTTTGAAATGAAGGATGGCGTGAAAACGCCCTGCGAGGGCCGCCTGTATTACCGCGGGGTGAATGTGCGCGACATTGTGCGCGGCTTTGTCACCGAGGGGCGCTTTGGCTTTGAAGAGGTGGTATACCTGCTTTTGTTCGGCGAACTTCCCAAAGAGCAGGAGCTGGAGAAATTCCGCGCCCAGCTTTCGGCCTACCGCGCGCTGCCCACCAACTTTGTGCGCGACGTCATTATGAAGGCGCCCAGCGCCGACATGATGAACACCCTTGCGCGCAGCGTGCTTACTCTGTACGGATACGATGCCAGGGCCGATGACAATTCCCCGGAAAATGTGCTGCGCCAGTGCCTGCAGCTTATTGCGCTGTTCCCCATGCTGAGCGTGTACGGCTATCAGGCCTACAACCACTATGTGTGCGGCAACAGCCTTGTCATCCACAACCCCGTGCCGGAGCTTTCCACCGCGGAAAACTTTTTGCACATCCTGCGGCCCGATTCGCGCTACACCGCGCTGGAGGCCCGCGTGCTGGACCTCGCCCTTGTGCTGCATGCCGAGCACGGCGGAGGCAACAACTCCAGCTTTACCACGCATGTGGTTACCTCCTCGGGCACAGACACTTATTCCACCATTGCGGCGGCCCTGGGCAGCCTGAAGGGCCTAAAGCACGGCGGTGCCAACATCAAGGTGGTGCGCATGTTCGACGATATGAAGCAGCACCTTTCCGACTGGAAGGACGAGGACGCCGTCTCCGACTATCTGCGCAGGCTGCTGAACAGGCAGGCGTTCGACAAAGCGGGCCTTATCTATGGCATGGGCCACGCGGTGTACTCTCTCAGCGACCCGCGCGCCGATATTTTCCGCGCTTTTGTAAAAAGCCTTGCTCAGGAGAAGGGCAAGCTGGACGAATACGAGCTGTATTCCAGCGTAGAGCGCCTTGCCCCTGAGGTTATCGCGCAGGAGCGCCGCATTTATAAGGGCGTGGCCGCCAATGTGGATTTTTATAGCGGCTTTGTGTACAGCATGCTGGACCTGCCGCACGAGCTTTACACGCCCATCTTTGCGGCCAGCCGCATTGCAGGGTGGAGCGCCCACCGCCTGGAAGAGCTGGCCAGCGGCGGCAAGATTATCCGCTCCGCGTACAAGTGCGTACAGCCCGAAATGCCCCTACGTGCCGCTGCACCAGCGTTAAAACAGGGCGCCGGCCGAAAGCCCCTGTCAAAAGGCGCGTTGGCGCAGGAAAGCACTGGCTTTGGCCAGTGCCTTTGGCGCCTGCTGCACGGCACAAAAGCCCGGCAAGCTGTCAGGCTTGCCGGGCTTTTTACCCATCTTCCTCCCAAGCCGCCGGGCCAAAGATGCGCGCCGCCCCACAGGCGGCAGCTTTTGGCGCAGGGCGGGCAAGCCTTCCGCAGACGCCCTTTGCGGCCGGCAGGGAAAGCGGAAGAGCTGTGCGCCCAAATTGCCTTCCAGGGGTGCTGCTTTCCCGCGCCGGGCGCCTGACGGCGGGGCCTTTTCCTGTGCCGCGGGGTGCTGGGGAAGGGGGAGCGGCGCCCTGCATAATTCGCCAAAATGCGCGCAAGCTATCGGTACAGGCGCGCCCCACGCGCCGGGCTGCGTCTGAAAGAGAAAGGGCGCACAGGGGCCGCCGCAAGGCGGCAGAACACAGAATTTGTGAGGTGGAACCCGATGCAAGACCTGGAACGCTATACCCCTGAGATGCTTGTGTATTACAACGCGCTGGAAGAGCCGCTGAAAACCTCTCTGCGGCTTTCGAACCTGCCGGTGGAGGATATGGAGAGCCTGGCCGCCGCCGCAGAAATGCTGGCCCAAAGCGGCCATGCCGGAAACGGCACCCTGCCGGACGAGCCGTAGGCCGCCCCCGGCGCGCCGCCTCCGCCCGGCCGGGCGGGGGGGCGGTTTTCTGCGTGCACCGCTTTTTTGCGCAAAAGGCCTTGCGCGCGGCGCGTGCGGGCGGTATGATGGAACATATCCCTGAAAGCAGGCGAAAAAACACACCGGAGGGCTGGCGCATGAAAAAATATTTACGACAGCGCGGCGCAGCTTGTGGGAAACACCCCGCTTGTGCGGCTGCATAACCTGGAACGGCGCGAGGGCCTTGCCGCGCGCCTTTTGGCGAAGCTGGAGGGCTGCAACCCCGGCGGAAGCGCCAAAGACCGCGTGGCCGTTTCGATGCTGGATGAGGCCGAGCGCGCGGGCCGCCTGCACCCGGGCGACACTGTGGTGGAACCCACCAGCGGCAACACTGGCGTGGGCCTGTGCATGGCGTGCGCCATGCGGGGGGTATAAGGCGAAGATTGTGATGCCGGATTCCATGAGCGCCGAGCGCCGTGCCCTGATGCTGGCCCTACGGGCCGAGCTGGTGCTTACCCCCGGCGCAAAGGGCATGGCGGGCGCCATTGAGGCCGCCGGGGCTATTGCCGAAAAAGAGGGTGCATTTCTAGCGGGACAGTTTTCAAACCCGGCAAACCCTGCCGCGCATTACGCGGGCACGGGCCCCTGAAATCTGGCGCGACACCTGCGGCGAGGTGGCCGCCTTTGTGGCGGGCGTGGGCACGGGCGGCACCATTACTGGCGCGGGCCGCTATTTGAAGGAGAAGAACAGCGCCGTGTATATTGCCGCCGTGGAACCGGCTGATTCGGCCGTGCTCAGCGGCGGCAAGGCGGGGCCGCACGGCATACAGGGCATTGGCGCGGGTTTTGTGCCGGCTGTGCTGGACACGGGCGTCTACAACGAGGTGCTGCGCGTGGAAACACAGCAGGCCTTTGCCGCCGCGCGCAGCCTTGCGCGGCACGAGGGGTTGCTGGCGGGCATCTCGTCCGGCGCGGCCCTTGGGCGGCCATGCAGCTTGCCCGCAGGCCGCAGTTTCAAGATAAAATTGTGGTGGCCCCTTCTGCCGGATACCGGCGAAAGATACCTCTCCACCGGCCTGTTTGCCACCGGAGCAGTGACGTGCGGCGTGCGCACGTTTTTTCGGCCTGTTGTGGGTACATGGTTTTCCAGCCTGGCGCGTTCTTGGTTTGGCGCGACGTGTAGAAAGGTGTATATGTCGCACCGGCTTTGCGCGCGTGCGGCACCTGTGCCTGCACAGAAGGCCTCGGGCGCTTGCACCTGGCGCCCCTGCGGCCTGCGCGCCGGCCCGGCCCTGGGGCGCGGCGTGCCCCGGTATGGGCAGTGGCACTGCGCGGCGTACCATGCGCAAAAAGCGGCCTGTGGAAATCCACAGGCCGCTTTTGCGTATGGTGAATTATACTGTCAAGAGCAACACTTAAGGGAAAAGAAAAAGAAGTTCATACAGGCCCCCGGTGGCAGAACGGAGTAACCACACAACCAAGCTGCTGGGAGGGAGAGTGTATGAACTGCCATCATCTTAGCATAGAAGAGCGCAGTTGTATACGGAAATATTACGTGGTTGGCCTGAGCTGCCGTGAGATTGCCCGGCTGATTGGCAGGAATGCGGGCACAGTACTGCGGGAGATACGCAGAAACTGTACCCGCATGTACGAACCCCGGCTTGCTACCCGCACACAGCGCACAAGAAGTACCTGCCGCGCTGCTCCTGCTGTCACCGGGGAATATTCCATTCGCAGGAAGTGATTGACTGCATAAATGGGAGATTAAAAGCGACCTGGTCGCCAGAACAGATTGCCCGCGTCCCTTGCGAATTGAAGATGCCCGGCTCGCGTACGATCTATCGTTGAATCTATAAAAAACATTTGATAAACGGCAGCCTGAAAGTGCTGCGGCGCAAAGGGAAGAGCCATGAAGCGAAAGAAACACGGGGGGAAATACAGCAAAGGGAAGTCGATTCGAAAAAAGAGACAAGCCGGTATACAGCCGTCAGGAAGCCGGTCACTGGGAAGCGGATACGGCAGTGCGCGGCCAGGGCGAAAGCAAAGCCTGCTTTGCCGCTTTGGCAGAGCGCAAAACACGGTTTTACATTGCCGTGAAGATACCGGGCCGAAAAGCCGAGACAATGGAAAACGCTATTGTTGCTGCACGGTCTGCCTTCCCTGCGCAGCTGGTCAAGGCCATTACTTGTGCTCGGGGTACGGAGTTTGCCAACTGGCTTCAGATTGAAGAGAGACTCCATTGTGAAGTCTATTTTGCCGACCCGTATTGCGCCTGGCAGAAAGGCACGAACGAGAATCTGAACGGTCTGCTCCGGGAGTTTTATCCCAGAGGCAGTAACCTTTCCCGTGTTGCCCCGCCGCATTAAGACGAAACCTGGCGTTGCTGAACGCCAGGCCTCGTAAGGTGCTTAACTTACGTTCTGCTCAGGATTTATGGGATTCCCAGCTCAATTCCTGTTGCGCTTGGTTTGACAATTCACTCGCATGTGAAAGGGAAGGCGTGCTTTTGTGCGCCGCAGGGGCGGCTTTACCGCGCCGTGCGCCGTTTGGCCCACGCGCGCTGGCAGGCCTTTACAAGCTCTACAATGGGAATGACGCATAACGCCAGCCCAAGCGCCACGGCGTACTCGGCCAGGCTGATATGCGTGAAGCCGAAGGCGTCTGAGATGCCGGGCAGATAGATGACGGCGGCCGTCAGCACAAGGCTTGCCAGCATGGACACCCAAAGCACCGCATTCTGCCCGTTCAGGCTGAACACGCTTTTGCGCTGGGCGCGCATGTTGAAGGCGTGGAATATCTCCGCCATGCTCAGTGTCAGAAAGGCCATGGTCATGCCGTCCGGGCTGTTCACAGCCTCCCACACGCCGCTTTCCATATAGTGTCCAATGAAGTAGGCGGCCAGTGTCAGCGCCGCCACCATCAGGCCCTGGTAGGCAATGTCCACGCCCATGCCGCCGGCAAAAATGCCGTCGGATGCCTTGCGCGGCGGGCGGCGCATCACATCCGGCTCGGCCTTCTCAAGGCCCAGCGCCAGCGCGGGCAGGGTGTCGGTGATAAGGTTCACCCACAAAAGGTGTACAGGCTGCAGAATGACGAAGCCGAACAGCGTGGCGCAGAACACGGCCAGCACCTCGCTCATGTTGGCACCCAGCAGAAACTGGATGGCCTTGCGGATGTTGTCGTAAATGCGGCGCCCTTCGCCCACGGCGTCGACGATGGTGGCGAAGTTGTCGTCGGCCAGCACCATATCGGCCACGTTCTTTGTAACATCCGTGCCGGTGATGCCCATGCCGACGCCGATATCTGCAGCTTTGATGCTGGGCGCGTCGTTGACGCCATCGCCCGTCATGGCCGTCACACAGCCGCGCTTGCGCCATGCGTTCACAATGCGCACCTTTGTGTTCGGGCTGCACGCGCGCGTACACGCTGAATTCGCCCACGCGCTTTTCAAACTCCTCGTCGCTCAGCTCGTCCAGCTGCGCGCCGGTGATGGCTGCCGTTTCATCATCCAGAATGCCAAACTGCCTTGCAATGGCAACGGCGGTGTCGCGATGGTCGCCCGTAATCATCACCGGGCGGATGCCCGCAGCGCGGCACTCGGCAATGGCGTCTTTCACTTCGGCCCGAATGGGGTCTATCATGCCGGCAAGGCCAAGGGAAAGTGAGGCCCTGCTCCAGATATTCCGGGCTGTTTTCCTCAGGGCGCTGGGGCCACTCGCGCATTGCGCTAGCCAGCACGCGCAGGGCCTTGTCTGCCATGCGCTTGTTCTCGGCCAGAATGGCGCTGCGGGCTTCATCCGTCAGCACAACGGCGCGGCCATCCTGCCAGATGTGCGTGCAGCGGCGCAGCACCTCGTCCGGCGCGCCCTTTGTATACTGCACCCAGCCGCCGGCCGTCCTGTGCACTGTGCTAATCATTTTGCGCATACTGTCAAACGGGGCCTCGTCCACGCGGGGTGCGGCCTGCTCCAGCTCGGCCTTTTTAAGCCCAAGGCCTGCGGCCCAGTTCACCAGCGCGGCCTCGGTGGGCTCACCCCGGCGCGCCCGCCTCGTCCAGCTTTGCGTCGCTGCACAGGCTGGCCGCGCGCGCGGCCAGCGCCTCGTCGCCCCAATGCTCCACCACCGTCATTTTGTTCTGCGTCAGCGTGCCCGTTTTATCCGAGCATATCACCTGCGCACAGCCCAGCGTCTCCACAGCCGTGAGGCGGCGGATGACGGCATTGCGTTTGGACATGTTGGTGACGCCGATGGAAAGTACCACCGTCACCACAGCGGCCAGCCCTTCCGGAATGGCAGCCACAGCTAGGCTGACGGCCACCATAAAGGTGGAAAGCACCACGTCAAAGTGGAAGTCGCCCGCGCGGATAAGGCTGAACGCGAACACAAACACGCAGATGCCCAGCACCAGCCATGTGAGCACGCGGCTAAGCTGCGAAAGCTTTTTTTCTGCAGGGGCGTCTGGCCGTCCTGCGCGCGGCCTCCAGCGCGGTGGCTATTTTTCCCATCTCGGTGTGCATGCCGGTGCCCTGTCACCACGGCCTGCCCGCGGCCGTACACCACTGTAGAGCCCATATACACCATGTTGCGCCGGTCGCCCAAGGGCACGTCCTTTGCGCCGGGCGCGACGGCCCAAAGGGCGCCGGCGTGCTTTTCCACCGGCACGCTCTCGCCCGTCAGGGCGGCCTCCTCCACCTTCAGGCTAGCGCTCTCCAGCACGCGGGCGTCGGCGGGCACGGCGTCGCCCGCCTCCAGCACCACCACATCGCCGGGCACCAGCTGCTCGCTTTTCAGCGTCACCTGCCTGCCGCCGCGCAGCACCTTGCTGGTGGCCGCCGTCATCTGCTGCAGGGCTTCAATGGCCTTTTTTCGGCCTTGTTTTCCTGATAGACGCCCAGCACGGCGTTCAGGCACACCACGGCCAGAATGATGATGACATCGGCAAAGCTCTCGCCCGAAAGGGCGGCCGTCACGGCGCTTACGGCTGCGGCACACAGCAGAATAATAATCATGGGGTCTGCCAGCTGCTCCAGCAGCCTGCGCCACAGCGGCGTTTTTTTGGCTTCGGCCAGTTTGTTGGGCCCGTGCTGCGCAAGGCGCGCCTGCGCCTGTGCATCACTCAGGCCATCTGCGGCGGAATCAAGGCCTTTCAGAGCCTCCTGCGCCGTTTGGGTGTAGAAGTTCACAAATGACACGTCCTTTCTAAAATGCGGCGGCGCGGGGCAAAGACCGCGCGGCCTGTGCGAGTGGATACGTGATGGATACAGTGAATGAAAAAAGACTCACGCACAGCCCGGAACTGCGCATGAGTCTCGTTTTTTCTCATCTCAGCCAGGCGGCAGAAAAGGGCCGCCATGTGTGTTGACTGAAACCGCGCGGTGTGGCCGCGTGCTCACTACTCCCTCATGGTTTATCACTATTATACCGCAGGTGCTAAATTTTTGCAACCCATTCATAAAAAGTTACAAAATGAACAATCTGTCATGCCCACCGGCCCTGCGGCGGCGCGTGCTTTGGGCGGCAAAGCGCTTATTGCCGCATTACGCGCCGGGCGTTGGGCTCTGCTGCCAGAGGCGCGTATCTGCGGCTGCCTTGCGTCGCTGCAAAAAGCCTATCCATGAAAAGGAAATACGCCGCGGCGGACACCGCCGGGCCCAGCACATCAGAAACGGGCTCGGCGTAAAAGATGGCCCGTGCGACGAACACGGCGGGCAGGGCGAACAGCGCCGCAAAGTACACGGCCTTGCGCCAGAACGAGGGGAAGGGCTATCTGCGCCTGGCCCAGCGCCGTGAAGCCATCCACTATTTCGTATTGTACGCCAAGCGGCACAATGGACAGCACGCAGATGCGGATGGCGCGCGCCGCCTGCTCGAGCACGGCTGCATCGCGCGAGAACAGCCGTGCAAACAGCCCGCCTGCGGCAAAGCCGGCCAGCGTCATCACAAGGGTGTAGCCCACGCACAGCTTCATCACCGTGCGCACGGCCTGCTTTACCCGCGCGGTATTGCACGCGCCGTAGTTGTAGCCAAGAATGCTCTGCGTGCCGCCGGTGATGCCGCCCAGCGGCATTGTCACCACCAGCATAAAGCTTTGCGCAATAGTGGCGCAGGTGAGCAGCATGTCGCCCTGCGCCGCGCCGCCGTAGCGCTGCAAAAGCGCGTTCATGGCAATAATCATTACATTGTCCATGGCAATGATGATGAACGGCGAAAAGCCCAGAGCCAGCACGCGCCCCATCACGCGCAGGCTGTACCCGCCGAAGGTGATGGAGATGGGCGCACGCTTTGAAAAAAGAAGAAAACCACACTGCATAAGCGCAGCTTGCCATCTGGCTGAGCACGGTGGCCAGGGCGCCGCCGCGCACACCCATGCCCAGGGTGAAATGAAGACGGGGTCCAGCACGATGTTCCTCACAGCCCCCCAGCAGGATGGATTTCATGCCCGCTTTTGCAAAGCCCTGGCACACAATAAGCTGGTTTAGCCCCGTTGCCATCAGCGCGAAGGGCGTGCCCATCAGATAAGTGGTGAAATAGGGCATGGCATAGGGCAGCGTGGCCTCTGACGCGCCGAACACAAGCAACATGCGCCGCGCAAAGGGAAAGATGCCCGCCATCAGGGCCGCTGCGCTGACGCATAACATCAGAAAGCAGTTTGCCATGATGCGCCTTGCGCCCGCCTCGTCCTTTTTCGCCCAGCTTGATGCTCATAAGCGGCGCGCCGCCCACGCCTATCAGAAAGGCCACGCTGCCCACCATGGTCACCACCGGGCCGCACACGCCCACGCCCGCAAGGGCAACGTCGCCCACCATGGGAATGTTGCCGATATACATGCGGTCTACAATGCTGTATAAAACGCTTACAAACTGCGCCAGCATGCTTGGAACGGCGATGCGCAGCACAAGCGTGCCGATGGCGTCGCGCCCAAGGTCGTTTTCCTGCTTTGCCACAATTGCTCCCCCTCTGTGTGCTGCTGCACCCTCTGCACCGCACGGCAGAAACGGCGCTTTGCGGGCCGCACCACGGCAACACCGCATAAAGGCCCCGAATAGGATAACACAAAATGCGCCGGGCGGCAAGGGCGGACACACCCTGAATTCACTGAAAAATATGTGCCGCAAAGTGTGCTTGCCCGTGAAAACAGCGTGCGAAGCCCCTTGCGGCCAGGGGGAGCACATTGGCCCTGAAAGAATGCCGTTTTGTGAAAATGGCATTGACTTTGCCCCATGCGGTATGCTATAATATCGCTTGCGACGCGAAGCGCCGCGTTTTTGTGCGAGGGTGGCGGAATCGGCAGACGCGCACGTTTGAGGGGCGTGTGGTTACACCGTGCGAGTTCAAGTCTCGTCCCTCGCACCATCTGAAAAAACGCGCTGCACAGTCATTTCAGGCTGTGCAGCGCGTTTTTTGTTATAAATAACCCCCGCGGGGATGTGAAGCATCCTGCGGGGGTATCTCGTTTTATAGGGCGAAGGGGTTTTATTTCTTCGCCGCCAGAAGGTCGCGGATTTCGGTAAGCAGCACTTCCTCTTTGCTGGGCGCGGGCGCCGGCGCGGGGGCGGGGCCTCCTCCTTCTTGAGCATCAGCGCGTTCATGCCCTTCACGAGGGCGAATACGCACGCCGCCAGAATGAGGAACGACACCACGGCGTTGATAAAGTTGCCAATCATGATGGGCCCAATGTGCCAGGCAGAAAAATCCATGCCGGGCGTCACCAGGCTGATGATGGGGTGAGCACGTCGGCCACCACGCTGTTGACGATGGAGGTGAACGCACCGCCCACCACAACGCCGACGGCCATATCCAGCACGTTGCCCTTCAGGGCGAATGTCTTGAATTCTTCCAGCAGTTTTTTCATGTGAATCCCCCTTTCAAAAAAAAGACAATTCACAACAAATTTTCCACAACATCCGCCGCTTTGTCAAGAATTTCACCCTCAAACGACTCAATCACACCCAAATCTGCCTGCTTTGCAAGCTGCGGGTCCAGCGGGCAGCGGGCCAGCACAGGCAGGCCGTGGGCCGCCGCCACTTCTTCCACATGGCTTTCGCCAAACACATACAGCTTTTTCGCCGCAGTGCGGGCACTGGGCCCAGGCCATGTTCTCCACCACGCCCAGCACGGGCACGTTCATCATGGCGGCCATATTCACGGCTTTTTCCACAATCAGGCTTACAAGCTGCTGCGGGCTGGTGACCACGATGATGCCGTCCACCGGCAGGCTCTGGAATACCGTCAGCGGCACGTCGCCCGTTCCCGGAGGCATGTCCACAAACATGAAATCTACATCTTTTCCAGATGACGTCCTGCCAGAACTGCTTCACCGCCCCGGCTATCACCGGGCCGCGCCACACTGGGGGTCCGTCTCGTTTTCCAGCAGCAGGTTCACGCTCATCACATCAATGCCCGTTCTCGTGCGCACAGGGATGATGCCCTGCTCGGTGGCCGTTGCGCGGCCGTGCAGGCCAAACAGCTTGGGAATGGACGGGCCGGTGACGTCCGCGTCCAGCACGGCGGTGTGGTAGCCGCGTCGGTTCAAAAAGCACGGCCAGCATGGCGCTTGTCATGCTTTTTGCCTTACGCCGCCCTTTGCCGGAAACAACGCCTATCACTTTTTTGATGCTGCTCAGCTCATGGGGCTTTTTCGCGCATGTCCTGCGGCGCGCCGCCTGTGCGCGAGGGGCAGTCCATGCCGCAGGTTTCGCAGTTGTGCGTACAATTCTCACCATGTTTCAGGTCTCCTCCACTTTTTGCGGGCCGCCGGGCGGCCTCTTCCAAAATACGGCGCCGCAGCGCAGCGCTCATACCTTATCATTATAAGCGCGCCGGTGCGCCCGTGTCAACTTTCGCAGGGCCCGCAGCGGCCGGAAGCCATGGTTGCAAAGCGAGGGGGGCAAACACAGTATACTATACATGTATATCGAAATAAAGATATACATGCTGCACAAGGAGAGGTAACTTATGTTAGACAATATGCTCACACCCTTCTATCATGTGCCCGTGCCTTTGTGGGCGCTGGTAGATGCATTTTTTTCCTTTACAGCTTTCTGGGCTGGTGCATGGAGTGCGTCGTCATCCGGCGGGAAAGGGCGCGTGGGAAAACCGCGGCTTTTGTGAAAAGCCCGTTCTGCATCATTTACGGCTTCGGTGCCATGCTGGGTTATGCGCTGCTGCGTCCGTTTTCCGGCAACTATGTGCTGCTGTATGTGGTGGGCGCCGCAGCGGCCACCGCGTTCGAATACCTGACGGCGCTTTTTTTGATGCTAAGGCTGTTCGGCTCCTTCTGGTGGGATTATACGAACAAAGCCCTTTAACTATAAAGGCATCATATGCCTGGAAAGCACCCTGGGCTGGGGCTTATCAGCGTGCTGCTGTTTGCCTTCATGCAGAACGGCGTATTTTCTGTGGTGCGGCGCCTTTCGCCGCAGGCCGGCATGGCGTTTGCCGTGGTGCTGGTAGCGCTGTACGGGCGGATTTGCCTTCAGCATGCGCCGCGCGCTGCACGCGGCTGCACAAAACCGGCGCACAGTGCCCCGGAAAAGGAGCTGGAGCGATGATAAGGCGGGCGTTTGGAGAAGTGGAGCATGTGGCCGTGCCGCAGGATGAAGAATACCTTGCGCTGGTGCGCGATATTCTGAAAAACGAGCAGGTGCGCAGCATGGACGGCTATTTTCAGCACGGGCGCACCACCTGCCTGCGCCACAGCATCAATGTGTCGTACCTGAGCTATCTGTTCTGTAAAAAGCATGGGCTGGACGCCCGTGCCGCCGCCCGCGGCGGCCTGCTGCACGATTTGTTTTTGTACGACTGGCACTTCTACCGCCGCCGGAAGGGCGAGCGCCTGCACGGCTTCGAGCAATCCCCAAAAAGGCGCTTGCCAATGCCAGCGCCCTGTTCAGCCTCACATGGAAGGAGCGCGAGATTATTTTGCGCCACATGTGGCCGCTTACCATCACCCCGCCGCGCTGCCGCGAGGCGTATGTGATTGTGGCGTATGACAAGTATTGCAGCATGATGGAGACGCTGCGCAAAGACGTGATGGAGCTGGAGCTTCTGGGCACGCCCGTCAGCCTGCCCGTACCTGTCCCCCGCCCTGGCGCGCGCAAAGCGGGGCTGAACACAGCCGGGGCGGAAAGCGCAAGGCCCTGCATGCAGAAAAACGAGATATGGCGCCCTCTGGCTTTGGCCGGGGCGCCTTTGTTGTAGCTTCAGCGAAAATAAACCACCAGCTATGCTGGTGAGAATAAAAAATCTTTAGATACAAGAAAACCTCCCTTTTGCTAAACTAAATGCAGGTTTGGCGACCGCATTACGAAGCAAAAAAGGAGGAGTTGTCAATGATTGACATAAGTAGTTTATCACATACAAAGTGGAGATGCCAGTACCATATCGTGTTTGCCCCCAAATATCGCAGGCAGG
>VOFF01000538.1_pt1 | contig 15702 bp, 25 predicted proteins | sample 5384061 | NCBI WGS metagenome assembly VOFF01 (sample SAMN12384725, study PRJNA508395) | human gut metagenome | isolation source: healthy gut E | host: Homo sapiens
TTCTTTTCCTCGCAGATTTCTGAAATTTTTCTCTGATAATAGAGGATATGGTTTCTCACGAGATTCATATTGCAGCCATCCGGCCAGAACGGATCATTGCACCCGTTCTGGTTTATGTCCTTCCAGTGCTCTATTTTCCTGTGGATGCACTGGCGATACTCTTTCACTTTATCTTCTGCTGTCTGGATCATGGCATCACCTCCACAAAATTTAAGGTTTACGCAAACCGGAGCTGTCTCATCATATTCGGTATCCGCTCTCCAACAATAAGGTATGAACAATTTGCAGCCACTAACGCCTCTGCCATTATCGGCACAACACTATTGCCAATCTTCGCAACCCTTTCCTTTACAGGAATTGCCTTACCGCTTATATCACGTTCCAAGATGTAATCCGGTGGAAATCCCTGCATAAGCTTTAATTCTGCAGCATTCAGCATTCGCAGAAATATATCTGCTATTATCCATTCCTCACCGTCAATTTCAATTATCACATTCACAAGTCCGAACCGATCCTTTGTTGTAATTGTTGCAAGTGGACTTGTCACTGGCAGACCGCAACCAGTTCCGTAATATTTAATCAGAAAAGCTGATACCAGTCCGAAATGTCCTGGTGATGTGGTAATCGTATGTATCGGCTCACCGCATCCTTGCCCGATACCCGTCTTATAGAATTTTGTAATAAAAGCCGTAACAAGTCCGTGTCGATTGCTTGTATCAATGGTCTTAATTGGTTCACACAACGTCTGACCTCTCGCATCGCCTTTCTTCGTTTCGCTGTGATACTGAATCAAAAAGCTATGGCTCGTTTATCGTTCACAGTGTACGGATGCGGATCATCAATGATATATTTTTTTGTATACCGTTTGCGATTCGCGCCATTGTCGCATCAGCAAGTGGTTTTTACGATCAAAAATTGATTTCCCCAAATCTGACCAATCAATATAATCTCCGCACGGTTTCCATCGTGGTAAATGAATTCCAGCCTTACTATGCGTAGGCTCTGGCCAAACGATCGCCTTACCGTCTCTCCGAAATATCGCATACCATCTTTTTGCGTGTTGTAGGTGCACCATAATCTGCAGCTATGAGCTCTCTGCTTTCAAATGCGTACCCAAGGGATTGCATTGCAGATATAAATTTCTTATAATCTTCTCCCTTGCGCTCTGGTATCGGATGCCCATTCTGATCCAACTGGTCCCCACTGTTGGATTTCTTCCACATTCTCCATAATGATAACATCCGGCAAAATTGTTTTTGCATGTTTGTATACCGCCCAGCTGCCCGCCTTTCGCCTTACTATGGCTTGTACAGTCCGGCGATGCCCACATCAGCGCAACATGTCTGCCACCTACATATTTCTGTAAATCAACTTTGAAAATATCTTCTGTCAAATGTAAAGTACTCGGATGATTGATTTTGTGGATTCGAATTGCCTGTGGATCGTGATTAATTGCAATGTCAACCGGGCGTCCAAGTGCCATCTCAATCCCTACGCTTGCACCGCCACCACCAGCAAAGCAATCAATAATTAAATCTCCGTTAATCATGGCATCACCTCCGGCATAAAATCAAACAATGTCGGCTCGTCCACTTCATTCTCCGCTGCCTGCAAATATCCAACACCATCCCGGAAGTAATCCGGATTCAGCTCGCATCCTTTACCATTCCGATGCATCTTAACCGCCGTCATTGGTACTGTCATAAGGCCACCGAACGGATCATAGACCGTATCGCCCTCATTGCTGTATCTGTTGATGATTCTCTCCACGATATCCAACTGTAACGGGCATACGTGCATCTGAGCGCGTCTGCGGCTCTGCGTGGTATTAAGGGTACGCATCCGGTTGATATCATCCCATACTTCCAACTGATTCCACGATCCCGGTGCAACAACCATAAATGTTGCCGGGAGCTTTCCGTCCTTATCCAGATCTTCCGCAAGTTTCACATGATCCTCATAGTTATATACATTGCCGCGGCTATACTCTCTGTACACTGTCTGTAAGCTATCAACCGGAAAATCTTTGAGTTCTTCCTTGCTGATCAGTCGGTCTCCTGACGATCTCCAATAACCATGTGCATCTATCTGCCACTGTGCTCTTGTATAATCCTCTTTCGATTTCTTTACCGGTACATCTGCATAAGCTGTACTTCTGTCTGTAGGAAGTTTACGGAACAATAGTATATATTCCGGACATCCTACACCCATCTTGGAACCATCCTTGCACTGTTCCGTCCATCCGAGGCGGTATGTCTGGTTATTCTCACGGACTACATCGGTCACGACCGTAATCATGCCAAAATACTGGAAACCATGCTTCATATAATGGCTGATGCACTGCGCGTGGAATGGTTCAATAGTTGGCATCCCGGTACCAGTTGCATTTCCAAATAATACACGATCTTTAACATGGATTGCTGCCACACGCCCCGGCTTAAGCACCCGAAGCAGTTCCGGTGTGAGGAAATCCATCTGGTCAAAGAACCGGTCCGTGTTCTGGTTATGCCCGAAATCGTTATAATTGGCACTGTACTCGTAATGGTTACCGAATGGGATCGAGGTATGTATCAGATCAATACTGTTTGTCTTCATTGCCCGGGTTTCCTCTACACAATCCCCATATACCGCTTCATAATGGTTTCCCCTCACCGTTCTTTCTTCTCTGCTACCTTCCACACCCATCTTCCTTTCTAACCGCTGTGTCTTATTTTCCGAGTTAAGACCATACTTCTTTACAATCTCTATCATCTTTGCAACCATGTGATTGTGATTCTTCCATTTTTCAAGCAACGCTTCTTTGATCTGTCGCTCGTTCTCCATGTAGATAATGTCGATCACAACCGGTTCTTTCTGTAAAATCGATAACACCGGTGTACCGCCTGAATAAAATCGTTGAACTCATAATCAATTCCAAGGAATATCTCCCGGTGACAATATCTCTGAAAATTACATCCGGATCAGATAATGATTTCTTCGTAGCGAACAACTTTGTCTGTCCATTCGAGAAATCAATTACCCTCTGCTCGCGCAGGTCATAATCCATAGATCCGTAGATATCCACCACCTCTGGCAGTGCTTTCTTAATCGCATGCCGTTCATTCTCCAGGTCATGCCACAACAAGAAATGATCGTCCGGCGATTCTTCCACAATTCTTTTTCATTTCTGCTACACGGCGGTCAATGCTTTCTCTTTTAACTGCCGCAGCTTCTTTCAATCCCTCGGCAGCTTCCTGAAATAACTGCATCTGGCCGTCACGATCTGCAGTATCGCCATAATGCACCGGCAATTCATGCCATCTTACTTCAAGCGGCGGCAGATCATATCCCTCATCGGAATATACCGGATTGAGATCTGAAGGTTTCGTGATAAAAAGCGCCCAACTTGACACCCACATCCAAAATTCATCTTCCATATTTGAATATAATGTCAGATTGTTTGCCTTGGTGCTGTCGCGCTGGAAGAATCTCGTCAACGCCTGCCCGGTATCCATCACTTCCAGATATCCGGCATAATGAATCAGTTCCTTGTATTTGTTTGGTGATGGTGTTGCAGTGGCTACCAACTTATACGGTACGTTCTTGAACTTATCCAAGAACGTCTGATACGTCTTGCTTCCGAAGCTTCTAAGTACACTCGCTTCATCAAGTGACGTTGCCGCGAAATAATCCGGTCTGATATCGCCATCCCGGACGCGCTCGTAATTAGTCAATACGATCTGACTGCTGCACTCCTGCACTTCCTTGCATCGTTCTGCAGTATTGCGGTTTCTCGTATCCAAGTACTTCCACCGCGTCGTGCGTGAACTCCTGCTTTACTCCAAGTGGCAACACAATCAACGCGCGGCCACCGCTATGTTCTGCAGCTAGATGGCAAAATTCCAACTCCTGCACAGTTTTTCCAAGTCCGAACGACTCAAACAATGCCCGTCTGCCGCCTTTCAGTGCCCACACCACAGCATCCCTCTGGTGCGGTTTCAATACCTTGTTGACTTTTTTAGTATCCACAACAAAAACCGCTTTCTGTTGCAAGTTCAATCTTTGTTTCTAAAAATTCTTTATATGTCATTTTCAAAAGGAACCCGATATATCGTTACCCCGGCCGGAGGTTCGGCTCCTTTCTGATATTCCGTGCACATATCTACAATAACGCACTTTAAATTTATTTATGTTATGTTTTTATGCAACAAATTCATCAAATCATTGTTTTTAAACCATCTGATCTAATGGCAATGATATCTGCCCTTTGCAGTTATCTCCGATTGTTGATGGATCCCAGCCGACACCAATATAATCAAGCACTTTCGCCCATCCATAGTCGTTCCCATCTCTGTCTTTACACATATGGAACATCAGATAATCCCACTCTTTCGGATTGCTCTCATACAGTAAATCAAATCTATGCGGTCGTTTCTCCATGTGGATTCCAAAGCCACACATACTGCATCCGGTACGCTGTGCCTTTGTCGTATACAACGTTCCGTCCGGCTTTCTCTCGATTGTGCCGTAAATCTCTGGTATCAAAGACTCCGGCATCTGGAAGCATTCTATTATTCGCCCTGTTTCAAGTCCGGCATCACGATACTCTTCCTTTAATCCGTTCTTCCAGAGATCATCCATCTCCAAGGCAAGCGTAAGAATGTCCTGCCGGTGGAAGATTGCAAACGGCGCTGATCTGATCGTGGATGCCCCGAAGTAATTGCAGCCATTCATCCGCAGGCTCTTTGCTCGTCTTCCACCCTCCGATGCCATCAGTCCCAAATACGGCACACTGTTATGCTCTTTTCCCCAGTCATCGCAATTCTTTTTCCTTTAAGGTAATAGCAGCATTTCGCCGATACCAGAAAATCCGGCTTTTGAAAGTCGCATCCTTCGGTTTCATTTTCATACCCGCCGAATAGCTTCAACCACCGCTGATTAAGCTGCATCTTCGAATTCTTCTGCCATCCACCATATTCCCCGGTCTCTCCCGTTATGATCGCGTGTCTGACTGTCTTATTCTTTTCCGTTGGATTCTGCAGCAACTCGATTTTCCCGGCGATTTCCTTAGATATGACCGGAAATCCAAACTCTTGTATAACCTTCGGTTTCGTCCATCTGGTTCCATCATCCCGCATGAGCGGCGGCACATTTATAATTCCGATTGCTTTATGCACCCTCTGGATGCTTCGATCTTCCAAAGTTGATGCGGATACTCCCGGAACATCAATCCTGCAGACCTCATGGAGAAATATGTATAAAATGATACTATCCAGGCCTCCAACGGATACGTGGCAGTTCAATCCTCTGCGATCACATTCTGATTGAAACTCTTCTGCTCTGATCTGCGCATACTTACGCTTGAAAGCATAATCCTGCTTTTCTTTCTGCATGAACGAAGCGATCTTCTCATAAGCACCAAGTCTCTCCATTCTTTCTTTTACTGATTCCATTTCTTTTTGGAGTAAAGAGCTCTTTCACGCTGGCCAGCAAACCTCTTACTCCTTTCGATTTATTTTAAAATTTTATCCAGGCATGCATTCCAACCTGTATTCGTCAGTATCCTATTCCTCACTTTCTTTATACGGCTCCGGCATTGGCATCCATGCCAAAATCACATATTCTCCCTCTGCCTGCTCAATCGTTTCTATCCATAACGCTTCATCGTCTGGATCATACTCTAGTATCTCATAATAATGTGGCTTTCCACATTTTTTGATAATATCTCCCTCGCTCATATCACAAGGTTTCCAAGCCACCAAATATGTTCCGTATTTCTCCGGAAGTCTCTCACTTACCGGAATCCACTGCTGTCCATTCTGTTCACTTCCTTGCATGGTAAATGTAAAAGCAACCCCTTGCCGTTCAGCATCTTCGTATTCCCCAAGCTTGTTCAGAATGGCTTTAAGTCTATCTTGCGCTGAAAACGTATTGCAAAGAATACTTAAATGCTCCTTAGAAACATACTTTCCATCCTTGCCCTTTTTCGTAAGACGTCTATTTTCCAGTTCTCTTTCACAGGCTTTAATTCTGCCTTTATTCTTGCCACCGTTGTGCTCCATCGTCTCGATTGCTAAACGAATTTGATTCGATGTTGCTGTTTTCAGCACTGATGTAAAATTTCCGTCTGTAGCTGGAAGCGAACAAAGACTTTTAATCACGTTCATGTACATTAGCATCTCTCGCTTTCTTTCACACCTTGTGGGGCTGACTTAATTACTTTCATGCAATCTGGGCAGAAATCAAACCCATTCACCCTTGTGGTGCATTCTGTGCAGATTTTTCTTGTCACATGTCATGATATAGCTTTTAAATCCACTACATCTTGCATGTGTAACAACGGTGCTATGTGGCATATCACACAGCAATGTTGCCTTTCGCTTTTACAAAACGGACACAAATCATCTTTCGATATGTGCTTAACTACGTCTCCCATGCTGTTCCTCCTATCCATTCAACTGCAAATTCAACTGATCTTGAAAATACTCAACAATGAACTGATCCGTCATTCCCTTAGCGTAATTCTCTGAATTTGCCTTAAGATTCGCCCAAAACAAGTCCATTTGTGTTTTTCCAAAGCGCTTATTCTTTTCCATAAGCACTGAAAAGGTCAGTACCAGGAATGATTCAATCGCGCTATATGATTGCATATTCGCCATATTGAACGACTGCAATCCAACTTTTCCCTTTGGCAGTCCGCCCATCATCTTTACTCTTTGCCGGTATGGAAACTCCATAATCTTCCGGCTTAAGATGCAGTTCCATCGCTTGTCAATTTTCTCAACAGCAGCATCATAGCGATCCGCACTGTCAAGCAATTCCGCGTTCTTCTCATGCATCCGGTTGTTAAAATCTGTAAGCGCATCTGTTTCCATGCCGAAGTCGTAGTAAAGTACTGTAAAACCCAACAACTGCAAGGACTTGAATGTTTCGCAAAACACTCTATCTCCAATGGCCTTCAAGCGAGCCTCCGGACAACTCTTTACTCCGTGCATTACTTCTCCTCTCTGTGCCGCCCTTTTATGCAGGTATTCCAGAATCTGCATCCCGGATCACAAGGTTTGTCCTTGCTGCCATAATCACAGATTCTTCCGCTGCCATAATATGTGGCTGGCCGCTTAAATTTCTTGTAGGCTTCTGGATTCATATGTTCTGGTTTAGAATCCTCAAAACTGTTGATCTCTCCGATCAGTTTTATGTTTTTCGCGCAAAAGGCGCTTTTCTTTGCTGGTTCTATGTATTTCTCTCACCTCTCTGGATGGTGGGGCGATTGCCGCCCCGATGTTGGCAAGTTAAGATCATGGCCTGTGATAACTATAATTCCGCACTTGCAAAGTTTCTTTTCCCTTACGGGCGGTGTTTCAACCTACCGGATCGGTGTATTGAGCAATGTTCTTTCCAAATCCGCATAATCACATTCACGCTGCTCGAAATCATTGAATTGATTTTTTTACACGCAGGCTTCTGCTCCTTCCCCGGTACATAGTTTTCGTCCAGATAATCCACATAGCCACTGTTAAAAAATGTGCTCCCGTACTGTGCTTTCCTCCAGTCGGCGTCCTTCTGCAATTCCAGACTGTAGCGATCAATCGCTTTAACAAGCCTATCTTCCCCGATTGCGAGTAGCCGCTTCTTTTGGGTATCCGATACCTGGCCTTTGCCTTTTTGTTCGGATACAGTTTCCACAAACGTTCAAACATTGCTTTGGCATCAGCCAAAGTATTTATTTTTTTATCAGTATCATTATCAGTATCAGGTTCATTATCAGTATCAGGGTTATTTTGCTTTTCAGAAAAACCATTTGCTTTTTTTTGCTTTTGTTTGCTTTTCAGAAAAACCATTTGCTTTCGGTCTGCCGCCAAGCTTACCGGCTTCCCTGCGCTTCTCACATTTTTTGCATGTATGTCGCGTTATCCCGATCCATTCGATCTTGGATAAAGCTGAATGCCATATCTGCCGCAGCGTCCAGTTCCGGTATCTCTTCCCCCGCCGCATAACATAGGATGGCAGTGAACAGCTTCCCTCGCTGCTCCATGTCCATCTTCTGGATATGCTTTAAATACTCTGTATACATGACGAAGCTGTTCTTTTCTGCCAAGCCATCACCCCGTTTCTACTTCTGTAATTGTTACCTCAGTTCGTGGCTCCCATTTATCTACATCCACATAACTTCCATCCGTTGAAACAATAATCTTGCAATTATCGTCTGCCAGTACCTTGTAATGCACCAAAATATCATGCAAAGCTTCATGCAGATTTATGAGATCTACCCTGCGGCGATTTGGCATATAATACACAGCCTTTACATTCACCGGCCGGTCAATGGTTTGAATATGCGGAATACATGTTCCACACTGCTTTTCATATTTCTTATAAGCTGCGGACGGGATGATCCGAACTTTTCCCGATCCATCTTTTATAATCCGCTGACTGTTCTTTTTCGTGATCGGTCTCAACGGAATTGTAAATTTATACTCCATCTGCACCACCCATTCCAGCATTACAGCTTCTTATCTCAAGAATTGTATTATTGCTCGGATTCCATGCATCAACATAACTGATTGCAGCCTCAAACTGTAATACAGGAATATTGTTTCTGGAGTTGACTCTAAAATAATCCTGAATGTCACGATTACACTCTGTAAATACCTTTTTACTCATTTCCTTATATACCGGTGCTTTCTTACCTCCAAGAACCTCGATCACTCTTTTTATTTACACTTTTCTTTAATTCCTGCTGCCGACCATAATCAATCGTCATGGTATTTTCAAGATGTTCGATACGGTTCTCATGATCATCCACCATTCCAAGTTGAATCCTCATCATTTCTTCTGGTGTCAACCGCTTCTGATAGGAACCATTCTTTCTGATCTGCGGTAATACTTCGGATGTTACCCAATGCTTAAAGCGTTTTGCACTTGCCATCTTGCTTCCGAAAATCAAAGCATATAAACCGGATTCGTTAATAACAACCGCTGCCTGGTCTCTGCCGATGGAGTCACGAATCGTTACTCCATCTATCTTGTCCTCATCATCTACATGATCCAATATTGCCTTTCTGGAATTGCTGTATCCCAAAACCTCTGCAATATCCTTTCCTACAAACCATGGTTCTGCATTTATAACCACCGTCCGGATTTCTCCGAATTCTCTATTTTTAAAAATCTCTAACTGATTCAATCATTTCTCCTTTCCATCTGGCGCCCATCGGCACCAGAGATCCTGGCTTTCTGCATGAACGGTTTCTTTTGCCTTGCGGCAGGTGTTTCAACCTATAACCACGACTTTCCAAAAACTTCTCTAAATTTTTTTTCTGGTACCATAATGTTCTTCAAAATACGTCTGTGCCATCTGCTTGAGTTTCAAATCAATATCTACAGCATCTTTTCCGGCATGTACGCCATTCGGATGAAGATCAGGTGCAAGCGGAATAACAAATCCATATTTTTCACTGTTCTTCCTATTAGGATTTCCCCCAAATATATGGTGTCTCTCTACTGGGGCAATACCGGTAAAATAACAATGATCCATATCGTTCGTAAAAACACTCCACAGCCGTTTCATACACCCCACCGCTCTTTCATCTCTGCAATCTCCGCAGGTGTGATAGTTTCTATTCCGAGTTCTTTCGCATCCGCTACTGTTCCATCTATTAAAAGCGACATTTCTTTTTGTGTCATATGTATGGCTCCCGCGATACACCTTATAAAATGTGGCTTTTTCCTCATACTTAACAGGAATACAATGGATTGCTTCCTGCTCCCACATAAATGCTTCGGGAGCATTCGTTTTGTATACCATAATTTTTCCATCCGGTAACAACTGGGGCTGCCCGTATTTACAAATCAGCACATTCTTAGCCTTTGCCTTAGATATGGTCAGTACATCCGCAATCTTACCAACAAGAACATGAAAATATGCGTTGGCGTCTAATGATCTTCGCTGTGTGTATCTGACCGCTTTAATTTTCAGTTTTTTTCATATCCTTTGAGCTTATCATATTCATTCTTTACCACATCATTTTCATTGACCTCGAATGTGATCCGAAAATGTTTTGTGTCAAAATCAAGTGAAGCTCCAACTGCTTTCCCTGTAAGTTCCATCAAGCACCCTCTATTTTATTTTTTCTTTCCCTTATACCAAACCTCAACTTGCGTAATTATTTTTTCTGCCATTTCTGCCGAAATTTCGCTTGTCCCACTGAAATGATATTTTTCTTTTTAACTTTCCCCATATATCCGATTCTTTGGCATCTTCACATTTCTGCATACGCGGACACAAACTCTCCATCTTATGCATCTGCTCTGCGGATGCCGGAACAAACTGTGGTGTAACCGGCTCGGGCGTTTCTTCATCTGGATCTTTCATCTCCTCTGTCGGGATACAGAACACCTGAAAACACGCATACTTAAATGCAATCGCCATAGCTTTATTGGTTGCCTTATCTCCGGAATCCATTCCTTCTCCAACTGTCACTGCTTCTATACAGGAACCATCTTCAGCGAAAAAAGTGTATTTTATCCTGCAAATGGAATAAATCAACACCGAACCATTCTTTGTCGTTCGTTCCTGTCTCTGCTGTTCCAGCACTTCCGGTACAATAAATACATGATTCTTTACCAAAGCTGGATTGATTGCGTTCATCACAGCATCAATACCACGATATTTAAATCCCTGCTGCTTATTCACAGCATCCTTACTGACCGCTCCGATTTCTTCCATACATTTAGATATGGATTCGTAAATATTCATTCTCTTTCTTCCCGTCTCTGCCATGCTTATACCCTCCGAAATTCAATACCATACTCACGCATAGCAGATTCAAGCTGCACGACCTGGAATGGATCTGCAGTCACTTCATATCTGATTGTATCTGTGCAAGGCTTTGGTTTTACGAATTCTTCTTTTTCTTGTGTAAATAATTCGTTCGGTACTTCCGGAGCGGTAGGCACAATCAGTTGTTCAGCCTCCTTTTTCCGTTCTTCTTCCACTCTTTTACGTTCTTCATCTTCTTTCTGGCACTTAATAATTTCTTCTTTCTGCTCCTGGTACTGGTTCATGCTTCCGATAGCATCTGATAATTCCAACGTGATCTTGTACTTTTCCAACCCTTTATCCTCAAATTCCGATTCCATCGCCCGGATAGTTGCAAGATCTTTCTCTACATGCTCGATATGCTCCGTGATAGCTTCTTTAATCGCTTTCTTTGTAGTTGTGGCATTTTCCCACTTGCTGTCATAAATACGTTGTAATGGCAAATATTCAGCAACAGCCTCATTCTCCGCAATAACTTCATCATAAATTTCTGAAATCAGCCTTTTCCTTTCTTCCACGCGATTACGTTCAAATGTTTCCACCTGCGCATTGATGAAATTAATTGGCTCATCAATCAACTTATCCAGTTCCTTTACTTTGGTCTCAAAATCTGTATACGGAACCATAAAAGATTTTTAACTTCATTTTTCTTGTCATTAACTGTTTTTTTGAGTTTTCGCAAACTCGCTACAGTTTTCTTTGCTTCGGTCTTGGAATCTTCGGTAAAGGTCATATGTCTGTATTCTTCCAATCCATTTGATAACGTTGCCTTGACCTCATCAAAATTCATACCAATCGTTCCACTTTTTTGTTCTACTAAAAAATTAATGTCCTGCATTTAATAGTTCCTCCAACTTCATTTCCATCTGTCCATCCCTGCCACTTCTATATGCTGCAAGGATATTTTTTATTGTTCTCCTTTTTTTCTTTTCCAGGCAATCACATGGTTCACCCGGATCAAGATGTGCCCCACAATAGGGGCAGGGTCTGTAATACATCACACCACCTTCCGGAAGCATGAAACCATACAATCTTCACAGTAGATTTCTCCGCCAACGTCATAACAATAATCATCCTGAATATGATCCCCGCAGCAGACACACACCGGCCATTGTTCCAGCCATTTGTCCTGCTCATCCTCATGCATCCGGAAGAAATCATAATTATCCGGGATCGTTTCCATTGTCGGCTCCTTCCTGCAGCAGATCATAAATTGCCTTTGCTTCACCTTTTTGCAGCAGGTCATAGATCCAGTCCGCTGTCTCATCATCCTGCCCGTCTATCAGCACCGCATAGATCTGCTCCATCGGTTCGTCCATAAGTGGACACGCTGCTTCGGTGTAAATAAATGATCCTGCATTGTTCAGAATCTTTTCTGCGTCCTTGCAGTGCAAATACGCACTTACAAGCGATTCGATTTGACGTAAATTCATATTTTCCACTTGCACATTAAATATATTTCTTTGTAAAAAGGCATAGCATTTTTAATGCTTATTTTTCTTTTGTTTCCCGAGCGAAACAACCCCCAATTAGATGGAATCATTGCTTTGGTCGGCTGACTCCATCTTTTTTATTTCCACATCCAACATTTCCTTGAAATCCCCATCATTTTTCTTTTCCTTTCGCGGGTACGTGAGATTCGAAGCTTTATTCGGATATTGCAGATACATACGCTTTATTTCACTGATGTGCATTTTTCTCCTTTCAACTGGCTTTCCGTAGCTGCTGTATGCGACGCTCGGTTTCCTTCCGCTTTTTCCACTCTCTCGAGTGTGTATGCCACATGTGCGATCACCGCGCCAGCAATTACCATTCCTGCGGCAATTATCCAGCCAACTCCTTCCGAGTCCATCGCAGTTGCACCAAACATCATAATTGCGACTCCTATTTCAAAAGCTCTTTGTTTCATGTTTTCTCCTTTATAGCTTGTCCGCACAGCCACCGCAGTGGCTACTCTACGCGCTTATAACCCCTGTTAATATGTTATTAACTGTGCCTGTACGCGGTTCTTAATTTTCTGAATCTTCCATTTGTGATACAGCCAACTCAATTTCTTACTCACATCTGTTGAACGTGAAGATAAAACTAAACCCGCAAGAAGAATAGGTTTTGCTAATCCCAATGATGCTTCGGACCAGCTTTAGAAAGTAATTTTTGTCTTTCTAGCCGGAAATCACAAATGGCATCTACTTTTTTTTCTGCTGGCTTTGAACTTACTTTTCAAGGTCAGCAATTTTTTTCAAGCACCTTCCATCTTTTTCTTTGAAATCCACACTCTCTCATCTCCCCTCTGACTTGTCTTTTTCTTCTCCCTCTTCTATAATTGCTTTATCAGCATTATGCTGAAATACAAACGAAAGGAGAATCTTATATGATTTATACTGATGATATTTGCAAATTTCACGCTATCATCACTGATTTTAAAAATTCTGGGGTTTCCGTCCACCTTTATGGAAACTCTACAGAATGTTTCTCTGGTGCATACGCTGGATTCGATACACCACCCAATAATACCTTGGCAATCCACATTGTTGCCCTCACATCTGTTGGCACTATATATTGCAACAGTTACACAAGATTGAAAGAGCAAGAAGCTGTTGAAAATGCTAAAAGATTATATGACCAGCTTTCCGTAACAAATGCCCAAGTATCCTACTCCCAGGATTCTGGTACAGTTACAATCAAATAATTGCATGCGGCATGGTTAATGCTGTGCCGCTAATATTTTTAATGCGTCCAATCTAACTCTTGCATCGCATGTTTCATAAAAAATCCGAAGTGCTTCATTTGTAATAAACAATGTCTGATCTTGCGTGAAACGTTTTGACATATCATCAAATGATTCCTTCCTTATGATTGGCATTTTTCTCACTCTCCCTTCTTATGCAATTTGTTCGCATCCTTATTCTTCTCGTTGCCGCTGTTCACTTTTTTCCAACCGACATGATATAATTCCTTTATCAAATCTTTGGAGGCTTTAGTATGGATAACAGCTTACATAACCTAATCATGGGCTCTTGTATGGATGAATCCGTAAAAATAAATCAGCATCTCGACTTACTTGCCGAAGAAAATAGCGCGTCTTTGCGCCGCCAGATAGCAGCATTAGAAGATATTTCTAACCATACAAAAGATCAAGCAAATTCTTTAAAAGAGCATGTTGACCTATTAACTGAACAAGTCAACATCGCACACCAAAACGCTATTGATGCTAAAAAAAGATGCTATTTTTCTCTCGTGTAATATCTATCATCTCCTTGCTTATTAGTTTTCTGGCATTTATTTTTTCAATAATATAGCCACTACAAATGCAATCATAGAAACTACTAAGGATAGATATGATAAGAACCAAGTTGGAATATTATCAAACCACTTGATAAAAAGACTCTATAACTTTTTGATGATCTTCACGTTCTCACTCTCCTTTCTTTACTATTTATGCCGATCCGCCTTATGTGAATTATATTCACATATCAAGGTAAAAAATATCGTCTCTTTCTTTTCTGCTGAGACGAAGCACCTTAGTTAACGATACAATTTCTGATGCATAAAAGTTTCCGCTTTTCATTCTGTTATAAAGTGTTTCCCTTAAAATGCCAGATTTATCAGCAATAGCTGACACCGTCATCCCAGATTCACTTATTTTTTCTCTAAGTAGTTCAACATTTGCCACTGTTCTATCGCCTCCCTTCCGTGAACTAAATTCACTATACCATCGGTGTGAATTTATGTCAACACTTTTAAATAATTTTGTTGAATTATTTTACACAACGTGCTATTATTTACTTACACAATATCACAAGGAGGCTTTGCCTATGCTTGACCTATATAAAAATATTAAAGAAAGACGTTTAGCTCTTAAAATGTCCCAAGATACATTACCAGAGCTTACTGGATATAAGGATCGCTCTTCTATTGCAAAAATTGAAAAAATTATGCCAGACCGCTTCTGATATGATGTTGACATTGTAGACTATCCATTCACCAGCGATCGTTTCAAAGGTTTGTATTGTGATGGAACCATCGCACTCAATCAAGACACCGATTTCACTACTGGCCGAAGGGACACCATTTCACTATAGGGGATACAGATCAGAAGGAAACCGAAAACCGAAAGCAGGAACGACGAGCACGAGTCTGGGCATACAATGAAATGATTTCTATCGGATTTAGTGGATTCATATAAAAGATGGATGCCGAAGCAGATATGAAATTGCAGAACATCTGGAAGTGACAGAAGAATTTTTGCAAGAATGCTTGGACTATTTTCATGAAAAAAATATGGTTTATATGCTAATGTCGTAACCGGAAAAAAAATGTGGAAATGTAATTATTACAGCAACCATTGGAAAGAAAAAATATAAAACAGAAGTTGATGTAATATATGGAGAAGAGATAATATACGATAAAGATATAAATTCTAATAGTAAAAACGATTCACTTTATGATGAGCCTATAGCAGTAATCAATTATGACAAGAAAAAACACTGTCCTCGGGAGAAACTGTCCAATTAAAAATTGCTGGAACAAACAAAAAAATAACTTGGAAATCTTCCAATTCGTCAATTGCTACAGTTTCAAAAAAGGGAGTTGTTACAGCGATTTCCCCGGGCAAAGCTACAATTACAGGTAGTTTTAAAGAAAACGGGTATATTTGCGAAATCGATTGCAAAATTACTGTATCTTCTCCGTGGATGAGTGAGAAAGATCTCAAAATATTATAATGTAGATTTTTCCACTGATAAAAGTGATATGATTTATATTTCTGGAGATTCATCTGATAGTCTGGATGGAATGGTACCATCTTATTACTTAAAAGATATTCCTTCATCTCCACAAATAGATGTAATTTATGGAACAGAATTGCATTACAAATGGGACGGAGAAAAAATTTTTATACAATGTTG
>VOFF01000630.1_pt1 | contig 15408 bp, 22 predicted proteins | sample 5384061 | NCBI WGS metagenome assembly VOFF01 (sample SAMN12384725, study PRJNA508395) | human gut metagenome | isolation source: healthy gut E | host: Homo sapiens
TAACGCTGTTTTCGGACACGGTAACAATCCGCATGGATACATCTGCGTGCGACGCATAGATACCGCCGCCGCCGACTTCGCCATTGCCGTTGCCGCCGACTGCTTCATTACCCGTTATGGTCAAATCTTCGAGCTGAACAACTGCGCTGTCGATTGCGAAGCCGCCGCCATTCTGCGGATTCCTGCCGCCGGTAACCGTACCGTTTTTCACGGTAACCTGCGGTTTATCACCGGAAATGGTCACAACCGCCGCATTTGCATCACCCGACAGCGTAAACCCGCCGAGGTTGAGCGTCAGAGACTTATTGATGGTGATATTCTCCGTAACATCACGGAGCAGAACGATGGATTCGCTGCCGTCTGCTGCAGCAATCGCGGCAGCAACAGTCGGATACTCGTCCTCGCCGATCTTTGCAGCGTTTTTCGGTGCTTCCGGTTCTGTCGGAGTCTCCGGTTCTGCCGGGTCTTCGATGCGGATGTGCTGTCTCCTTCAGTGGTGTCCTTACCTGCAGGTTTTACGTCCTTAGAAGGCTGACTTTCCGTCTTAAGCGCTTCGGAGTTTGTGTTCTCAGAAGACTGACCTTTCGTCTTAAGCGCTTCGGAGTTTGTGTCCTCAGAAGACTGATCTTCCGTCTGAGACACCGTGGGATTTTGCGTTCGTTTCATTTTTGCTCCTGCGTTGTCATTTTCTTTCTGCTCCGCTGTATCCGCTGCTGCAAATGCGAACGGAGACATCGTCAGCATCATGGATGCCGCCAGAATGCTGGCTAAGAATCGATTATTTTTTCCTGTTTTCATCATGAAAAAACCCCTCCTTCAATAGTAAAAAGACTACTATGAAGAAGCTGCATTAGGAAACCGGCTGCCATGCGGAATACCTTCCGTTTAGGCCCTTGGTCTTTGCGAGACCGGCTTTCACCGGTGGTGCCCTTGTCTGTACAACTTACTCCTTACCGAGTAGCACAGATGGTTGGTTCTTTTTTGAAATGGCTGTTGGCAACGCAGAATGGTTGTTCAGTCTCCAAATAAAATACCCCCTTTACAGCGCGCATAGCTCTGCAAGGGGGTAACAAAAAGTATCTTTGGCAACCGGCTGCCATGCGGAGAAAAAACTCCGTTTAGGCCCATCTGGCTTTGCGACACCGGTTTTCACCGGCTGTGCCTTTGTCTGTACCCCCTTTACGGAAGTCATGCACAGAATTTTACGATCTTTTCTGTCGGCAGATACGCCGGACTGCATACACAGTCCTTTGCCCGCGCAGGACAGAAATCCTCCGGATCCTCTTCTTCAGTATACCATAAATGCCCGCGAATAACAAACAAATACTGTAAAAAGCGAAGAAGGATTTCAATCCGGAATCGTTTTTATGCAATAAATCGCCGCTGATCGGACATAAACACATCCAATCAGGACCATTTGCATACAAAGTAAAATAGAAAAGTGTTAAGCCGCAGCTACTGCAAGCGCATCGCTGGTGTTGGTGTAGGTCAGCGGAGATACACAGTCATGCAGGGTTTTTGCGTTCTTTACGCTGCGGGTAACCGCGTAGGTCAGGTCGATCTGATACCACTTGCCGTTCAGGTTTACCTTGTTCCAAGCGTGGTAGCTGGAGCCGGCGTAGCCCTTGGTCAGTGCACACGGGATGCCCTGGCTGCGGCACATTGCTGCAAACAGCGAGGAAAAATCGTAGCAGATACCGGTGGTGCCCTTCAGGGTAGCGGCGGTATCCGGGATGTACTTGGTGATCTTGCCGCTGGTGATCTCATTCGCCAGCTTGTTATCATATGTATAACGGCTTGCCATGTAGTTGTAGATGGCGATAACCTTAGCCTCATCGGTCTTGGCGTTCTTGCAGAGCTCAGCAGCCTTAGCGGATACCGTGTCGCCCTTGGAGAACTGAACCTCGGAAGTGGAGACCAGATACGGAGCGTAGCTGTCCTTAACGGTTACGTTCATGGACTTGGACTCAACCTGCTGATAGGACGTACCGGAAACGTTGCGGTACAGCGTTACGGTGTACTTGCCGTTGCCCTTATCGAGAGAGAAGGAAGCATCCTTGCCGCTCGGGCAATCATAGAATACGGTCTTGCCGCCGTTGTACTGAATACCAACCTTGAGTCTTGCACTCGAGGAGTAGTTTACGGTAACATAACCGTGGGTGGAATTACTCATATCCACAACATCATTTGCTGCTGCTGCGGTAACGCCCATCGAGAGGGCAGTTGCTGCAAAAAACTGCGCATACAACACGAAAAAAAGCCGCTTCATATCCGGCGATCTCCTTTCGGTAACTGGCTGCCAGCCCTCTCGATGAGGGGTAAGGCCCTATAGCTTTTTGCGTCGCCACCTTTCGGTGGGTTTGCTATTATCGTTTGAGATGCGGTCAAAGCGACTGCATCATCTTCTTTTTATCCTCACTATAGCGCATCTATCGCGTTTTGTCAACAGGGTTTGACAAAAAAAGAAAATTATGACACATTGCCGCAGATTTACCGAAAATATGACATTTTTCCCCGATTTCCCCCGCTCTTATTGCAGCGGTTTTTCGGGAATGCAGCTCGCTCCAAAGCGTGAGATGGCGCAAAGGATCGGTAAACAGACGGCGGCAAGGGAATACCCCTGCCGCCGCTTTCCATCGGTTGATTTGCTTATTTCTGTACAGGAACGTGACGATCTGTGCTCTCGTGCAGTTGTTATGCGGACCGAACAGACCGTTTCCGATGCCGTCGGTGATGTCCTTCTGCTCTGCCCATGCTGCCGCATCGGCGTAGTATGCATCGGCAGGTACATCGGTGAAAGCCGCGCTGCCGCTGACCGCCGGACTGCCTGCCGCACGGTACAGGAGCGCTGCGCCTTGTGCTCTCGTGCAGATGGTGCCGGGTGCAAATGTTGTATCGCTCGTGCCCTCGGTAATGCCATTCTCAACCGCCCATGCAACCGCCTTGGCGTAGTATGCATCTGCCGGAACATCCGCGAAGCTGCTCAGCGCTTTCGGTTCAGGCGAACCCGCCGCGCGCCACAGGAAGGTTACGATCTGCGCTCTGGTGCAGGCAGCGTTCGGAGCGAACAGCGTGTCGCTCATACCGCCGGTAATGCTCTTCTGCGCCGCCCAGAGGACTGCGTCATAGTAGTAATCCTCCGCGTGCACATCGGTGAAGAAGTTGAGCATGGTGTTGTCATCCATAAAGACCGCCTTCACCGTGACCTTGCCCGCCGGCATGACAAAGGTGTACTTGCCGCCGCCCTTGTCGGTCAGTTCGAGTGCCTTGCCGTCCTTGTCCAGCACGGTCAGGCTTTCAAGGGTGTAGCCCTTGTCGGGGGGTTGCCGTGATGGTCACAGTGTCGCCCTTGGAGGCAGATTTGGGAGATACGGTGACAGTGCCGTGCTTTACATCATCTACAGATACCGAATAGCTGGGTGCGGAGAAGCCGCCTCCGCCGCCACCGCCGCCGGAGGAACCGCCGCCGGAGGTGGAGTCTGTGATGCGAATGATAATCTTCTTTTCCACGATCACATTGGTGTCTGCGTTGACCGCAGCACAGATCAGGGTCATCGTGCCATCCTGATCACCAAAGCTGAGTGTATTTCCGCTGATAACGGCGTGCGTATCATTCTTTTCCAGCGTCCATCGTACAGAAGCCGGATAGGCTGCCAGCTCTTCCGGAGTAAAGGCCTTGCCGAACTGATCGAGCGTCGTTACCTTAGCTGCAGACAGATCCAGCGTAGTGTTTTTCCGAACGGACGACGGAATTCCGTCTGCGGTGATCGCAGTCAGCCGTCTCGGGGCATTGACCGTCAGCGTAATGTGGTTACTCTCGATGTCGCCGGAACGGGCATAGATCTCGGTAGAATCTTCTTTCAGTGCCTTGAGTGTTCCGTTTTCGAGCGAAACCACATCCGGCTTGGAGGTAACCCATTCAAAGCTGCCGCCGGTCATTTCTCTGCCATACTGATCATAGCCGGCAGCGGTAAACTGATCTGCAAGAACCGCATTTTCATCCAGCCGCAGGACAAAACCGTCCTTCATGTCGGCGCGGATTGTCTTGAGGGTCGGCTGCTGCTCGACCTTAACAACGACATTCTTTGCAGTCTTGCCGGCAGAGGCAGAGGAGGCTTCCAGAATCACATCCGCATAGGAAGCATCCGGGACACTGCCAACCGCAACGAGCAGTTTTCCGTTTTCAATCGTGGCATTGGTCTGATTGGTGTCTGCCAGCGTCCACTCGATGTCCGACGGAATTCCACAGGGATTGCCGTGCTGATCGCGCGCCAGCAGCGGAATGCGGGACAGATCATACGCTGCGCCCTCTACTGCAGCGGGAGCGCCGTCATTATAATACAGCTCATTCAGATACGGCTTTGCCGTCACCTGTACGGGCAGCGGCTGTGCCGTTCGATAGACCGTTTCGCCCTGCTCGTCCTGTCCGACCGGATAATACAGGGTAACCGTATCCGTGCCGACTACAAGACCGGTGATTACGCTGCCGCTGATTTCGGCATAGCCCTTGTCCGTGGCAAGCCGCCACTCGAACAGGCCATCGTCAAGCGTCATGTCCTCGCCATACTGATCCTTGGCCTCCACATCGAGCGTGCTCAGGTCAAAGGTGTTCGCCGTATCATCATTATAGATGAGATTGGGAATCGTGCCGTTCACGGTCAGCGTATCGAGCTGCCGTTCAGGCAGAACCTGCAGCGGTACACGGTTGATTCCGTGCCGTTCACTACGGCATAAATCTGATAGGTTCCCGGTGCGGTAAACTCGATGCTACCCGTGGTTTCGTCAACCGTAATGTCATCGTTTGCTTCTGCATACCACTTGACCTTGCCGGTTACATCAAAATCGTTGCCGTCCTCGTCCAGAGCGGTCACAGTCAGTGCGGAAACATCGGCGGTGTTGCTGCCGTCGTTGAAGTAGAACGGCTCAAAGCTGCCCTCTACCGTAACCGAGGAAAGCACAACGGGCAGGATGGTCAGTTCAATCCGCTCGCTGTTGAAATTATCCGTTGTTTCGATCGTATCCTTCGGCTGATAGCGCAGGAACAGCTGTGCTCCGTCATTCGGCTTGAGCGCCTTGAGAACAGGGTAGCCGTTGCGGTTTGTCGTGACCTCGGCATACTCCGAAGCGTCGTTCAAACCTTCGTCCACAACCGTCCATTCGCCGCTCAGGCGGGGATTGAAGCCGTACCAGTCCACGTCGTGTTCGTTTTTCGCCTCGACCTTGATGCTGTCCAGACGCAGGCTTTGCTGCTCGTACAGCGAGACCTGTTCGGTATCAGGCACCAGACGATCGAGTGCATAAATTGGGTACACCTTCTGCGGGGGTGATGACGGTGTTCTTGGAGGTGTAGTGGAACGAACCGAAGTACGGTGCAACCGGCTGACCGGAGCACAGCTGATCGGCTGCCGTCTTGAATTCGCCCTGATACAGGCTGCTCATATCCAGACCGTCGGGGTCGTAGCCGGAGACATCCCGGTTCTGGATGCGGGCATCCAGATCCTCGATTGCACTTCTGCCGTTCCGTCCGAAGGTATACTGCTTAAACTCCCGTCCTTTCCAGCTGTCCACCGAGACACCATTCCCCTTGGTTCGATGATAACCAGTAACCGAGAGGAGCATGGTCTTATACTTGATGTACACCGCGCCGGTATAGGGGATGGTCGTTTGCAGGTCGGTCACATCGACATTGATGTCAATGCCCGTATGTGCCGGCAGCGGTACGGAGATGGTATCCGTAATAGACTGTGCGTAGGACTCTTCCTTGCTGCTCTCGTAGGTCTTTTCCATGCCATAGGAGTAAGAAAAGCTCTGCTCGACCTTGGCAGTGGGCGAAAGCGCGGCCAGAACGGGCACGCTGAATTCGACGCCTACCGTGGTCTCCTCGGTCCAGTTCTGTGAATAGGTATTGGAGACCGTGGTCGAGGTAGTAGTGCTCTTTTCATAGGTATAGCTTTTTTTTTTCGACCGTGTTTTTCAAAGTCATTGCGGTTTTCCGCCGTCACCTTGTAGCTGTCCGAGCTGCCGCCCAGATTAAACTGATAGCCCTTCTGCTCGAGCGACGCCGTTGTGTCATCCGTCTCGATGGAAGGCGTTTCAAACCGGTTCGCAATACCTTGAATTTCAAAGTCGTAGAACGCCTGTACATAGTAGCCGTAGCCGGTACTTACATAAGAGTGATGGTCATCGCGTTCCCTCTCCGCTCTGGTAGAGACATAATAAACCGGGGTTTCTTCTTCCGGAAGGCTGTTCAAAACACCCGAGCCGTTCAGAACCGCGCTCTGGTCAACAACGCTGCGGACAGCATCGCGCAGACCCTTAGCTGTATACTGTACCTTCTCATAATCTGCCGCCGTCAGAGCGGTATACGGCTCATGATAGCCGTGTTCATTGGTGTCGTTATAGTATGTTTTAGGCAGAACATTGTTCGCAATAGCCGCCCACTTCTCCGCAAATTTGGGATTCTGGATCATCTCCTGCAAAATCTGCTCCTGTGTGCTCGGCAGATTGTAGGTGTCCGAGGCATCAAAGATCTCCCAGTCGTTTTTTTGCCGTCACGGCTGCCCCGGCTGTTGGGGGCAGCACTCCTATACACATCGCCACCGCCAGCAGGCCGCACAAACCTCGCCGTCGTATCATCTGCTTTTTACTCATACCATTTTCCTCCTTTTCTGTGGTGTTCCTGCTCGGCCATGGAAAACAGCTCGTTATGGCTCATCTCCACATCACCGAAGCGGACAAAAATGCCGTTTGTCATCGCGCTGTTCCACACCTGCGGGTCGGAAAGTGACCGGAATCGGAATTTATCCAGATAGGGCTTCATATCCAGCAGCAGGCGGCTGCCGGAGATGAAATCGACCTGCAGAACGTGGTCGGTCAGCGGTTTGACTGACTGAATGTATTTCCGGTCCAAATGCGTACCTCCTCTCGCCTACACAAAATGAAAGGTTCACCGTACCTATAGGATACGGTGAACCTTTCTAAAAAACCATTCACAAGTTGTTAGTTTTTATCCGCAAGCAGGTCGAGCAGCAGCTTGCGCTTTGCGCGCGGCTCTCCTGCTATCTGCAGTTTGGTGTAAATTTGATTCACATACTGCCGGATACTGCCCTCGGACAGATACAGCTTTTCCGCGATCTCGCGATTGTTCAGCCGCTGTGCCATCAGCCGGACAATCTCATATTCCCGCTCGGTCAGCACAGACAGGGCTTCCGGACGGTCAAATCCGGCCTTTCGCCGCTCTGCGGCTTCTCCCAGTTCGATGATCTGCGCAACCGGTCCGGTTTGCAGCCGCTCTGCCAGCAATGGCTTGAGATAACGATAATTCTCCGCAAACGGAATGACAAAGCCGTCCGGTTCCGCGTCGGTCAGTGCCTGATCGAGCTGCGCCTGTGCCTCCGCATGCTTACCCAGCATTTCATACGCCGCTGCCGTCTGGATACGGATATGCATCGCGACCAGTGCGTAGTGCATGCCTTCGCACACAGCAAGCAGTCTTTCGCTCCGGCCAACGACACGGGCGTAGTCGCCCTGTGCCAGACCGACCTGATTTTCAATCATCTCGATCATCGGCTTGCCTGGTGCAAGTGTATGCACGGTTGAAAGCCTGTGCGCGCGGAAAACCTCCGGAATCTTGTCGGTTTTGCCAAGCAAAGCGTAATAATACGCCGCAATCGCGTTCCATAGGTTCAGCCAGGAAGCATTGTGCTGCCGCAGCAGCTCCGCGTGCCGCTCGGCAAGCGTGCAGTGATACTTCATCTCCGCAAACAGCGACAGCCGCCACGCCAGAAAATCACAGCACAGCGCCATATTGGCCTGCCCGTTGTCCTGAATCCGGGCGCACGCGCTTTCAAGTTCGATATGTGCATCCGTCAAGCGTCCCTGCAGGAACGCCGCCTCGGCACGCATGATGGTCTCGGCACCCTGACCGTGATTGCCGGTGATTTTATAATAGTGCGGCATGCACTCATCCATCTCGGCAAGCTCGCTCTGCAGCTCGCCCGGTGCGCGGTAAAAACATCATCAGCACGGACGGCGAGCCGAAGGTCCAGCCGCCGCCGGACTGGATGCTGATCGCCTTCCGCGACATCTGCGCGCTGGCACTCCGGTGCAGGCGGCTCATGGCGCTGATATCGTTGTAGCAGAGAAAGCTCATGATCAGGTCACATTCTCCCCGCAAATCGCCTTTTTTCCTGTGCGGAAAGCGCTGTATTTTCGGAAATCGCCGTCAGCAGCAGCTCCTTCAGCTCCAGCATTTTCGGGATATTGCGCCAGTTGAACATACTCCGCATAAGCACCAGAATCGCCAGCGGATGGCTTTTGAGCACAGCTGCCGGGCATTCGTCCAGTGCTGCCAGCACTGCCTTCGGGTGCAGCGAGGAAAGCAGAATGCCTGCATCCTTCTGCAGCGTGCGCAGCATCGCATCGTAATCGCCGTTTTGCCGGTACTCGGTCATGGCATGCAGATACAGCCGATGATCCTCATACCAGATGCCGAGCCGCCCGCGGTAGACGGTCTGCCGCTCCTTCGGCATGGACAGGAAGGTGTGCAGCGCGCATTCCTTCATCATGTGATGAAACCGGTAGGTCGCGCCGTCCGGCAGACGCTTGACAAACGCATTCTGCCCGGTCAGCGCGGCAAGCAGGTCCTCGGCGTGCGCGTCTGTCATGACGAACTGCGCCATTTCGACCGTAAATTCGTCGGCAAGTCCCATCACCGCAAGGAATTCCCGCTGTTTTTCGGGCAGCGGATCAATCATCGCAGCCGTAAAGATAGAGGAAATATCCGAATTCGGGTCCGGCAGCACACCGTGCTCGGAAAACATCCGCAGATTCAGATAAACCGCCGAAAACCAGCCCTCGCTGTAATACAGCAGGGACTCGATCTGCTCGTCGGAAAGCTCGGTGCCGCACCGCTTGGTATAGACCGCCAGCTCGGTATGGTTAAGCCGAAGCTGCGCCGTACCGATCTGGTACACCTTTCCGCCCAGCCGGACAAGCTCTGCCGCCGGCAGAAACAGGTCACGGCTGGCTAAAATCAGATGAACATTGGGCGGCAGCCGTCCGGCCAGCGCACACAGGAATCCGGGTGCGCGCTTGTCGGTCAGCAGATGAAAATCGTCAATAAAAATATAGCAGGACTTCTCACCGGTCAGCGAATGACACAGATCGTCGATCAGCAGTCCGCCGCTGGCTCCGTCGGTCGGACAGTCGTACTCCCGCAGAAAGGCAAAGCCTGCACGCGCAAAGGCGTCCTGCACACTTTTCCAGAAAATTGCAAGATTGCCCGAGTACACACTGATGCGCACAATGTACGGCGCTTCGGCTCCGGCACGTTCCGCAAGATACCACTCCACCGCCGTCGTTTTGCCGTAGCCCATGGGTGCAACCACGGTCGTCATGGCACAGCGCGAGATTGGCCGCAGGCTCTCCTGCAGCCGCTCGGATATGTAGATCGTGTTCAGATTCCATTTCGATTTTGGCATGGCGCGCACCTCCGAATACTGTAATGTGCTCTCCTGTCCGTTGTACTGTCTAAATTATACTGAATTTCAGAGCGGGTGTAAACCGTGTATGCTGTTAAGACAGTGCGTATATATGCCCTCAATTTGAGCGTCAAGCCGCTTTTCCAACCGGCAGTGTTACCAGAATAGTCGTTCCCGTATCTGCGCTCTGTTCAACGCGCACTGTGCCGCCATGCAGCCGGACAATCTCCTGCACGAGCGCCAGTCCCAGTCCCACGCCGCCCATTGCGCGGCTGCGCGACTTGTCCACGCGGAAAAACGGCTGAAAGATGCTGTCTCGGTACTCCTCGGCACTGCCCGGGCCGGTATCCCGCACGCGGATTGCCGCCTGACCGCCTTCCCGCTCGACAGACACTTCCACCGAGCCGCCCGTGCGGTTGTACTTGATCGCGTTCTCTGTCAAATTGAACAGCAGCCGGTACAGCAGCACATCACTGCCGACAAGCTGCACGTTTTCGCCTGCCTGCGTCAGTGTAATACCGTTTTTCTGTGCCAGCGGTGTCAGATCGACCAGCACCTCCTCGACCATCGGTGCAAGGTCGATACGGTCGGTGCGCGGCACCGACCGCAGGTCGCTCATCTCAAGCAGAGTGCGCACAAGCGCACTCAGGCGCTCGACCTGCTCCTGCTGAAAATGCAGTAATTTTGCGGTTTCTTCGCTCATCTGCTGATGTTCCGCCGCAAAGAGCTCCAGCCTTGTCTGCATCAGCGCCAGCGGTGTCCGCAGCTCATGGGCGGCGTTTCCCGTAAACTGCCGCTGTGCATCGAACGCCTGCGCCAGCCGGTCCAGCATACCGTTCACCGACTCGCTCAGCTGCCGGAACTCAGCAGTCGTATCCTCCGGCAGACGGGTGTCCGTCAGGCTTTCTTCGTTGATCTGTTCGGTCTGCTGTGCAAAATCCTTCAGCGGCTTCAAAGCCTTTCCGCTGAAGAAATACGCGATAATGGCACTCAGCAGTGTCACCAGCGCGGTGATGTACCAGCCTATGCGCTCAAAACGCACCTTTTCTTCATTGACCTGCTGCGAAAAGTCACTGAAAAATGCCTGCATATTCTCTTTTGGGTATCTGAATGGTCATTTCCTGCTGGTTTTCCGTCTTGTATTCCACCACAAAGCCGTTCAGCGCATCCATGCTGCCCGAGCCTGAGTAAAACAGCAGTAAATTCAGGCTCACACACGCCGCCGCGATGAGCAGCGCGGTCAATATCGTAATGCGCCACTGGACAGAAATTCGTTTGCTCATTCGCCCGCTCCTATCTCGTAGCCCTGACCGATCTTGTTGCGGATCGGGTCGTATCCCAGTGCTGCACGCAGTTTTTTTCCGCAGCATGGAGATATGCACCCGGATGGAGTTGCTGAAGCTGTCCACGCTGCCGTCCCACACATGCTCGATGAGTTCTTCCTGGCTGATGGGTCTGCCGCGGTTGAGCAGCAGATATTCCAGAATGCCGCTCTCCTTGCGCGTGAGCGAAAGCGTCTGTCCGTCTGCCGTAGCCGTGCGGCTGCGGGTATCAAACGTCAACCCGCCGCACCGCAGGCATACATCCTGCTGGACAAATCGGCGGCGCGTCAGACTGCGCACACGCGCTTCCAGTTCCTCTAAATGGAACGGTTTGGACAGATAATCGTTCGCGCCGGCATCAGTCCGTCCACCTTGTCGGAAATTTCGCTTCGCGCCGACAGGATGAGCACGCCGGTTTCCTGATCGTGCTCCCGCAGGGTTCGCAGAACGGTCATACCGTCCACCTTGGGCAGGTTAAGGTCGAGCAGCACCAGATCGTATTTCTCTACCGCCAGCAGCTCCAGTGCCTCCTCCCCATCAAAGCAGGTGTCCGCCTCATAACCGGACAGGCGCAGTTTTTTCGCAATATCTTCGCACAGATCACACTCGTCCTCTATCACCAAAAAGCCTCATGAGCTTTCCTCCTTTGCATTTTCATACCTTTATTATACCAGACAGAGATAAAATTTGTGTTAATGAAATCTGTTGCAAAAAAATTTTTGTTTTTTAGCACCTTAACACAGATTTTTTTTATCTCCCGTGCGATATACTGGTGTCAACAACTTCGAAAGGGGCATAACAATGCTGAAGCACAGAACCGCCGCCCAGCTTTTTCCTGCTGGCAGTCGGCATTGCAACGGGTTCGGCCTGTGGAGAGGCGAAGCCGATACGGTATTATCAAAGGCGATCCGCCTGTGTATGGAGTGTGTTGGGATTGGATAAGAGAAATATTCCGGTTTTAGCCCGCTTTCGCGGCTGGATACAGGCAGCAGCGGCTCTGCTGACCAATATCCACCTGCCGAATTTTTTGCAGGGCAAATTATATCAGGGCGGCGGCAAGGCGGTCTGCGTGCCCGGCCTGAACTGCTATTCCTGTCCCGGCGCGGCGGGCGCGTGCCCGATCGGCGCATTTCAGGCGGTCGTCGGCTCGTCGAAATTCCGGTTTTCGTATTACATCACCGGTATCTTGATCCTGCTCGGCGTGCTGCTCGGACGGTTTATCTGCGGCTTTCTGTGCCCGTTTGGCTGGTTTCAGGAGCTGCTGCTGCCACTTGACAAAATCCCCTCGGGCGACCCGTTCTTCCTAAGCTGTCCACCAAAAGGCTGAAGCCGCTCCGCTATGTGAAATATGCGGTGCTGCTGATCATGGTGGTATTGCAAAGTGGCTGTGCCCGCTCGGCGCGTTTTATGCGCTGCCCAGGTGGATACGTGTGCCAAAGCCTGCTGGATGTAGACATCACGAAAAACCCCAAACGAGCATCCGCTGCGGCATGGGCCATCTGACCCGGTCTGGGCGATAAAACCCAAACGACTGACAAAGGAGAAACTATCTAATGAAAAAGAATCGACTGATCGCATTTGCCCTGTCCGTAAGCCTGCTGCTCGGCGCATCCGCCTGCGGCAAACCGGCAAAAACCGTCTCCGCGCTGATAGCGGAGGAAAACGCCATCCTCGACCAGCACCAGGAGCTGTGGACAACGGCTCTGAATTCGCTTGACAAGGACAAGCTGTCGCAGAGCACCCAGAGCACCAACTACGCCGATGTGCTCGATCTTGCGATTAATAACGTCAAGGATCAGCTCTCGGACGAGGACTACAAGACGCTGACCGACGATGCCGCCAAGGTCCGCAAGCTGGAGGACCAGCTGCAGGAACTTCCGCCCGAGGAAGGCACCACCACATCCGCCAGCGACACGTTCCCTGCTTTCGAGGGCAAAGATCTGGGCGGCAATGCTGTGGACAGCAGCCTGTTCGCGACAACGCGTTTACGGTCGTGAATTTCTGGTTCAGCGGCTGCAAGCCGTGCGTGGCTGAACTTGGTGATCTGGACAAGCTGAATCAGACTGTCAAGGCTCAGGGCGGCGAGGTTATCGGCATCAACACCGAAACGCTCGACGACAACGCGGATGCCATTGCTACCGCTAAACAGATTCTACAGACCAAGGGGGCATCCTACCGCAACATTACCTTTGCATCCGGCAGCGAGGCAGGCAAGTTTGCACTGAACATCATGGCCTTCCCCACCACCTATGTTATCGACCGTAACGGAAAAATCGTCGGTGAACCGGTACTCGGCGGCATCACGAACGAAAACAGCATGAAGCAGCTGCAGGAGAATATTGACACCGCGATTGCAAACGACGGAAAATAACACCCGAGTGTGATTGCCGCTGCAGATATATCAATTTCCAGCCGAGCGATAATTTGGAGCAAAGCGTCGTAGATGACGTGGAATATATCAGAAATCATCCGCTGGCAGCGTCCAGTATTCTGATTTACGGTTATATTTTACGATGTAAAAACAGGCAGGCTGATCGAGGTTGAAAAGGCAACGGAGATTGGCAGGGCCAAGTAAACGCCAAAGAGAAAAGCCGCAGACTTTCGTCTGCGGCTTTTGCATGTCTGTGGAAATATCCACGAAGATATGCACAAACCTGTGGATAAATTTGAGGACGGAACTTTTCCTTGTTTCTCCTATATAGTATACTAAAATTATACAAGCGAAAATCGCAGGAAAAAAAGAGAAACACGAGGGATAAACATGGGACTGTTTTCAAAACCGGAGGTTGTGATTGCGAAAAAAAAGAATCCAGCAACGCAAAGGAGTATCTGCGGCAGCTGGAGGAGCTGGCGGAAAAGGCAGCCGGAGAAAACGCAAAAAAATCGCAAAAAGAGATTGCCGTGGTGAAAGCCGGCATTATCGGTGAGGATAATATTCTGTTTGAGCTGAAAAACAGCGGTATGGATATGGTTGTGCTGCACGATTTGTATATTGAAAGCGTGTCCGGTGCCTCGGCACAGATTGACTTTCTGGTACTGACTCCAAAGATTAACTTTGTGTTGGAGTGCAAAAATCTGTTCGGCAATATCGAGATCAACAGCAAGGGCGATTTTATCCGCACAATTCGCTGCGGCGGTCGGTACTATAAAGAGGGAATTTATTCGCCGATTACGCAGAACCAGCGGCATTTGCAGGTGCTGAATGAATGTCGAAACGAAAATCATGGTAAGGTGATGGCAGCACTTCGAAATCACTGGTTTAGTAACTTTTTTAAGGGATTGGTTGTGCTTTCTAATCCTAAAACGATTATCAATGACCAAGATGCTCCACAGGAAGTAAAAAACAGGTTATCCGTGCGGATCAGTTGGTGGAAACGATTAAGCGGATGAACAGAGAATCGAGTGAACTGAAATCTTCCATGAAGGATTTGAAAGAAGATGGTGAGTATTATCTGAACAAAATGCACATTGAAAAGCCAATCACCTATATCGAAAAATTCAAGCAGGAGGAGCTGGAAGACCAGCCTGCCGCCGAGCGGCCCGCACTTATCGAGCCGGCTAAGCCGGAATTGCCGGAGAAAAACCGCTGTCGAAGTGCGGCAAGCCGCTTGTCATGCGGGAGGCCAGACGCGGCACACATATCGGCGAAAAATTCTGGGGCTGCACAGGATTTCCTCAATGTCATTTTATAAAGAAAATCGTGAAAACCGAAAACAAATAAACAGAAAAGCGGCATGACTTGCATCAAAGTCATGCCGCTTTATGGGTTAAAAACACAAACGCCTCGCTCTGCTCGATCTCAATCCCGCAGTCCGCGATAACCGTCTGATACTGCGCGTAAACTTCAGCTTCCATGCGCCACGCGATGCCGCATCCGGCGGACAGTCTGCGCGGGATCGGCACCAGCCGGCCAGCGATGCCGTTCTGTTTGCAGAACGACTCCATCTCCATGGCGGCATCGGTGGTGTGGAAAGTGAACACATGATAAAGCTTTTTCTCTCGCATCACGCCTGAAAAACGATCTCGAAGCAGCCGTCCAGACGCACGGTCGTCTGACCGGACTTGTTCTCATACTCGAGCATTTTCTCGATATTCTTGCGGGTGTGCGCCTCGTCACCGAGCACACCGCATTTCCGTGCCTATCAAAGCCAGCCGGACCCGCTGGAAGCCCTCCTGCGCGAACCGTTCCTGCTGCGCGAGGACAACTCGGGCACCAAGCAGGAAACACTGTATTTCCTCCAGAATCACGGTCTGTCGCTTGATGAACTGAATGTCATTGCCGTCATGGATGACGCGGCCGCGCTCAAGCGGTGCATCGCACTGGGCATGGGCATTTCCATTCTGTCGCGCGCAACTGTGCAGACCGATGCACAGCAAGGACGGCTGCTGCTGTTCCCCCTCGGACAGTCAGCGTTCCTGCGCCGGCTGTACATTGTGTATCCGTCCATACGACGTATGTCCGAGCAGGCTATTCACTTTCTGGATTTTATAAAAAGATATTATCGGATCGGATGACAGCCGTGCGTACCGACCGGTACACGGCAGTCCTATCCGCAAGGTCAAAACCGGCAAAGCGGATTCCTCCAATTTACCGGGTATGGTCT
>VOFF01000389.1_pt1 | contig 15335 bp, 25 predicted proteins | sample 5384061 | NCBI WGS metagenome assembly VOFF01 (sample SAMN12384725, study PRJNA508395) | human gut metagenome | isolation source: healthy gut E | host: Homo sapiens
AGATCATCCAGCCCCTAACAAGCAGAGAGCTGCCCTTACTCTCGGTTGTACTGTACGTCACATTAACCGTATGCTTAAAGGCTACAAAGAACATGGCAAAGCCTATTTTATCCATGGCAACAGAGGACGTAAGCCAGCCAATACCATCCCCAATGAAACTCGTAATCTTGTTGTCGATTTATACCGCAACAAATACTATGATGCCAATTTTGTGCATTTCACTGAGTTATTAGGAAAACATGAAGATATCCACATCTCCCCTTCAGCGGTTATGTCTATTCTCGAAGCTGAATACATTCTCTCTCCCAAGGCTACAAAAGCTAAGAAAAAGAGAATCAAAGAACAATTAAAAGCCGATAAAAAAGCGGCGAAATCTCAGAAAGAAGCGGATCAGATACAGATTAATCTTGTTGCTCTTGAGGACGCCCATTCCCGCCGTCCCAGAGCCGCTTATTTCGGTGAACTGCAGCAAATGGACGCAACTCCCTACGAATGGATCCCCGCTCAGATATGGCATCTGCATCTGGCTATAGATGATGCTACAGGAAGGATTACCGGCGGTTGGTTTGATACCCAGGAAACTCTGAATGGCTATTACCACGTTTTCCATCAGATTCTCACAACTTACGGTATCCCCTACAAGTTCTTTACAGACCGCCGTACTGTTTTCACCTATAAAAAGAAAAACTCCCCATCTATCGATGAGGATACCTATACACAGTTTGCCTATGCCTGTAAACAGCTGGGGGTTGAACTGGGATCAAGCAGTGTGCCTCAGGCAAAAGGACGTGTAGAACGCCTGAACCAGACGCTACAGTCGCGCCTGCCAGTCGAGTTGAGACTTGCAGGCATAACGACCATAGACGCTGCCAATGAATTCCTAAACTCCTACATAAAGGAATTCAATGAGAAGTTTTCCCTTCCCATTCATGGTATCAAGTCTGTGTTCGAAGTGCAACCCCAAATTGAAAAAATTAACCTGATTCTTGCAGTTTTATGCGAAAGAACGGTAGATACCGGACACTGTTTAAGGCATTCCAATAAATACTACCGTATGATTGACAGCAGAGGCAATCAGGTCCACTACCGAAAAGGAACAAAGGTAATGTTTATTCAGGCTTTTGATGGCAGTCAATACTGCTGTGTAAATGACAAAGACATCTATGCACTGGAAGAAATACCCGAGCACGAAACAAAATCAAAAGACTTAGATATAGACTATACTCCGCCAAAACCAAAGAAGCCCCGCATTCCACCAATGAACCACCCCTGGCGTCGTCAACAGTTTGGAAAATTTGTCAAACAGCAAGAACACCACCAGAATGATCAAGATACAAAAAAGAAGAAGGTTTGAATATCATCCATCTGCCTAAGACCATCGACAATGATATCTGGGGTACAGATATGACATTCGGGTTCCAGAGTGCGGTAAACATTGCCACAAATGCCATTGACTGTATCCATACGACAGCATCCTCACATGGACGTGTGTTTATCGTAGAAGTTATGGGACACAAGGTAGGAAGCCTTACTCTGCACGCAGGAATTGCTGGCGGAGCAGATATTATCCTGATTCCGGAAATCCCATACGACATTGAGAAAGTAGTTGCAGCTATCCAGAAGAGATCTAAAGCAGGCAAGCGTTTCACCATTCTTGCAGTGGCAGAAGGTGCCATTTCCAAAGAGGACGCCCTTCTTTCCAAGAAAGATTACAAGAAAAAACTGGAAGACCGTGCGAAGAAGTATCCTTCCGTATCTTATGAAATTGCAGACAAGATTACTCAGAAGCTTGGTTCTGAGGTACGCATTACAGTTCCGGGACATACACAGAGAGGCGGAGAACCATGTCCGTATGACCGCGTTCTTTCCACAAGAATCGGTGCAGGTGCAGCGCAGGCGATCATGGATGGTGAATATGGCATCATGATCGGTGTTGTAAATGGCAAAATTAAACGTGTACCTCTTGAAGAGTGTGCCGGCAAGCTGAAAATGGTTTCTCCGAAAGACCAGACCGTTAAGGCTGCAAAGCAGATCGGAATCAGCTTCGGCGATTGATTCCCTGCTGTTAGAAAGGAGTTTCCATAAATGAGTTATACTGCTCTTTACAGAAAGTTCAGACCGGATAATTTCGCGGATGTCAAAGGTCAGGATCACATAGTGACTACTCTGACAAATCAGATTAAGCATAACCGTATCGGCCATGCTTATCTGTTCTGTGGCACCCGAGGAACCGGTAAGACTACCGTTGCAAAAATACTGGCAAAAGCAGTAAACTGCCAGCATCCGGTAAATGGAAGTCCCTGTGGTGAATGTGAAATGTGTAAGGCGATACAGGCTGGCACCTCCATGAATGTGATCGAGATCGATGCGGCATCCAATAACGGTGTTGACAACATCCGTGAGATCCGCGAGGAGGTGGCCTATCGCCCAACTGAGGGTAAATACAAGGTTTATATCATTGATGAGGTACATATGCTCTCAACAGGTGCATTCAATGCCCTGCTCAAGACACTGGAAGAACCGCCGTCTTATGTGATCTTTATTCTGGCGACAACCGAGGCCCACAAGATTCCAATCACGATTTTGTCCAGATGTCAGCGATACGATTTTCACCGCATCACCATTGATACAATTGCGGCAAGGCTGGATGAACTTTTGAAAGTTGAAGGCGTGGAAGCAGAAGAAAAAGCAATTCGTTATGTGGCAAAGGCAGGAGACGGATCCATGCGAGATGCCTTCAGCCTTCTTGACCAGTGTATCGCTTTTTATCTTGGGCAGACGCTTACCTACGATAAGGTGTTGGATGTGCTGGGCGCCGTCGATACAGAAGTATTTAGCAAGCTTTTTGCGAAAAGTGCTCCAGGGAGATGTGACAGGTGCGATACGCACTCTTGAGGATCTGATCATAGGCGGAAGAGAGCTTGGACAGTTTGTAGGGGATTTTACCTGGTACATGCGGAATCTTCTTCTTGTCAAGACTTCGGATAATCCGGAAGAAGCGATAGATGTTTCTTCTGAGAATCTGAAACTTCTCAAAGAAGAGAGTGAGATGGTGGATGTAGAGACGCTGATGCGCTACATCCGTATTTTTTTCTGACCTGTCCAGTCAGATCCGCTATTCCACCCAGAAGCGTGTATTGGTGGAAATTGCTCTGATCAAACTCTGCCGTCCGGCAATGGAGACGAACCTGGATTCTGTTCTGGATCGTCTTCGTGTTCTGGAACAGCGCATGGACGAGCGGCCTGTTCAACAGGTATTTGTTCAGCCGGGAGCCACTGGCAACGCCGGAAGTACAGGAATCGGATCGTATGGCAGTGCAGAAGCCATGGCAGCAGCACCGAGAAGGCAGCACCCGAGGATCTGCAGAAGATTGTAGCCAGCTGGAAGGTGATCGTAGGTCAGACCAGCGGTATTTTCAAACAGATGCTCCAGAAGTCTATTCCCAAATACAATGGCCAGACCGGTGAACCGGTTCTCTACATCGAATTCCAGGATTTCCTTGGAAAAACCTATGTAGATAATCCGGAAGCAGAGGAAGAACTGAAGAATATCATCCTGGCCCAGACTGGCAAAGAGTGTAGAACTTAAGATGGTGGTGGCAAAAGAGCACAACCATACCAATCTTGCCAAGGTTACTGTAGATCGAGGCTCTCCGGGAGAATATCCATATGGATGTTGTTGTGGAGGAAGATCCTGACGATGCAGAAGAATAAGAGTGTTGCTGTTTGATTTTTGTGCAGTAACATAAGAGTTGCCGTGAAAGCGACGAACAAGAAGCGAATTAATAATATTTGCAGAAAATGTGAATATTGTTATGAAAAATGATTTTGCTGCCGCAAATGCTATAGAGCCTGTTTGAAAAATCAGAAATGCGGAATCCAGCATGAGATCAGAACAGTTAAAGGAGGACTTTGTAATGGCAAAACGTGGAGGATTCCCGGGAATGGGTATGCCGGGAAATATGAATAATCTTATGAAACAGGCGCAGAAAATGCAGCGTCAGATGGAAGAGAACCAGAAAGCTCTGGAAGAAAAAGAATTTACGGCTACTGCAGGAGGCGGAGCTGTAGAGGTAACTATCTCCGGTAAGAGAGAGGTGACAAAAGTAAAGCTTCAGGAGGAAGTTGTAGATCCGGATGACATCGAAATGCTTGAAGATCTCATCGTTGCAGCTACAAACGAAGCACTTCGCAAGGTTGAGCAGGAGAACCAGGCTGTAATGTCCAAACTTACAGGAGGTCTGGGCGGACTTGGCGGGGGTCTTCCATTCTGATGGAATACTACAGCAGTCATATCAATAAGCTGATCGAGCAGCTTTCCCATCTTCCGGGAATCGGGCGAAATCAGCACAGAGACTGGCATTTCACATCATGAATATGCCAAAGGATCAGGTGGAGCAGCTTACCAATGCCATCACCGATGCCCGGATGAACGTACAGTACTGTAAGTGCTGCTACACCCTTACGGACAAAGAAATGTGCCCAATCTGCAGCAATCCCAAAAGAGATGCGAGTACGATTATGGTTGTAGAAAATACCAGAGATCTTGCAGCTTATGAAAAAACAGGTAAATACGAAGGGGTTTATCATGTGCTTCATGGTGCAATCTCGCCGATGCTTGGAATCGGACCGGATGATATCAAGCTGAAGGAACTGATGAAGCGCCTTCAGGGAGATGTAAAAGAAGTGATTATTGCTACCAACTCCAGTCTGGAGGGGGAAACAACGGCAATGTATATCAGTAAGCTGATCAAACCTACAGGGATCAAAGTCAGCCGTATTGCCAGTGGTGTGCCGGTAGGCGGTGACCTGGAATACATTGATGAGGTTACCCTGCTTCGGGCACTGGAGGGCAGGGTAGAACTGTAAGATGGCAGGAGGTGATTTTTGTGGCACGCAAAAAAGTGACTTCATCAGACGTGGCAGAGAAAGCGGGAGTTTCCCAGGCAACGGTTTCCATGGTTCTGAACCATAAGTACAATGTTTCTTTTTCCCGAGAAACAGTGGAAAAAGTGGAAAGCGCGGCCAGAGAACTGGGCTATCAGCTTCCGGGCCACAAAAATAAAAAAGAGAACAAAAAGGAAAAATGATTGTTGTCTTTTTGCCCAACTATTACCAAAGCCCTTACTATGTGATGCTCCTTCAGGGAATCGAGGCGGTAGCCAACGAGCGTGGCTACGGAGTTTTCATCTGCAATACCCAGCGTGATGCCAGGCTGGAAGAGAAGTATCTGCGCATGATACGCGCCATGGCACCCCAGGGGATCATTTATGCCTGCAATCCCCACCCGGACTATATCAGCCAGGTAGAAGAGATGGCAAGAAGCATTCCGCTGGTCATCATTAGCAACAAAGAAAAAATCAGTACAGTAGATGCTATTAATCAGGACAACACAGAAGTGGGACGACTTATGGCGAGGCATCTGCTGGATCTGGGACATCGGGATGTGGCCTTTATTACGCCGCCGCTTACAAGACGACAGTGGCAGCGTTCCAAACGAGTGGACGGTTTTGTCCGGGAGTTTGAGAAGGCTGGGCTTTCCGGGCATGTGATCATCCGGGCTGCTGACGAATCCGTTGACCGTCGCAATCCTAAGACGGATTCCGAGTATTCTATGGGCTATGCCCTGACCAGGTCTCTTCTGGAGGATGGCAGCAGATTTACTGCCATTGCCGGACAGAATGACATGATGGCCATTGGTGCTGTGGATGCTCTTCAGGGATGCCCGTCTGAGAGTGCCGAAAGATGTATCTGTGATCGGCTGCGACAATATTTTTTATTCCGGAATCCGCAGGGTGTCACTGACTACCATTGATCACTTTGTTGCGCTGAAGGGAAGAGATGCCTGTGACATTATCATCCGGAAAATTGATACAGGCATCCGTTTTGGGGAAGGCATCCGTCCCACAAGTGTATATAATATTGAGTATAATCCCAAGATTATTGTGCGAAAAACCACCGGTTATGCACGTATGGACAAACCGGATCCCATAAACGAAAAATCCGAAGAAAATAAGTTTAAATAAATAATTTGCTGGAAATTATTAGTAATAATTTTGAAAAAACATCTGGTAAAATTGCTACGGAAAAACTGATTGATACAGTAGAAAATTGATTGATACCATACTAACAAACTATAGAATGATTAATAATAGATGAAATTATTAATTGAAATTTTATTAATAATTTGCTCTCTGCCTTGACCTGTAAATGAAGTCTGCTATAATGAAAGCATATGAACAGTGCAAGGCAAAGAGAGCGCTGCAACGCTTTAGTTTAATTCATTCAGGAGGAAGAAATCATGAAATTTTTTATTGACACAGCAAAAGTAGAGGATATTAAGAAAGCTAATGATATGGGTGTAATCTGTGGCGTTACCACAAATCCGTCTCTTATCGCAGAAAGAAGGCAGAGACTTCAACGAAGTAATCAAAGAAATTACATCAATCGTAGACGGACCGATCAGCGGTGAAGTAAAAGCTACTACTACAGACGCTGAAGGAATGATCCGTGAGGGACGTGAGATCGCAGCGATCCATCCAAATATGGTTGTTAAGATTCCTATGACAGTAGAAGGACTGAAAGCTGTCAAGGTTCTTTCTGCTGAAGGAATCAAGACAAACGTTACTCTGATCTTTTCTGCCAACCAGGCACTTCTGGCTGCAAGAGCAGGTGCTACATATGTATCTCCGTTCCTTGGAAGACTGGATGACATCTCCACAGATGGTGTTGATCTGATCCGGGAGATCGCTGAGATTTTTGAAGTGGCAGAAATCGAGACAGAAATCATCGCGGCAAGCGTTAGAAATCCGATGCACGTAACTGCATGTGCACTTGCAGGTGCAGATATCGCAACTGTACCATTCAAAGTAATCGAGCAGATGACACATCATCCGCTGACCGATGCAGGTATTGCCAAATTCCAGGCTGATTACAAGGCAGTATTTGGAGAATAATTAACCGAGAAATTATTTTACGTAAGAATTCAATCCGGTTGTGATTCGCACATCATGATATCAAGGGAAATAATAAGGAGAATTGAAAATGGAGAAATTAGAACTTCAGAAAATTGCGAACGAAGTCCGCAAAGACATCGTGACCGCAGTTCATGCTGCAAAAGCAGGCCATCCGGGCGGATCTCTGTCTGCAGCAGATTGTATTCACATATTTGTATTTTGAAGAAATGAACGTAGATCCGAAAGATCCTAAGAAGGCTGACAGTGACCGTTTTGTACTTTCTAAAGGTCACACAGCACCGGGACTTTATTCTGTACTTGCGGAGAGAGGATATTTCCGAAAGAAGATCTGAAGACTCTTCGTCATCTCGGATCCTATTTATCTGCAGGGACATCCGGATATGAAGCATATTCCGGGCGTAGATATGTCCAGCGGATCCCTGGGACAGGGAATCTCTGCAGCGGTTGGAATGGCACTTTCTGCAAAATTATCAAATGATCAGCTATCGTGTATACACACTTCTCGGAGACGGCGAGATCCAGGAAGGTCAGGTTTGGGAAGCTTCAATGTTAGCAGGCCACAGAAAGCTGGACAACCTGGTTGTGATCGTTGACAATAACAACCTTCAGATCGATGGAAAGATTACAGACGTTAACTCTCCATATCCGATTGACAAGAAATTCGAGCATTTAACTTCCATGTGATCAATATTGATGGAAATGATTTTGACCAGATCGAAGCAGCTTTCAAAGAGGCAAAGTCTGAGACAAAGGGAATGCCGACTGCAATTATTGCAAAACAATCAAAGGAAAAGGGTTTCCTTTATGGAAAATCAGGTTGGATGGCATGGCAAAGCTCCGAACGATGAGCAGTATGCACAGGCAATGGAAGATCTGGAGAAAGTAGGTGAAGCATTATGTCAGAAGTAAAGAAAATCGCAACAAGAGCAAGCTACGGTAATGCTCTAGTAGAATTAGGAAAAGAACATGAAGATCTGGTTGTTAGACGCTGACCTTGCTGCAGCTACTCAGACAGGAATGTTCAAAAAAGTATTTCCGGAAAGACATATTGACTGTGGTATCGCAGAGTGCAACATGATGGGTGTTGCGGCCGGTCTTGCTGCTACAGGCAAGGTTCCATTTGCCAGCACTTTTGCAATGTTTGCTGCAGGCCGTGCTTTTGAACAGGTTCGTAACTCAGTTGGATATCCGAAGCTAAACGTAAAGATTGGTGCTACACACGGCGGTATCTCCGTTGGTGAGGATGGTGCTACCCACCAGTGTGCGAGGATTTTGCACTTATGCGTGTAATCCCTGGTATGGTTGTTCTGAGTCCTTCTGATGATATTGAAGCAAAAGCTATGGTAAGAGGCAGCTTATGAGCATGTTGGCCCTGTATATATGAGATTTGGACGTCTGGCAGTTCCGGTAATCAATGACAGACCGGACTATAAATTTGAACTTGGTAAGGGCATCGTTCTTCGCGAGGGAAAAGATCTTACTATCGTCGCAAACGGACTTTGCGTTGCACCGGCTCTTGAAGCAGCTGAGAAACTGGCAGCAGACGGAATCGATGCAAAGGTGATCAATATCCATACCATCAAGCCACTCGATGAGGAGCTTGTTGTTGCAGCTGCCAAGGAAACCGGCAAGGTTGTTACTGTTGAAGAGCATTCCATCATCGGCGGTCTTGGCGGTGCTGTATGCGAATGCCTTTCTGAAAAAGCTCCTGTACCGGTTAAACGTATCGGTATTAATGATGTATTTGGAGAATCCGGTCCGGCAGTTGCTCTTCTTGAGAAATATGGTCTGGATGCAGAAGGTATTTATAAACAGATCAAACTGTATGGTGTTGGCACCGGCAGGCGCTATGTCTGTTTTACAGAAGACCTTTTGGAAATTCCGAAAAAGTGATATGATAAATAAGCATACGGCAAATGGAAGTGAAAGCTTCTGTTTGCCGTATTGTTATATAAAATTTCAAGATCCCCCTGTGCAATGGTGTCAGCCAGCGTGATCACAGTGGACAGTCTTGTTGTCTGTAAAGTCAGATATTCCAGAATTCCTGCAATATTTACAATTCCAGTAATATAAATATCCCCACAGGAGGCAGATCTTTCTGAACAGCCGCACCTGGGTAAAGAGAACCGTTTCCGATTGTTACGTAGCCCAAATGTTTTTCGTCGCCCAGAGACGCGTCTATAGCAATTACAAGGGCAAACGGATGGTTTTTTGAAATAAAGTCCGTTATATCGGACAGATTAACGGCGTGAACCGGTTGATTTAATGTACCGTAGACAAAAATTCCAGGAAGCTGATGCTGGCTTAAACGATAGCCCACATAAGGTCCCAGACAGTCTCCGGTTACCCGGTCACTTCCAATGCACAAAAAACACAATTTCAGTCCAGTCCCGTTTATGACGCTTAATACATTTTCCCAGAAGCCGTGCAATTTCTCTGGAAGAATCTGGTTTTTGGGTATTTACATAAAAAGGCATAAAAGTTCTCCTGCTTTAAAAATTTCATAAATAAGCAAACTTGCCCGATTGCTTATGGACGATAATTTGCAGCTGCAGCTGTCTGATATAATCCATCTTATCCTATATCTGGAAAAAATATGCACCTGGCTGAGTACAAAAAAACACCTCGAAATCTATATGCTGCACTTTACGTGATATTCTGCCGAAATTCAATTGCAGCAGTTCGCTGTACCCCTTCATCCCGACAAATATTTCCTTTGCAAAAACTGTCGCAAAATTCTGTGAAACAGGTCTTATATTCCGCTAAAATCTGCATTTCTCATGTGATATTCTCATACCCGAAGGGGTGATGTGACTATGATAGAAGTTATCTACAAAGAAGAGAAACAGGAGGCGAAAAATGGGGAAAATCTTTTTAATCTGCCGAGAAACATACGTCGAGGTAGGATTGACAACCGGAAATATGCGTATTTATATTGAAGATTACGTATACACATTTCTGACAAGGCTTGCCAGGAATGCGGTCGGTTCCGGAAAAGAACAAGGCTGTGTAGCTGTTTTTACAGGCGAAACAAAATGGAACAATGGTATAACCTATCTTTTCATCCGGGGAGCTTTGATGGTGGAAGATATGGAAGCTGCATCAGATCATATTGATTTCTCTGAAAAAATATGGGCAAAAATACAGGAAGACCAGGCAAAATATTTTCCGGGACAGGAAATAACAGGCTGGTTTTTTCGCGCCCTCAGATGTATATGGAAACAGACGAATTGCTGACCCGAATCCATCTTCGGTATTTTGGCGGTGAAAAAGTGCTTATGCTTATGGAACCTGCAGAAAAAGAAGAAGCTTTCTTCTTCTTTGAAAATGGCCTTATGGTCCGGCAGCGGGGATATTACATTTATTACGAGAAAAATCCGCTGATGCAGGAGTACATGATTGAAAAAATAAAGATTTTGCGCCGGAATTCACAGAAAATGTGTCTGACGAGGCGGTTGTATCTTTTCGGAAAATCATCCGGAACAAGAAAACAAAGAAAGCAGAAAAAGACAGAGGAAAAGCCCCAGGAGGAAATGGAGCGTACCTCTGTTTTTTTTCATATGCAGCAACGGCCTGTCTGGTACTTGCTGTATTAGCTGTAGGTGCGGGCTTTTACAGAAATTACGGTGGCTTGCCGGTGCAGCCCTGAAGATGATTATGCAGTGACAGTTATGTCAGGGAAAAAAACAGAGGCAGATGCATCTGAAGAAAAGCAGGCCGAAAATGACACGAATCAGAGCCTGGATGTTTCGAAACAGGAGAAAAGTACGCAAGAGCAGCTGGAAAAAAATGCTTCGGTGACTCCAAAAATAACGCAGGAAGCGCTGACACAGAAATAAGTGATGAAACCTGGAATAGCTGGCAGGACAGCGAATCTGATTTTGCAAATGAGGCGGAAGCAGCAGAACAGACAGAAACTGAGGAACCGGCAGAAACTGTGGACCAGACGGATACTTTTTCCCAGGAAGCTGATGAACGGAAAATAAAGAAACAGAGCACCAACGCAGAAGAACAGACGGATTCCAGTGCACAGACCTCATCTGACGGCATATACGAAACTTATGTGATCAAACCAGGCGATACTTTATACCAGATCAGTATTTCCCATTATGGAAATATGGATGCCATCCCGGAAATCTGCCGCCTGAATAATCTGGAAGAAAACCAGGTGATTTATCCGGGGCAAATGATTGTATTACCTTGACCGGATGTGGTATAATCGAAAAAATAGAAAATACAAGGCAAGGTTAAATTATGGCAAACACATTCAAAAATATCAAAAAGAAACTGCGGCGGAAACGACTTCTGGCCGAGAAACGCCATCTGGAAAAAGCCCAGGCCGGAGCCGGTGGGAATGAAGCTGCGAGAAGAAAAATCAAAGCTGCTTTGCGAAGAAAGAAAGCTGTGCTGAAACCGGTTGCCGTGATACTGATTGCTGTATTTGTGGTCTTAGCAGGCTTTCTTTTTCTGGAAAAAAGAACTTACCGAAACTATAAAGTACAGGTGACCAGTGAGCAGGAGGATACTGTTTCCACCCAGTACACCTATCTGTCAGGTAAGATTCTGCGCTATAGCTCTGACGAGGTATCTCTTGTAAATAACAAGCTGGAAACCGTATGGTCACAGACATATGACATGCAGAATCCTGTGGCAGATGTTTGCGGTGACTGTGCCGTGATTGCTGATAAAGATGGGACATCCATGGTTTTTCTTGACAAAAATGGAATTACCGGGACTGTATCTACTTCTTATAGTATTGTGAAGGCAAAAGTTTCCAAAACAGGAATGGCAGCAGCAATTCTGGATGGCGGCGACCACACCTGGATCAATTTTTTACAATTTAGATGGAAGTCTTGTGGCAGAAAATCAGACTAATATTCAGGATCCTGGATATCCTATGGATGTGGCACTGGCAGATAATGGCGTTGTGATGATGGTGGCATATCAGTTTGTGGACAGCAGCGAGACCACCAGTTACATAGCTTTTTATAATTTCGGAGAAGTTGGACAGAATGAAGACGACCGTATTGTAAGCGGATACACATATGATGGAGTTGTGGTTCCGCAGATTCAGTATCTTGGCAGCAATGCAGTTGCACTTCGGGATGATGGATTTACCATATATTCCGGGCGCCAGATTCCTAAAGAACTGAAAACAGTCCAGGTTGAGCAGGAGATTATCAGTACTTTTTATGATGAAGACAACATTGGCCTGGTATTTAAAAAAAATGACAGCAAAGACAAACAGTATACCATGCAGGTATATTCTTCTGCTGGCAAGCTGAAATTTAGCAAGGATTTTAATATTCCATATACCACTATCAGAATGAGTGATGATTATATTGTTATGTACAACAGTTCCCAGCTTTGCGTGTTGAATAGCAACGGTTCCGAGAAATATTTTGGAAGTGTGGATGGAACAGTGAAAGACTTTTTCAAATTGGGGTGGAATAAGTATTTGCTTGTTATGGATACTGGTGTAAATGTGATAAAACTCAGTTAAGGAGAATGAAATGGACATAAGCTGGACTTGGCTTGGCATTGTGGTGCTTGCACTGATTATTTTTGCATGCGCTTCCGGATTTCGCAGAGGCTTTGTAAAAGAAATCGTATCTGCTTTTTTTATGATCATATCCTTTCTCCTTGTATGGGTGATTAATCCATATGTAAATACATTTGTGAGAGAGTATACACCTGTTTATAATATTGTTCAGAGTAACTGCCAGGAACTGGTCATGGAACAGACAGGCAGTCAGAAAGCTCTGGATAAAGAAGAACAGACGCAGATAATGGAAAAAATGGAGCTTCCGGACATATTGAAGACTTCTCTTATGGAAAATAATACTGCAGAGACATACCGCTATCTTGCAGTCAGTACGTTTGCGGAATATATAGCAGATTCGCTGGCTGTCATGATCGTAAATGGAATATCATTTCTTTTATCCTTTATAATTTCTGCAATCGTGATCAGACTGTTGAGTTATATACTGAATGTTCTGACAAATCTTCCTGTGATAAATGGAGTGAATAAAATTGCCGGAGGTGCAGTGGGCGGTGCGAAGTGCATAATCTTTATCTGGATCGGGGATCCTGACGCTGCTCTGTGATACCACGATTGGAAAACAGGGAATGGCTCTTGTTGAGCAGGATACAGTACTGAATTTCCTGTATAATCAGAATATATTTGTGAAAGTGTTTATGAGTGTTTTCTACGGAAATTGAGCACAAATGTCAAATAATGTAAAAAATCAAAAAAATTGAAAAAAGGGGTTGACGAATGGCAACTCTGATGATATACTGAATCTCGCTTCTGAGGAAGCGGGATTTCATTTTGAAAAACTTCAAAAGTTTTTTAAAAGAAATTAAAAAAAGTTGTTGACAAACGAAAATGCTTGTGGTATAAACAAGCTGTCGGACAGACAACGACAGATAAACAATTGATAACTAAACAGTGAAACACATACGATTCTCGAAAATTCTTAACGAATCATCATTCGAATGAATGAACTTTTATAACAGTAATGACGAGAGATAACTAAGCTGGTTGGTTGTCTTGAGTATATCAAACACTTTATCAGAGAGTTTGATCCTGGCTCAGGATGAACGCTGGCGGCGTGCTTAACACATGCAAGTCGAACGGGAAACTTTCTAGTGGCGGACGGGTGAGTAACGCGTGGGTAACCTGCCTTATACAGGGGGATAACAGCCAGAAATGGCTGCTAATACCGCATAAGCGCACAGGACCGCATGGTCCGGTGTGAAAAACTCCGGTGGTATAAGATGGACCCGCGTTGGATTAGCTAGTTGGCAGGGTAACGGCCTACCAAGGCGACGATCCATAGCCGGCCTGAGAGGGTGAACGGCCACATTGGGACTGAGACACGGCCCAGACTTCTACGGGAGGCAGCAGTGGGGAATATTGCACAATGGGGGAAACCCTGATGCAGCGACGCCGCGTGAAGGAAGAAGTATCTCGGTATGTAAACTTCTATCAGCAGGGAAGATAATGACGGTACCGACTAAGAAGCCCCGGCTAACTACGTGCCAGCAGCCGCGGTAATACGTAGGGGGCAAGCGTTATCCGGATTTACTGGGTGTAAAGGGAGCGTAGACGGCGCAGCAAGTCTGATGTGAAGGCAGGGGCTTAACCCCTGGACTGCATTGGAAACTGCTGTGCTTGAGTGCCGGAGGGTAAGCGGAATTCCTAGTGTAGCGGTGAAATGCGTAGATATTAGGAGGAACACCAGTGGCGAAGGCGGCTTACTGGACGGTAACTGACGTTGAGGCTCGAAAGCGTGGGTAGCAAACAGGATTAGATACCCTGGTAGTCCGCGCCGTAAACGATGTATGCTAGTTGTGGGGAGCACAGCTCTTTGGTGCCGCCGCAAACGCATTAAGTATTCCACCTGGGGAGTACGTTCGCAAGAATGAAACTCAAAGGAATTGACGGGGAGCACAAGCGGTGGAGCATGTGGTTTAATTCGAAGCAACGCGAAGAACCTTACCAAATCTTGACATCCCTCTGACCGGTCTTTAATCGGACCTTCTCTTCGGAGCAGAGGTGACAGGTGGTGCATGGTTGTCGTCAGCTCGTGTCGTGAGATGTTGGGTTAAGTCCCGCAACGAGCGCAACCCCTATCCTTAGTAGCCAGCATGTAGAGGTGGGCACTCTGAGGAGACTGCCAGGGATAACCTGGAGGAAGGCGGGGATGACGTCAAATCATCATGCCCCTTATGATTTGGGCTACACGTGCTACAATGGCGTAAACAAAGGGAGGCGAACCTGCGAGGGTGGGCAAATCTCAAAAATAACGTCCCAGTTCGGACTGCAGTCTGCAACTCGACTGCACGAAGCTGGAATCGCTAGTAATCGCGGATCAGAATGCCGCGGTGAATACGTTCCCGGGTCTTGTACACACCGCCCGTCACACCATGGGGAGTCAGTAACGCCCGAAGTCAGTGACCTAACTGCAAAGGAAGGAGCTGCCGAAGGCGGGACCGATGAGAGCACCTTATGTGTGCAACCGCGTAATTTTTGTAGAACGGTCCGGCGAGTTACGCTTACTGGCAAGGTTAAGCACCGTGCGGAGCCGGGAAACCAAGTCTTAAGAGGGCCAGAGTCAGGGGGCAGGACCCGAAACCGGGTGATCTACCCATGTCGGGATGAAGCTGCCGTAAGAGGCAGTGGAGGTCTGACCCACATCCGTTGAAAAGGGTGGGGGATGAGGTGTGGGTAGGGGGATGAGATAGCTGGTTCTCCTCTCGAAATAGCTTTTAGGCTAGCCTCGGTTTAGTCTTGTGGAGGTAGAGCACTTGAATTTCCTAGGGGCGTCAAAGCCTACCGAAGAATATCAAACT
>VOFF01000808.1_pt1 | contig 14422 bp, 23 predicted proteins | sample 5384061 | NCBI WGS metagenome assembly VOFF01 (sample SAMN12384725, study PRJNA508395) | human gut metagenome | isolation source: healthy gut E | host: Homo sapiens
GCGCAAATTGGAAACCATATACTTTTGAATTTCTTTTACTTTTTTACCCGAGTATGTGCGAAATACGGAACTTTTACCTGGGTATTCTGTATTTTCTCAGTTCCAAGATAAAGGAGCAGTTCAGGACCTTGACCTTCAGATAGGAAGCGTGCATATACGGCTTGGTGCAGTACAGTTCAGAAAAAAATGTGGTTGATTTTATTTTTTGATTTCTAATTACAGCACAGGTACCATTTTTGCAAAAGCCGTTGGCAATGGAAAACAGATCAATGTCCAGACCGCCTGTCATCTCGTCGATTTTTCGGATGACAGAGTCTGCTTTTGTAAATCTATGGTGATGGAGATGCCGTGATAATGAGACAGCGGAAAAGCTGGTTGAAACGGTCTGGTTGGAAAGAAGGTTGATGGCAAGATCACCGCTTCCAATATACTGATAAGTGCCGTTGGCAAATCTGCATTCAAAACGCCCTTCCCTGCAATGGTTCAGTTCCAGAACATCTGCGTGAGGCAGTTTATTCTGGTTCTGTCCATTGCTCATGTGAAAATCGTTATAAAAGAACTGGATGCCAGGCAAAATAATATATTGCGTGATGATTCCTTCTCCGGTTTCATTGTTCATTTTATAAATAGTACGGTTGTTTTTGCCCGTTGTTTTTTTTGAACTTTCTGGTCAAAAAAATCCGTTAACGGATGCTGTTCCATTTTTTCCTCTCTTACTGGTCCGCACTCGTACATGCAGGAAGTGGTGCCAATCTGATTGTCTGCATGCACACCATCAATTAAAATGTCTGCGTCGCAGCTTTCTATTACACTGCCCACTGCCCTGCCGGCAACGGTACCTGGTGTTACAGCACCGTCAATGGATCCTGTTACAGAACAGTTGGTAACTTTAAATACGGTTTCTTCTCCATAATAGTAAAGTCCGGTGCCAATAAGACCTCCCTACATGGGTTGCTCCATCCGCTTTTATGGAAACAGTTATCTTGCAGTTATCAATTACGGACGGATAATTTTTCGTGGAAAATCCTTCTGTTTCCAGGCATACGTCTGGATTGGGTGAGTGCCTGCGTAACCACAAAGACCGCCGATCGCATGGCCGCCATTTGCGCTTTCAATTGTGACATCAGCGGTGCAGTTGGTAATGGAATCCATCATTTCCAGACAGCCGCCGATTCCGCCAAGACCAACCGGTTCGTTTCCTTCTGCCTTTACAGTTCCGCTTGCGCTGCAGTTGTCAATGGTTCCGCCAAAACCGCCGCCGATGACCAGGCCACCACATTCTGCTACATCTGCCTGCACAATATGGTTTTCTTCAAATTCATTATCTCCAATTACGATGACGGTTACATTTTCTGCGGAGCAGTTGGTTACGGAATTGTTGTTGCCTCCTACAATTCCGCCAGTGCAGTTGTTGCCTGTAATTACGGAGTTTCCTTTTAAGGTTACGTGATCCACTGATCCCATGTTGTATCCTACAACGCCGCCAATAGCCAGAGAGGTGCCATCTGTTACGGTTACTTCTGCATTTTCCACTGTCAGATTTTTTGACTTCGCCGCAGTTTACGCCGAAAAGACCCCCCGCAGTTGTATTTGTCAGATTCATATTTTAAATTTGAAATTGTGTGATCTCCGCCGTCAAAGGAGCCCAGAAACAAGGTGGAATGGTTTTCCATGTCATTCATATTGCCGATGGGTTCCCAGTCAATGCCTGTAAGATCAAGATCATTTGTCAGAAGAAAATAAGTATCCGCATAACCTGCGTTTGAGCCGTCATTTACATTAGCGGCAAATGTCGGGAAAGAATCTGTCGAGGAAATCTGGTACGGATCTTCCTGGGTGCCACTGCCGCCGTCATAAGAGCATTCAGATGCGGTGCTTACTGCTTCTTCTGCAAATACGGTACTGGTTAATCCGGCAGATAAGGTAGTTGACATGGTAAGTGCTAATAAAAACAGAAACGAACTTCTTTTCATTGTGTGCCTCCCCTGAGTTATATAATAGTTAGTTGCTTCTAACAATAACCATACCATTTCTTACAGGGTCACACAACTCCATTTTGGACGATAACCACTCTGCTTAGACAGATTCTTTTGCGGAAATACGGTATTAGTTATTACTTACCGCTATTTTACCACAATTGTGGTCGGGGGAATAAAAATTTTCTTGAATTAAAAAACTGTAACAATAAACCATAGGAGTTTATCATTACAGTTTTTATTATCTTATTAGAGCAATTCCAACAGCTGCGGGATATTCTTTTTTCCCCAAATGTTACCTGATCCTGGTTGATTATCAGGCAGGGGACGCTCATAACGTTGTATTTTTCCTTTAAATCCGGGAAATGGGCGATGTCGTATACTTCTGCTGTTACAAGGAGATTTAAGGAGGCAATCCTCTGGGCTGCCACTACCAGATCCGGGCACATGGTACAGGAAAGGGATACCAGGATCTGCATGTGCACCTTATGGTCGATAGCGAGGATACGTTCTCTGATGGCAGGGTCAAGGGGCTGCCCTGGTCCTGCGGCGTTGTATAATCCCAGGATAAAAAGAGGTAAACTCGTGTCCCCCTGGCACGCCGTGGAAAGCTAATCCAGTCTTTTTCCCCGGAGGCAGTCAGCACTTCTACAAAAGGCAGCAAGGCAGCAGAATCCGAAGCAGAGTCCGCTTCCTGTACGGTCAGTTTGTCTGTATATTTCTCCAGTTCTGTCATATAGCCTTTCAATTCCTGGCTGACGGGACGGGAATCCAGATGCAGGTCAAGTTGCAGGTTTCCCTCCATTCTGGAAAATACAACATTCAGGCTGGTTTATGATATCCTGTGAAAAAAATACCGGCTGAGGATTTCCCTTCTGTTTCTTTTCCTGCGGGTGATTCCTTGTGAACTTCGGCCTCTTTTTGATTGGCTTTTCCGGGTGGATTCCGGTTTTCCCCTGCATGGCTGCGGCCTATTTTTCCCAGCTCTGTGGCAGCTGTGGCACCATCTCCCCACTGCAGTTACCACCTGGCGGAGATTCTTCTGGCATACATCTCCGGCTGCGTAAATTCCCGGACAGCTGGTCTTCTGGGTTCGGTCCGTTTCCACATATCCATGGGAATCCAGAGCAATCAGGTCTTTTTACCAGATCCGTATTTGGCGCGTAGCCTGCAAATACAAATATGCCAAAGGTGTCATCTGCAGAATCGAAAATGGTTTCTTCTCCAGTGTTTTTATTTTTGTAGCAGATCTTTCGCAGCGTGTGGTCACCCTCCACATAGACAACCTCTGTATTGGTTAAAACTGTGATCTTAGGGTGATTTTTGGCGGCTTCCGCTACCGCTTCTGCGCAGGAAAAATCATTTCCACGGATTAAAATAGTTACATGGCTTGCATATTTTGTCAAAAATACGCTTTCTTCTGCTGCAGCAAACCCGCCGCCAACTACGAAAATTTCTTTTCCACGGAAAAATTCTCCGTCACAGGTGGCACAATAGGCTACTCCGTGACCGCGAAACTTGGCCTCACCTGGAAAACCGATCATTCTTGGAGGGGCGCCTGTTGCAAGCAGAATTCCAAAGCTTTTGTAGGAACCTTTATCGGTGGTTGTTTCCCAGATTTCTGCGCCGGATGCTTCTTCTGCTTTTTTAGGCTGACAACATCCCCAAGCAAAAAAACTCTGCTCGAAATGTTCCGCCTGTTTCTGCATGGCCTGGGTCAGTTCTTTTTCCCACTGGTTTTCATGACGCCTGGATAATTTACCACTTCATCAGTGATGGTGACCTGGCCGCCGAATTTTTTCCTTCTCAATTACCAGAACACGGTAGCAGGCGCGAGCCAGATATAAGGCAGCTGTCAGACCGGCAGGACCTCCTCCGATCACAACTACATCATAGAAATTTTCGTTCGACATTAAAGCATACCTACCAGATCAAGACTTGGCTTCAGAGTTTCGGCTCCTGGCTGCCATTTTGCCGGGCACACCTGGTCTCCGTGTTCTGCTACAAACTGGCTTGCCTGGAGACGGCGGAAAAGTTCATCTGCATTGCGTCCTACATTGCCGGCATTTACTTCATAAACCACGATCTTGCCTTCCGGGTTTACAATGAAGCTTCCTCTTTCTGCCATTCCGTCAGATTCGATCAGCACTTCAAAATCCTTGCAGAGTGCGTGGGTAGGCTCCATGATCTTACAGATTCTTTCAGAGGAATCATGCCATGCTTTGTGGACAAAATGGGAGTCTGTAGATTCGCAGCCAGCAGCCTGGAAATCAGAATATTTATTCTGCAGTTTCGGCCGGATAAACTCCATATCGGCCTTGGTCACGGTTTTAAACTCCCACAGTGCAGACAACCGTTCAAAAATATATTCCTTCTCTGATGACAAGTCTTCTCTAAACCTATAGCCCAGTCTGTTAAATTCTTGTATATCAGCTGGATTTTCAATCCCTCTTTCTGCCATAAATCTGACCATTTCGCCGCGGGCCATTTTTGCATAAGTACCTTTTGTTACCTAGCTTTTCTCCGGATAATTCACAAAATGTAATCGTTATATACGTATCTTTTTCGGTGACAGATATTTTTCTATGCATTTCGAATATTCCTTTGATGCCAGATTAATAATGATCTGGCTGTCATCAATGATGGACTTATACAGCATGATCTCCCCAATAGTCATACAAATTTCGGGTATTTCCTATTGTAACCTTTGCCTGCATTTCCAGGCGATATGGTCTCACACCGTCCAGTGGCTTTAGGCTTCCATAAAATGCGGATAAGATTCTCAGATGCTTTTGGATATACTCAAATTGTCCGTATTCAAACACTGCTGGTGCCATATACTGGAATGCAATTCCCTCATAGGACAAAATAGCAGGAGTAAGCATGTGATAAAGATCCATATTTTCTAATCTTTCAAAGTTCTGCCTGGCAATCTTGTCATTGCATTTCCAGATTGCCTTCAGTTTATCTTTTTACAGGCTCTTCATCCAACTTAGTATCTTCAGTTGTCTTATCAAGAAAATCCGGCATTCCCTACGGGTGCTATGCTGTCCGTATCTGTAACCATCTTTTTTTTTGCTGGTGATAATATAATCTTCATCACGTCAATTCCTTCAGCATATTTTCAGGATCATCTGCCGCTTTCACTTTATCATTTGCCTTTATGATAATTCCATGCTCATCAATCAGATAGGTCGTCCTTACTACTCCCATAGAGACTTTTCCATAATTCTTCTTTTCTTTCCAAACGTCATATGCCTCAATCACTTTGCGCTCCGGATCTGCCAATAAGGTAAATGCCAGTCCGTATTTTTCTTCAAATCTCTTATGGAAGCTACAGAATCCTTACTAACACCAAGGATAACAGCTCCTTTTTTCTGTAAACTGAGGATACCGATCTGAAAAGCCACATGCCTGTTTCTGTACAGCCAGCTGTATTATCTTTCGGGTAAAAATATAAAATTACTTTCTTTCCGGCATAATCGCTTAACTTATGCATGTTTCCATTCTGATCCGGCAACTCAAAATCGGGGGCTTTTTGTTCCTGTTTCCAACATTTTTAATCCTCCGTTTCTGTAGCTTCCGCTTTCTTTCTTGTTTTTTACTGCCAGAAATCATTTTGTGTCCTGTATAGATAGACATTATCATACAAAGCAGAGAGCTTAGTGCAAAATATTTGTGACTTGATTTTAACCCTTTGTAACCGGTATAAAAAGTTCCGATCATGGTAATAAATGCTCCGATAGACCAATATTTATGTGCTTTCATACAATACCCCCATAAAATATAATTTATTAAAATTTTATTGTCTGCCTGCTGCTGTATCCATTTTTCTTAAATTCAGAAAAAAGTACTTCCATTTTAACTGGTGTTACACAGATAAGGTTCATTTTGTTGGAATTGATATATTCCAATACTGTCTTTTTTTTTCAGCTTTTCTTCCGGCATAGCATTCTGTTTTTTATTCTTCCAATAATCTGCTGCTTTCTTAAATTGATCATGTGTCACAAAACCGCCTCCAGACATAACACTTTTAATAGTATTCTTTATTAATATTGATAATGGGGCTGTCCCGACAGCCCCATTTATAATGATTTCAGTTATTTTGTTACACACAAAGTTTCATCAATCCATTTCTGGACATCTTTTTCACTTACCTTAACCAAACGAGCAATCATCTTTACGTCCATGCCCTCTTCTGCCATGGAAAGGGCTGTTTCTTTTGCTTTTTGAGCTCACCACGTTTCTCTCCACTTTCCATTCCTTCACTATAGAATTTTCTCCATTTCATGGCACATAAGCTCCACCCCTTTCTGCGTCTCTTTTAATTCATGTACCCTTTTTGCAAGAACCTGACTGTGCATTTCATCTGCCTTTTTACAGTGCAGATCATGCATAAGCCTTCCTAGTTCTGTATCGTCCTGTTTTCTGAATTCACATATATGATATGTGCTTCATCTTGAAAAGCTTCATTTAATTCTTTGATTTGCCGGTCAATGTGGTAAATGGGAAGTCCATATCCAAGAATATCGTCCCTGGTAATAAAAATTACATAGCTTTCCGGCAGTTCCTCAAAATCCTGTCCGGGATTTAGGGGTATTCATATCCATCAGTCCACTATGGTACCGGGCTCTTTTTGGGGAAGCTCCTTCATTATCCTGCTGGATTTCCACATCAAATTGTTTGCCTGTTGAATCCCTGGCAACGCAGTCCATTACTGCGGAGCGTCCCTGCAAATTTTTATAATCTTTTTTGGATTATCTGATCAATCACGTGTAAATCTTGTTTCTCCATAATGACCTGCAAAACATATTCCAGACATTCTCTTTTCTTGAACACGTTTCGCATAAATATATCACTCATGAGTGTAAAATTCTTAATAATGCCTTTGTATTTTTCGTAGCGTGACTCTAAATCACTGTTCAATAGGGTGTTTACATCAGCCATTTACAGCAATCACCTCCTGGCATTTTCGATTGATGAATGTGAAAGTACTTTTATCTGATTCTATCTTAACATTAATGGAATTCCTTTACAAGATACTTTTTATGATGAGTGAACAGGTGCAATAGAAAATACCAAAGAATAGCCGTCTGGAAAGCGAACTGCAACCATAAGAAGTATTTTTAGATAACTGACAGTTCGTACAAAAATCTGGTTTTTACAAAAATATCAAATTTTGTCACATAAAAGGGCATGATCCGAAAGTATGAAACAGAAAATTGATTGCAAAAGGTGGTCAAAAATGGCCTTTTGTCAAAGGCTTATTTTGTGTTATTGAATCCCTTTTAAGCTTAAATAACACGAACTAACACAAAATAATACAGATAAAAAGGTAGGAAATAACGGCAAATAGCACTAAGTGATTTAAAAAGGGAGCAGGTAAAAAAATCGTGTCCTAGACATCCGGAAAACAAAACGCCACACGGACATCTATCCCGTCTAAAATTTTTTTCATTACAGAGTTGACTTCCCCGCCGATGTAGCGGGCTGCGTTGTCAACACTGAGCAATATTTCGTCACGAAGTGCTAATTTTCTCATTCTTTTCCTTTCACAATTTATCACTATTTGCCAAATACAGAACTTTTTCTGTTTGGATTTGGATAGTGCCTTTTTTTCTGAATAAGTGGGAAAAATAATGCTCATTTTTGAACCTATTTTTACCCCTGAAAGAAAACAGCATTTGGTCACTGCGGTACCGGCAGTGGTATATGCCGTTAATTATCCTATTATAATACAGGTCATTTCAGAAATTCAAGAGAAATCGTGTGCTTTTTGTGGAAATGGTGAAAATTGTCTGCTGTCACTCCTTTTTTACAAGATTCTTTTTTTTTCAATACTAATATGTCATATTTTTTGTTTCTGTCAAAAAATGTCGAGGTGCTTGTCACTTTGGGCTATCTGTTTTCTTGGAAAACCTTTCTTAAATAACCATTCTTAAAAAATATTACATATTAAACGCGTAAGTATTCTATAAATATATTTCTTTGTATGGACATCCACCTTACAGGATTAATATGTCATTTTTTTAGAATTTTGTCAAAAATTTTTCATAAAAGATCAGATTCTGAGCGAAAATCGGACAATATATAATTGAAAGACAATTAAACGCTCAGCCAATGATGGCAGAAAGGAAAAAAGAATGAGAAAAGAATCAAAAAAGAAATGGCTGTTACAGCCGCAACAATGAAAAAAAGAGAAAAGGAACGAAAATGCTGCAACTACTTTTGTCAATTACCTGGAGAGTCTGGTACCAGAACGAATACCTTCCGAATTCAACCAAAGCAGCAGTACGGATGCTTACTACCACTGGATGATCTTCAATGTCATTGAACCCAGCCTTCCGGATAAGGAGCGGGCGGTTGACGATATCGATGCAGAATATCTGAATGCTCTTTTTGGCACGTATCGACCGAAAAAATGAAAATATGGCTGCTTCGGCATACCGTTTTCTGCGTGTTTTTATAAAGGATAGTTTTGAACCAGATACCGGAGATTATGAACTTTTCTTTCAATTAAAAAATATTCCGTGTTGGAAAAAGATCCGGTTCTTTATACAGCGGAACAGCTTACCTGCTTTTTATCAGCTGCAAAGAAAGACAACACCTCCCATTATCTGGAATATGCCCTGGCGCTTTACTGTGGGCTGAAACCCGGAGAAATCCTTGGACTTAAATATGACAGTTTCAATCTGGAGGCAGGTACGGTAACGATCTGCGGGCTGCATGCACGGAACTATATGTCCGCTGACAGGAATGGAGTTAACGGTAGCCAGAACTTCAAATACAGTGGCAGAAAACTCCGTTCAGACAGCAATTACCGTACTGTGCCTGTTCCGGAATTTTTATTTGATGAGATCAGGGACCGGAGATATCTGAATGAGGGCATTATTCTGAAATATCCTGGACTGGCCGAAGAAGGCGCCCTGTGCCTTGGTCCATATGGAAAAGTCAAGACGCTTCCCACACTGAATACCAGACTGAAAAAGATCACTCAGTCCTATGGCCTGCCCCGCATCTCCCTTGGAGATCTGATATATATGTATCTCGCAGATCTTATCAAAAAGGGAAAAAAACAGTTTAAAAAAGATCATGGAACTTTTCGGATATGCAAATCCTTACCGGATGCTGAACCTCTGCCAGCAGATCGCGGATCACCAGGGAGAGACTTTTAACTGTAAACGTTCCGTTTCTGAGATATTTTATTATAAAGTGTAAAGCTGATTTTAATCATAAAAAATAATTCCAATAAGCATGAGTATCGGGAAGCTGGTAGGGTTTCTGTTCCACATTGCACTGCCTTTTCGGTTCCACGCAGCCCTGTTCCTTCGATAAAAGATGATGGGCCAACACATACTCTTCGATTATCTTTGAGATGTCATAGGTTTCCTGTTTCTGGGAGGCTACATAGATCCTGCTGGTAAAATCCGGGCTGTAATGTCCAAGACATTTAGAGATCGTTTTCATGTTGACCTGGTACTGTGCGAGGACTGTGGCATAGGTATTCCGGAATTTTCTCCAGGGTAGCCGGGAGATCCCGCTCTGTTCCATCGAGGCGGTTGTAAGACTTGATATAAAAACTACGGTTATGGCACTGCCCGTTTTCATGACAGCAGATGTAGCCCAGATCCAGGAATTCTGGATCAGAAGCTTTGCGTTTTTCGTAGCGCTGTCGTTCCAGGAGGATCTCATCCAGGACAAAATCAGCCAGTACTACTGCTCTTTTGCTGTTTTTTGTTTTCAGTGGGAGTTCACTGCACAGTACCGGCCTGTTCTCCTGCGCCACTTCCATGTACAGGTTCTTTCCAAGCTGGCGTTCCACAAAAAGTTTCTTGCCAAGGAAATCAATATCGCTGTACCGGAGTCCGGTGATCTCAGAAATCCGCAGGCCGGCGTGACGGCAAGGAGCATGGGCAGATAAATCATGGGTTCCTGCTGCTTACACAGATATAAAAGATGGGCAACCTGTTCCACGGTATAAACCTGCTGTCGGGTATCCACTTTTTTTTCTTTAGGCATGGCTGTTTTACTTCGGAAGAGATCCCGGTATAGATATCTCTGGAAAGATAGTTGTGTTTCCGCGCATAGCAAAGGGAAGCCGTGACGACACCCGCCGCAGTTCTTAATACTCCCGGATGGGGAATACCAGACAATGCCTTTACCAGGTCTCTTCTCTGCAGCGCATCCAGCTTTTTATGGCCGAGTTTAGGAAGCAGATAGTTTTCTATGATATTCCGGTAAGCGTTGTAGGTATTATAAGTGATCCTTTTTTTGACCGAGCATATGATGGTAAAACCAGAAATCATAAAACTCTTTCGCGGTATAAGAAAAAGGGATGAAACTGCCGTTTGCGATTTCCATGAGGGCCTCATCCCCTTTCCTGGCGGGCCAGCTGCTTGTTGGAAGAGGTGGTCCGCTGTACCATCTTCACATCGCCGGACTCAAAAACAAGTTAAAGACGGAAACAGTATTTTCGTCTGGCTTTTTATGTATATAACGTCACCAAGGGATTTCCCGGAAATGAGCCTGCCATAAAGGAAGGTTTCCTTTACCGGCATCTGGAGATAGGGTTCATTCTTTTTTCACAGGTTTTTTCCCTCCTTTTTTTCCAGCGCCAAGGACCGGGTCCAGGGAACCTGCAACGACAGCACCAACTTCGGGATCCGTACATGGAATCCTGTTGCAGAATGCCAGTGTTGTAGTTTGTTTTGTGTGGCCAAGGATACCGGAAACTGCTTCAAGTGAAAACTCCTGTTCCAGAAGAAAACGGGCGAACATATATCTCAGATCACGCATGTTCAGTTTTGGAAGGCCAGTTTCTGTGGTGATCGTTTTTAAAGCGGCTCCTAATGTAGAAACAGACTTTTATCTTTGCTGTGGGGCCAAGACAAAGATAAGATTTATAGCCTGTAGCTGATGGATATTTTGTCAGGAGTTTCCTGTTTTCTTTCCGCCGGGCAGAAAGTTCCGAAAATAAAAAGACGGAATTTTTAAGCTTCGGTTCTGTTTGGTCCCTTCCAGTTTTTTTAACTGGCAGTTCTTCCCGGAATCGTTCGAGGTATAGATCCTCTGGATTGTGATAGTCTGCTCATGACGGTTGAAATCCGAATACTTCAGTCCAAGGATTTCCCCGGGTGTCAGGCCGCAGAAAAGAGCCAGTTGAATCTCCAGGTAATGGTTGGAATTGGAAGCGGCAGTCAGGAATGTGCGAAGCTGTTCCGGGGAATAGAAAACCGGATTTCCGGGAGACTCCGGATAGTGCCGGATCTGCTGGAAATCCATATCCGGAAGACAGTTGTTTACGCGGGCGTGTTTCAAAGCGTTGTGTAGCAGCTTATATGCATAATAGCCTCCATTGCAGCAGTAAGCCTGACAGGATTCCAGAACCCTATTGAGATAATCAGGAGTGACACATCCCAAAAAGAATATCCTTATGCAGATGAGGCTGGATAATCAGGGTTTATGGTCCATTGCTTTTGAACCAGTGTACGGCTGCCATTAGAACCCCTGAGCACACACATCATTCAGCCAGTAATCCAGATATTCCGAAAAGGTAAAAAGGCATATCCCGCTCCTTTTTCAGTTTGGACAACTGGTCGTGGTAAGAAACCAGGGAACGTTGATAGCTCTCTTCTGCTTCTTCCCGGGATGAAAACCCGGTACGACGGCCGTATTCAATGGTGCAGATAAGAGGATTTACCAATTTGGTCAGATGAGCCCAGGTACCGTTGTCTTCCTGAAAGACGGGGGTTTTTGCTTGTTCTTTCATTGATTTGTTTTCTCCTTTGTGTGTTTGATATGCTTACAGATATTTCTCTATTACGAAACATTATATGAAGTTTCTCGGCTATTATCAATACAAAAGTTTCTTAATAACGAATTATTGATGAAAGTAGGGAATATCATGCAGAAACTCAGACCGGATATGAACATTGGCGGGAACATACAGAAAATACGGTATAGCCGAAAGCTTACACAGGATCAAGTGATTGCCAAAATGAATCTCATGGGGATCCAGATCTCCAAAAGTACCTATGCGAAGCTGGAAACAAATCGGATGAATATTAAAGTAAGCGAACTGGTGGCCATGAAGGAAATCTTTGAATGTGAGTTTAATGATTTCTTTGAAGAGCTGAATGAGTAATAATATAGATAAAATATTATTCGGGGAACTCTCTTATTATCTAGGTATATGGCAAAACGTAATTATATAAGAGGGTTTCTCTGTTTTTATATAAGATAATGTCGTATGTGACAAATTGTTTACAAGAAAGTCAGAATTTTAATATTCCTGATTTCTCTTAGCTTATGCGCCTATATCATATTGAAATTTCGCATATATAGAATGCCGCATTTTTTCATATAATTGCTTAAAATTTTCTTCTGCATCGTCAGAAGAGATAGTATTTGAAGTGATTAAGTCACTTTCGAGCCGACTGCTGTAATTAAGGGCAAACTCAGGGTATTTCAGAAATGTATCCAGGGCAGCAGATTCCAGTTCCTCTCCTACTTTCAAACGTTCCAACTGAATACTATCAAAAAGTTCTTGTGTCATAGGTACGATCCCGTATATTGCAGCCCATTGAGTCTGAGTGAAATGTTTCAATTCTGCCGGCAATGTCAGTAATTTTTGTTTTTGCTCCAAGGTCAATTCGTTGAATAAACTTTTTTCCATAATCAAAATTTCCTCCCATTGGAATAAGTGTGTGCAAGTAATTACAGTAGAGATTCTACAACTTATAATTCAATTATATATTAGTTATCCTATACTTACAATCCTGAATAATATTGTAGTTGAGGGTAATGGTATATGGAAGATCGTAATTATGGAACTATCCGGATCAAATTGATGAAATGATAGAAAAGCAAAAACATCAGTAAGAACAAATTGCTCACCGCGCCGAAATGCAAAGGACCCAACTCAACCAGTTTTGTAAAGGAACGGTAACACGGCTGGATACCGCTGTTTTAGCCAGGTTGTGCTGTGCATTGAATTGTAAGATCGAGGATCTGTTGGAGTACGTTCCACCAGAAAATAAGGAAAAATAAATATATCTCATAAGCTAAAAAGTGCAGAGAAGTATATTATACAGTTATACGTCTCTGTACTTTTTTTGCTTATGATGGTCATATCCTTAATGAAATCATTGTAGGTAACCATCCGCTATGTTTTCACTCATGTGTGAGATATACCCCAACAACCTATATTCCCTTTCATTTTTCCAGTCACAGATCATGCCATCAGCAAAATTAAAATCTATACCTCTTCCCTTTGCAATATTCATACTTCTTGTAAATGTATTGTATAATCCTACTGTAGCCCATGAAAAAAGCTGTATCCATGAAAAACACAGCTATCTCATAAGTGATATTGAATCCACAGCCATGCATACCAATTCCGGCAGATGGAAGTATGGTAGAGAGCCATGTTACTCCCATCGCCACATAAGCAAAAAAGCGACATGAGAAGAACTACGATAGAGATCAGCAAAACTGTCAATGTGTCTTTACATTTTGCAGACAGGAACAACATACAGCTAACCGTTGCTAATACAGAAAGTAAGCCCTGCTGCTGCGAGAATTATCTGCAACTGCCCCAGATTGATGTTTGGCAGGTTACAGTCAGGTAACGCTGGAAAAAACTAATTCCTGAATTTGATTCTTTTTTTTCATGATATCTGCTCTCCTTAAATTATTTACAACAATCCCCGTCACCGCTTCCACAAGTAAGGGATTCTATAAAGTGTTTGTAATTCATCAATGTCTCACAATTCAAAGAATAGTGATGCCATTTTCCTTCCTTACGATCATTCACAAGGCCGCATCCTACCAGTATCTTCATATGATGGGATAAAGTTGGCTGGGTAATTTTAAATCTTTCCAAAAGTTTACACCCGCACTTTTCTCCATCCGACAGCATCTGTACAATTTCCAGCCGGTTCGCATCGCCCAAAGCCTTGCAGATCAAAGCCACATCCATAGCATTCATATTGACACCTCACATTGATCATTGTCTATGTTCAATATAATATATACATAGATATTTGTCAATGTATGCATTTTAAAAAAGAGAATCAAGTTTTTGATTCTCTTCATACATTCATTATAGCTTTTTATCATCCATTTTATTTGCCCCAAACAGCCGCTGCATTCGACCTTACAAGCAGTTCTTCCACAGGCAGACCAATCGGACAAATATCATGACAAGATAACGACTTCCCGCATCCCTCAAAATATTTCTTCTTATATTCAGCAGAAATCTCATTCAAATGAGTGCTTTCCTGTTCTTCATTCAGAATCCGAAATGCGTTGACTGCAGCAACAGCGCCTGCAAAAGTCCCATTTGCAGAGAAGTTAGGACACACTTCAAGGCAACAGCCACACATCAGACAGCGTGCCGACTGGTATCTCGGTTCATGTGTCCACGAACTCATATAAGCTTCACT
>VOFF01000040.1_pt1 | contig 14137 bp, 15 predicted proteins | sample 5384061 | NCBI WGS metagenome assembly VOFF01 (sample SAMN12384725, study PRJNA508395) | human gut metagenome | isolation source: healthy gut E | host: Homo sapiens
TGTTTAATTTTTTCTATAAATGCAATCATAATCCGTCTTGTTACTTTCGCGTATAAAGTTAGCGAATCGAAAAACCGGCGGATTACGATTTTTATCTTTCTCTTCGTTTTTTTATCACGAGGCCGATTTTAATGTCAGATCCGGCCTTCCTGGCGGATGGAAGTGGGATTGCTCCCCATATTCCGCTTGCAAAAGTCCGTAAAGTGGGATTGGGCGGAGAAACCGCACATGTAGGCTATTTCCTGCAACGTGTAGTGTGTCGTCCGCAGCAACTCCCCGATACGTTCGATACGGCGCTGACGTAACCACGAGGAGGCCGAGCAGCCGAAAACCCGCTGGAAACGCCGGCGGAAGGTAATCGTGCTGGAATACCCGCAAACCCCGGCGAGTTCCGTGTTAAACCGCAGCCGCAGCGTGTCGTGATGCGGGTAGGAACACTGGAACAGAATGGTGCAGACCGTCCGCAGTTCAAATATTGGCTCACAGACCGCAGCCTGGGAAAAATCAAAAAAGGTTATGAAGACTACGTATTTCTGGCACGATGGGGAAACAACATCTCCCGCATCATGGTGTTTCACATGATTAAAGAGCTGGCAGAGAAAACCGGTATCACCAAAAACATCAGCCCGCACACGTTCCGCCACTCCTTTGCCACCCACCTGCTGGAAGGCGGCGCCAACCTACGAGCCATTCAATGCATGCTGGGGCATGAGTCCATTGCCACCACAGAAATCTATACACATATCGACCGAAACATGCTCCGGAGTGAAATTATCGAACACCATCCGCGTAACATTAAATACCGAAAAGAACGCGGAATTTATTAAATTATAATAAATGTGATAGGAGTATTAACAAATTGCCAAGAGAATTAATATCTTTGCAAAGCTATATATATAGGAGTATAGCAACTAATTGTGAATGGACAAATTTCAATTACAAACAATTAATTTATATCTAAAATGACTAAAAAATTGTATCTGCCTTTGTTAGTGGCACTTGTTGCTGTATTGACATCATGCAGCAGCAAAATGGGTGAACTGTCTTCTGACTATTTCACAGTGACTCCGCAAGTATTGGAAGCAGTAGGTGGTAAAGTTCCTGCTACCATTAACGGTAAATTCCCTGAAAAGTATTTCAAGAAAAAAGCCGTAGTAGAAGTAACTCCGGTTTTGAGATGGGAAGGCGGCGAAGCTAAAGGTCAACCTGCCGTATTCCAAGGCGAAAAAGTTGAAGGCAACGACCAGACTATCTCTTACAAAGTAGGTGGTAGCTATACGATGAAAACGTCTTTCGACTATGTTCCTGAAATGGCTAAATCCGAGCTGTACCTGGAATTCAAAGCTAAAGTCGGAAAAAAAGAAGTTACTATCCCTGCTGTTAAAGTAGCTGATGGTGTTATCTCTACTTCCGAATTAATCGGCCAGACTTTGGGCAGCGCTAACCCCGCTAACGGTGACGACGCTTTCCAACGTATCATCAAAGAAAAATATGATGCAAACATCATGTTCTTGATTCAACAGGCTAACGTTCGTGCAAGCGAATTGAAGACTGCTAAAGCATTCAACGAAGAAGTTAAGAACATCAACGAAGCTGCCAACAAGAAGATCAACAACATCGAGATTTCTGCATACGCTTCTCCTGATGGTGGTGTTAAGCTGAACACCGGTTTGGCTGAAAACCGTCAGAACAACACAGCTAAGATCATCAACAAGGACCTGAAGAAAGGTAAAATCGAAGCTGCCGTAGATACTAAGTACACTGCACAAGACTGGGAAGGCTTCCAGGAATTGGTTAGCAAATCCAACATCCAAGACAAAGAGTTGATCCTCCGCGTATTGTCAATGTACTCTGATCCTGAACAAAGAGAACAAGAAATCAAAAACATCTCTTCTGTATACAAGACTTTGGCTGAAGAAATCCTTCCGCAACTGCGTCGTTCTCGTTTGACTTTGAACTATGACGTAATTGGTAAGTCTGACGAAGAAATCGCAGCTTTGGCTGACAGCGATGCTAAGCAACTGAACATCGAAGAGCTGCTGTATGCAACTACTTTGACTAACGATCCTGCTAAGCAAGAAGCTATCTTCACTAAAGCTACTCAGATCTATCCGAATGACTATCGTGCATACAACAACCTCGGTAAGTTGGCTTATCAAGCCGGTAATCTTGACAAGGCTGAAGGATACTTCAAGAAATCTTTGTCTATCAAAGGATTCTGCTGAAGCTAACATGAACATGGGTCTCATCGCTTTAACTAAGGGTGACAAAGCAGCTGCTGAATCTTACCTGGGTAAAGCTTCCGGCGCTAAAGAATTGAACGAAGCTCTGGGTAACCTGTATGTAGCTCAAGGTCAGTACGACAGAGCTGTAAACGCTTTCGGTGACACTAAGACTAACAGTGCAGCTTTGGCACAAATCCTGGCTAAGGACTATAACAAAGCTAAGAGCACATTGTCAAGCATTGCAAAACCGGACGCTTACACTGACTACCTGATGGCTGTTGTAGGTGCAAGAACCAACAACACTTCTATGGTAACTGAAAACCTGAAGAAGGCCGTTGCTAAAGATTCTTCATTAGCTAAGAAAGCTGCTTCTGATTTGGAATTCTCCAAATATTTCACGAATGCAGATTTTATGAATATCATCAAGTAATAAAGATTATAAGATGAAAAGAGATGCCCGGCATAGAAATATGTCGGGCATTTTTTTTTTTATTCACACCAAAAAGAACTACTTTCGCAGCAGTGTATCAGAAGAAGAAATCCATATGAAGAATAGTTATTTTGTATATTTCCTACTTATTATACTGTCTGCCTGCAATGACAAAAAATCCGGTACAGCCAGCCTAAACGGGGAAATCAAAGGATTGGGCAATGACACCATATATATATATGGGGTGGATGAGATGTATGACCGTATGGATACGCTACTTGTTGAAAACGACAAATTTTCAAAAACAGTCTCTTTAGATACTTTGATAGCTGCCCGGCTACTGTTCAGCGACGGCACTCAATATCCTTTCTTCATGGATGAAGGCAACAAAATACAAATTAAAGGCTCTGCCGCAGAACTCAACAGTCTGGAGATAAGCGGAAATACTCCCAATGAAGAATTCAGTGCTTTTCAAAAAAGAGCTCAAAGGATTAGGAACACCTTCTGAAAAGGTATTAGAGGACAAAAGCCGGTAAGTTCATCAATGAACATCATTCCTCCTTAGTCAGCATCTACCTGCTGGATAAATACTTCGTGCAAAAAGAAAAGCCGGATTATGCCCAAATCAAAAAGCTGACCAAGCATATGACAGGAGAGCTGAAAGACCGTCCCTATATTGATGAGTTGCTCAACCATATTCAGGAAGAAGAGAAAGCAGCCATTGGAAAAACAGCTCCCTACTTCCGTATTCCCAACCCTAAGGGCAAGCAGATAAACCGTTCGAACTTCAAAGACCAATATTTATTGATACACTTTTGGGCTTCTTGGGATACGGTGAGCCGGGATAGTAATGCCGTCTACCGTAGAATCTACAAACAAGAACGAAAAAATAAAAGTTTGCTCTTTTAGGAGTTTCTTTGGACATGAATAAAGACACTTGGCAAAAAGCAATCAAAGCAGATACTTTGGAGTGGGAACAAGTATGTGATTTTTCCGGCTGGAACGCAGAAATCGTAAAACAGCTTGCCATAAAAACCTTGCCTGCCAACATTCTGCTCAATCCTTTCGGCAAAATTGAAGGTAAAGACATGACAGAAGAAGCTATCAAAAAGAAACTGAAAGAGATAGAAAATACAGAGAAAGAAAAGCAGCAGAACAAGTCCAAAAGATAAATATAGCTTTTCCGCCCATTATTAATAATTTATAACTCATAATTTAACCTCGTGCTCATTAAAGTATTCGGAGCGGCTGTTCAAGGTATTGATGCAACCCTCATCACTATCGAAGTCAACAGTTCCAGAGGCTGTATGTTCTATCTTGTAGGTCTGCCAGATTCTGCCGTCAAGGAAAGTCACCAACGCATCATCTCTGCACTACAAGTAAATGGCTATCGGATGCCGACAAGCAATATTGTCATCAACATGGCTCCGGCAGATATCCGCAAAGAGGGTTCCGCTTATGACTTACCATTGGCCATCGGCATGTTAGGCGCCAGTGAAGTTATCCGCCCAGACAAGCTCAACCGCTACCTCTTAATGGGAGAGCTTAGTTTGGACGGCAGCCTGCAACCCATCAAGGGAGCATTACCCATTGCCATAAAAGCAAGAGAGCTTGGCTTTGAAGGCATTATCATTCCCAAGCAGAATACGCGGGAAGCCGCTGTGGTGAATAACCTGAAAGTTTATGGAGCCGGAAACCTGAAAGAAGTCATTGAATTCTTTAATGACAAACAGGAACTGGAGTTAGTCCATGTTGACACCCGCAAAGAGTTCTACACCCAGCAGAACAGTTTCGACTTGGATTTCTCCGACGTAAAAGGGCAGGAAAACGTAAAACGCGCATTGGAAGTAGCAGCCGCAGGCGGGCACAACATTCTGTTAGTAGGCGCTCCCGGCAGCGGAAAGTCCATGCTTGCAAAACGCCTTCCCTCCATTCTTCCACCACTATCATTAGGGAGAAAGCCTTGAAACAACCAAGATACATTCCGTTGCAGGAAAACTGGGGCAGGGCAGCGGACTAATCTCTAAGCGCCCATTCCGCGACCCACACCATACAATCTCTACCACAGCCATGACAGGAGGCGGAAGCTTTCCGCAGCCGGGAGAGATAAGCCTGGCACATAACGGCGTTTTGTTTCTTGACGAGCTGCCGGAGTTTAATCGGAATGTACTTGAAGTATTACGCCAGCCTCTGGAGGATCGGAAAATCACAATCTCACGCGTGAAATGCAATGTAGAGTTTCCCACAAGTTTTACCCTCGTAGCATCCATGAACCCTTGCCCTTGCGGATACTACAACCATCCTACCAAAGCCTGCGTATGCAGTCCGGGACAAGTACAGAAATATCTGAATCGCATTTCGGGACCCTTACTCGACCGTATAGACCTGCAAATCGAAGTCATTCCCGTCCCATTTGAAAAAATGTCGGATTCCCGTCCGGGAGAATCAAGCGCCGATATTCGTGAACGTGTAGTGCGTGCGCGCCAAATCCAATCAGAAAGATACACCGGGGTTCCCGGCGTATATTGCAATGCCCAGATGAATAGCAGATTACTCGCCTGCTATGCCCGTCCTGACGATAAAGGGCTTGCCTTATTGAAAAACGCCATGAACCGTTTCAATCTTTCGGCACGTGCATACGACCGTATTTTTAAAAGTATCACGTACTATTGCCGACCTTGAAGGTTGCAAATCAATACAGACTTCCCATCTGGCAGAAGCAATAGGGTACAGAAATCTGGATAGGGAAGATTGGGCCGGATAGGAGTCACCTATAAACGCCGCCCTAAATAAGACACTGCACAATGTCCCCTCCCCTTTAACACAGGAAACTATTGCTTTTCTATTCTGATGCGGGCATCTACTGCTATCACGTATTTTTCAGTAGCCAATAACGGGTTAATATCCATTTCCTTTATTTCCGTAGCAAAGCGCAGCAAAGTGGACAAGCGGACAATGATTTCGGCAAACTTGTCTTCATTCACCCCCTTCTGTCCGCGCGTACCTTTTATAATCTTATAGGCGCGCAAGGAATGGATCATAGAGTAAGCCTCGTCGTAAGACAAAGGAGCCAAACCGGAAGATACATCCTTGAGCACTTCCACAAAAATACCACCCAAACCGCAAAGCACTACATGCCCAAACTTCTCTTCATACTTCGCTCCGATAAACAACTCCGTCCCTTTCAGCATGGGCTGTACCATAATGCCTGTAACTTCCGGAATCTGCATCATACGTTCAAATTCCAAAGCAAGATGCTGTTCGCTCTTGATGTTCAGCACCACACCACCTACATCGGATTTATGTACAGGGCCCACCACTTTCGCTACCACCGGGAATCCGGCACGACGGGCAAAGGCAAGCACCTCTTCCTCATTTGCAGACACAAACTCCTCTACAACCGGAATCCCTGCGGAACGGAGCAATGCCTGCACCTGATGCGGTTCTATATAACCGTCCTCGGGAATGGAGTCTATGATACGGCGAATACGGGGAACATCCACGCCAAAAAGTTCTATTTCGTTATTCGCAGGTTTCGACACATTCATTATGCGTGAAAGCGCCGTACCCAACGTCACTTCGTCGGCAAAGTTGACATGCCCTTTAGCCAGAAAAGCAGACACTTCAGCCCCTGCCGTATTGATGGAAGGAAGAATAGGAAAGATAGGTTTTTGCAGGTTTGCATCTTTTCGTGCAGCACATCATACATCTCGAACATGGTAACCAACCCCGGTGTACCGAAAATGGCCATTACCGCATCCACGTTATCAAACTTCTCTTCACAGTATTCCAAGCAAAGCCGCAAATGCTCAGGCGTTCCGGTGGCCAGAATATCTATCGGGTTTCCGACCGCAGCGCCCGGAAAAAGCTTACCTTTCAACTCTTCGGCAAGCTCACCTTCCAACTTCGGCACATTCAGTCCGCCCTTACTTAGCGCATCAGTCAGCATCACACCCGGACCGCCGGCATGGGTAATAATGGCGAAATTCTTTCCCTGCAATTCTGGCAAGGTGAAAATACACCCCACTGTGGTCAGCTCCTCACGCGAATAGCAGCGCACGATACCCGCTTTACGGAACAAAGCCTCCACTGCCGAATCGGAGCTGGCAATGGCCCCCGTATGCGAAGACGCCGCGCGGCTCCCGCTCTCACTGCTGCCGGATTTGATAGCCGCAATCTTGCACCCTTTCTTTATTAATGAAGAAGCGTGGAACAATAGCCTGTCAGGGTCGCCTATACTTTCTATATAAAGCAGCTTTATCCCGGAATCCTTTTCCGGATCAAAATGCTCGTCCATATATTGCAGCACGTCTTCCACCCCAATCTGCTTGGCATTGCCCACAGACCACACAGAATTAAACTGCAACCCCTTGGTAACCGCACTTTCCAATATAAATACCGCAGTTGCTCCGGAACTGGATACCAGATCGACACCCTGCGGATGCAAGTTCGGTATCGGCTGGCTGAACACACTGTGATGCCACGTGTTCATCAGCCCGATGCAGTTGGGACCTATCAAGGAAGCTCCGTACTTATTTACCGTTTCCAAAATACGGTCTTCCAGAAACGCACCCTCATGTGTCTCCTCACCAAATCCGGCAGAAAGAATGATGAACGCCCGCACCTGCTTTTCGGCAGCCAATACCTCCACTGCATTCGGGCACATCACTGCCGGTATGGCAAGGATCGCCAGGTCCGTATCCGGAATATCTTTTACATCGGCATAAGCGGCAACTCCCTGCACCTCCGTCTCTTTGGGATTGACGGCACGCAGTTCTCCCGCATATCCACCACTAATCAAATTTCTCAGGATAGCACCTCCCGGTTTATGTACATTATTGGATGCCCCCACCACCACAATACTGGCAGGATGCAGCAATTGGTTTGTTATCATAATCTATTCTGTCAAGTTCACTATATATAATGCACAAATATACATTTTGTATGCGTAAAAACAATCATTATAAGAAAATATTCTTTGACTGAGGAAGCAAACATTGCTTGCCTGCAAGGAAAACTATAAATCAAAGCTTCGGTTATAGGAATAAAGGTTTGATTTGTATAAACGAAGGCTTCATTTATAGAAATGAAAGTATGATTTTTAGTTCTGCTTACGGACAAACTATGTTTACCTTCGCAATGATATACTTTTAACTCAGGTGTTTGACATATAGTCAGCCTCTTTGCAGAAGAATATGGTGATGAAGAAAACAACAACAATTACTATCAAATTTGATATAATTCGCCTATCTCTTTTGTGCAATCATCAGAAAACCGCTATCTTTGCGTAACTAAAAGCGTTCATAACAAAAGAGATACATACTATAAAGATGGAAAAGAAATTCAAACGTACTACCGTAACATCGGCACTGCCCTATGCCAACGGGCCTGTCCATATCGGACACCTCGCAGGGGTATATGTGCCTGCTGACATTTACGTCCGCTACCTGAGACTTAAAAAAGAAGATGTAGTCTTTATCGGCGGTTCCGATGAACATGGGGTACCTATTACCATCCGCGCCAAGAAAGAAGGAATTACTCCTCAGGATGTGGTAGACCGTTATCATACACTCATCAAGCAATCTTTCGAGGAGTTCGGCATTTCGTTCGATGTGTACAGCCGCACAACCTCAAAGACTCACCACGACACTGCTTCGGAATTCTTCCGCAAGCTGTATGACAAAGGTGAATTCATCGAGAAAACCAGTATGCAGTATTACGACGAGGAAGCCAAAACTTCCTTGCCGACCGCTACATCACCGGCGAGTGCCCCCACTGCCATGCCGAAGGCGCTTATGGCGACCAATGCGAAAAGTGCGGTACGAGCCTCAGCCCTACCGACCTGATTAATCTAAAAAAGCGCCATCAGCGGCAGCCAGCCCGTAATGCGCGAAACCAAGCACTGGTACCTGCCACTCGACAAGCATGAGGCATGGCTCCGCCAATGGATATTGGATGACCACAAAGAATGGCGTCCCAATGTATACGGCCAATGTAAAAGCTGGCTCGACATGGGACTGCAACCGCGTGCCGTAAGCCGCGACCTCGACTGGGGTATCCCCGTTCCGGTGGAAGGCGCCGAGGGCAAAGTGCTTTACGTATGGTTCGACGCCCCTATCGGCTACATCAGCAATACAAAAGAGTTGCTTCCCGACTCGTGGGAAAAATGGTGGAAAGATCCGGAGACACGTCTGGTTCACTTCATCGGAAAGGACAATATCGTGTTCCACTGCATCGTATTCCCTGCTATGCTGAAAGCGGAAGGCAGCTATATCCTTCCTGATAACGTGCCCAGCAATGAGTTCCTGAACTTGGAAGGCGACAAGATTTCCACTTCCCGCAACTGGGCGGTGTGGCTGCACGAATATCTGGCAGACTTTCCCGGCAAACAGGATGTGTTGCGCTATGTGCTTACAGCCAACGCTCCGGAGACTAAGGACAACGACTTCACTTGGAAAGATTTTCAGGCACGCAACAACAACGAGCTGGTAGCCGTATACGGCAACTTCGTGAACCGCGCCCTGCAACTCACCAAGAAATACTTCGACGGTACAGTACCCGCAGCAGGCGAATTAACCGACTATGACAAGGAAACCCTTAAAGAGTTCGCCGATGTGAAAGCAGAAGTGGAAAAGCTGCTCGACGTATTCAAATTCCGCGACGCACAGAAAGAAGCCATGAACCTGGCACGCATCGGCAACAAATACCTGGCAGATACCGAACCCTGGAAACTTGCCAAAACAGATATGTCACGTGTAGCCACCATTCTGAACATTTCCTTACAGTTGGTTGCCAACCTTGCCATTGCTTTCGAGCCGTTCCTGCCCTTCAGCAGTGAAAAACTTCGCAAAATGCTGAACATGGACAGTTTCGACTGGGCAGAACTGGGACACACCGACCTGCTTCCCGCCGGACATCAACTGGCAGCGCCCGAACTTCTGTTTGAAAAGATCGAGGACGACGTTATCCAAGCGCAGGTGGACAAGCTGCTCGCTACCAAGAAAGCCAATGAGGCCGCCGGCTACAAGGCCAATCCTATCAAGCCCGTTATCTCATTCGAAGATTTTGAGAAACTGGATATTCGCGTAGGAACCGTATTGGAATGTGAGGCCGTACCCAAAATGAAAAAGCTATTGAAGTTCAAGATAGCCGACGGACTGGAAAACCGCACCATCGTCAGCGGCATCGCACAACACTATCAACCGGAAGAGCTGGTAGGCAAGCAAGTGCTGTTCATTGCCAACCTCGCTCCCCGCCAATTCAAAAACGGGCTGGTGAGCGAAGGCATGATCCTTTCCGCCGAAAACTATGACGGTGCATTGGCCGTCACCTCACTGCTGCGCGAAGTGAAGCCGGGCAGTGAAGTGAAATAAAAGGTTTGCACTAATTTCCGGTCATGTAGCATGAAGGAGTCGTCATTAAAAGCAAAAACCGCTAAAGGATTGTTTTGGGGAGGCGTAGGCAACGGGCTGCAGCAACTTTTCAATCTGTTCTTCGGGATTTTCCTTGCGCGACTTCTTGATGCTTCGGACTACGGAATGATTGGCATGCTTGCAATCTTCTCGGCCATTTCAAGCGTCATTCAAGAAGGTGGATTCGGCGCAGCCCTCATCAATAAGGAGAAGATAACCCAAGAAGACTGCAACGCTGTCTTTTGGTTCAGCCTAAGCGCCGGATTTTGCCTGTATATCTTGCTCTTTCTCAGCGCTCCGTTCATCGCCGGTTTCTATGGAATTCCCGAACTGGCCCCTCTTTCCCGTTTCATGTTTCTGGGCTTTCTGATAGGTTGTACAGGTACTGTGCATGGGGCCATCTTCACCAAACGGCTGATGATCAAAGAGAAGATACACATCAATCTGATTGCCTTGTTCTGCTCGGGATGCATAGGCTTGGCAATGGCATATTGCGGAATGGCATATTGGGCGATAGCCACACAGCAGGTCAGTTACATGCTGCTGATGGTAAGCATGCTATGGTACAAGTCACCTTGGAAGCCGACACTCCAGTTCAGTGCCGCCCCCTGAAAGAAATGCTGCCATTCAGCATCAAAATTGCCTTTACCAACATCTTCAACCAAATCAACCAGAACATACTGACCGTATTGATGGGAAAATACTATACTTCCCGGCAAGTGGGCTACTACACCCAGGGAAACAAATGGATGATGATGGGAAGTTCGCTTGTGACAAGCATGGTGACCAACGTTGCCCAGCCCGTACTGATACAGGTATCGTCCGAAGTGGAGAGGCAAAAGAATGTTTTCAGGAAAATGCTGCGCTTTGTCTCATTCATATCCTTCCCCGCCATGCTGGGACTGGCATTGATAGCTCCTGAACTCATTACGATCACCATAACCGACAAATGGCAGGCCAGCGTACGCATCCTTCAGCTGCTATGCGTTTGGGGAGCCGTTATCCCTATCAACAGCCTATATTCGAACATGATTATCAGCCGGGGACAGTCCCAAGTTTACATGTGGAATACGGTTGCACTCGGCATTCTCCAGATATTGGCCCTCATATTCATGAGCCGCTACGGCATCTTCGCCATGCTGGCCACCTTTACGACAATCAATGTCATGTGGCTGGGAATATGGAACGCCTTTGCACGAAAAAGCATCGGACTCCAATATTCCGAGATGCTGAAAGACCTGTTGCCATTCCTCATGGCAGCAATCGCAACAACAACGGTGACTTACGTGTTGACCCAAAACATTGCCAACCCCTACATGTCCCTCGCATGCAAAACGGCACTTGCCGTCCTGCTTTATGCAACCATCATGTGGGCAGGAAAATCGGTTATTTTAAGGAGTCCATCAGATATATCCTGAAAAGGGAAAGCAAATAAGAAGAAAAACATCATGGAATACATCACTCATGTAGAAACAAATAAAAAGAACGCTGTTTTGGACGTTTATCAGATACATCAGATATGCGATGTCCTTTCTCTGCCTCAATATGCAGAAGAAAACCGGAAAACAGCAAAAGAAATACACCGTAGCCGTCTGCGCCATATTCAAGAATGAGAGTGTTTTCCTGAAAGAATGGCTGGAGTACCATTTGCTGATAGGCGTAGAACATTTCTATCTGTACAACAATTTTTCGGAGGACAATTATCAGGACATCCTTGCTCCCTATATAGAGAAAGGGCAAGTCACCCTGACGGAATGGCCCGTACAATTCGGCCAACTGCCGGCCTACAAAGATTGTTTCCAAAAAGCAAAAGATGAGACACGCTGGATAGCCTACATTGATTTGATGAATTCATTTGCCTGCGCCGGGAACAAAACATACGGAACTGGATACAGAAATACGACAAGTATCCCACCGTCTATGTGAACTGGAAACAGTTCGGTACATCGGGCAGGCTGCAACATGACGACAGCCAACTGGTGATAGAGCAATATACAGCTTGCTGGCCGCATCCGGCGAACTCCGGCAAGTCCTTTGTCAACACCAGCTATACTTTCCACAGGTTTGAGTGCCACATGTTCTATCCCGACGTACGTTTCTTTGGGATAAAGACAACGATACTCCCTGTCAACGAGTTTAAAAAGTTTATACACTATTGGATTATGCGGTCGCCCCGGAAAGGAGAATCCGAAATACAGATTAATCACTATTACAACCGTTCATACGCACAATATCTCTACAAGACCCTGCATCGCGGAGATGCCTGTTCCGCCGACAGCCAAAAAAAGGAAGAGAGAAGCAAGGTCTCTTTGAATGGACCGAAACCCTCAACACATCAAGGGACTACACCATACAACGCTTCCTCCTGCTGCTAAAGCTAAGGATGCAGTAGCTCACAGAAACTTACTGACGGTGTCTTCCAGCACTCCGTTATCTTCCAGCAGCTTCTCCACAAACTCGCGGAAAGCGCCGTAGCCGCCATGCGCAGCCGTCACGTACTTCACCTCGCGTTTTACATATCCGGGCGTATTGGCAGGAGAAGCGCTGTAACCTACCAGACGCAGCAACGGCAAGTCATTCAAATCATCGCCAATGAAAGCCACTTCATCCAATGAAATGCCCAGTTCGCGACAAAGTTCCCTTGCCTGTGCCACCTTATCCTTTACTCCCAGATAACAATACTTGATTTTCAGCTTATCAGCACGTTTCTGCACGATTTGCGTGTTTTCTCCGGTCATAATAGCTACGGGTATGCCCAGCTCGCGCAGGAAAATCACCCCCCAACCGTCTTTTACGGAAAAACGCTTCATAACATCACCGTCGGCGGTATAATACATTCCACCGTCGGTCCACACACCGTCTATATCGGTAATTACTAACTTCGGTAACATAAGCGTGCCAAACTTTAAATGATAGAATCGGGATAAATAATCTCGTTGCGTGGTATCTCTTTCCGCACTTGGCGGCCTACCACCCTATCGCAGTCCGCCCACTTGAATCCGTCGCCCGGACTGAGCAAGTGAATATCCTCCTCCTTAATAATATCTCCGGGATGCAACGCCTTATTCGTGGCAATGGAACGCTCCAGCTTCACTTTGGCAGCAGCAACAGCAGGATCGATATACAATTCTTCCCTACCCAGCCAATGCTCGGCTATGCGGATGTCGCGAATCATGCGGTTCACCCCGTCCGGCCCTAAGGAGCCTTGCTGGTCTGTGCCTTTCATACGGCGGTCGATGGTGATGTGTTTCTCTATAATCTCCGCCCCCATGCCTACGGCAACCACCGGAGCTGCAATGCCGATGGTATGGTCGGAGAAACCGATAGGATACTGCCCGTAATGGCGCTTCAGATAGGCAATCGTTTTCAGGTTCAGGTTGTCCGGCCGGGTGGGATATTGCGACACGCAATGCAATATGGATATATCGTTGTGATAGCGGGTAATCACCTCCAAGGCATCGTCCAACTCTTTCTTCCCTGCCATGCCGGTGGAGAGAATAATGGGTATTTTGGTTTCGGCCATCACCTCCAGCAACGGCAGGTTGGTAAGGTCGCGACTCGCCACCTTCAGGCGGTCGGGAGTGAAGAGTTTCAGCAGAGACATGCACCCCTTTGAGCACAGGGTCTCCACAAAGTCCAATCCCAATGACTTGGCGTGCTTATAAACATCGAAATGCTCCTCGTCCGTCAGCTCCAAGTAAGCGCGATGCTCGCCATAGGTACGGCCGAAAGAGTGAGGAGAGTCGTAGGGGCGATTCATCTGCGAATCGGTCAGTTCTTCGCTCAAGTCCCGTTTGGTCATCTTCACCGCATCCATAGGGCGCAGTTCCAGATTAAAGACTTCTTCGCGTACAGGGCGTGACACCAAATCGACAATCAATTTAGCTATATCGACGGAGCCGTTGTGGTTCTGTCCTATTTCTCCGATAATGTATGTACTCTTCATTCAGCAATTGTTATTATAATCAGTATGGGAGTATATCTTACTTTTCGTTCCTCGCAATATTCTCCAACATCCTAACGCGATACTCCGGATGCTTTTCCACCAACCTGAGCAGTGCGTGGATACT
>VOFF01000202.1_pt1 | contig 14001 bp, 14 predicted proteins | sample 5384061 | NCBI WGS metagenome assembly VOFF01 (sample SAMN12384725, study PRJNA508395) | human gut metagenome | isolation source: healthy gut E | host: Homo sapiens
GCCACCAGCAAGAACGGACAGGAATATGGTTTGGCGCTCTATAACTTGGGATATACTTATTTCAAACAGAAAAATTATGGAAATGCGGGCACTTGGTTTACCCGTTTTGTGGACAGGGGAAGTATCAATGAACGCACCATGCAGGCAGATGCCTATAACCGCATAGGTGACTGCAACTTCTATGACCGCCGTTTTGAGCAGGCTCGTCAGGATTATGCCCGTGCGGTGGAGATTGATCCGTCACTGGGGGATTACTCTTTGTATCAGGAGGCGTTTGTGCGTGGTTTGCAACGTGATTACAATGGAAAAGTGCAGACGTTGAACCGCTTGATTTCGGATTATCCGGAATCACAATACATGGATGATGCCCTTTACGAGCAGGGACGTGCTTTTGTGCAGATGGAGGATAATGCCAATGCCATTGCCCGTTTCAATATTCTGGTGAAGAAATTTCCGGAGAGCAATGTCGCACGGCGGGCGGCTAACGAGATCGGTTTGCTATACTATCAGGATGACAAGTATCCTGAAGCCATCCAGGCTTATAAGCAGGTCATAGCCGGTTATCCGGGCAGTGAGGAGGCGCGTTTGGCGCAGCGTGACTTGAAATCGATCTATATTGATTTGAATAAGGTGGATGAGTATGCCAATTTTGCTTCAACTATCCCCGGCGGTGCCAACTTTGATGTGAATGAGCGTGACTCATTGACCTATGTGGCTGCCGAAAGGGTATATATGCGGGGTGAGGTCGCCGAGGCCCGCAACAGCTTTACCCGTTATTTACAGACTTTCCCCGAAGGTGCTTTCAGTCTGAATGCCAACTATTATATCGGTTTGATAGACTATAATCAGAAAGCTTATGAAAGTGCAGCCCGGCATTTGGATAAAGTATTGGAATATCCCAACAACAAATATTCTGAAGATGCCATGTTGATGGGGGCCGAAATGGCTTATACGGCGAAGGATTATGAAAAAGCCTTGCATATTTACAAGCAATTGAAAGATAAAGCCGCTTCTATGGAGCGTCGCCGGCTTGCAAAAACCGGAATGTTACGCAGTGCGCATATGCTGGGAAATGAGGAAGAGATTATCTTTGCCGCAACAGATTTGCTGGCCGATACTAAACTGGCGCCGGAATTGTCTAACGAGGCACATTATTACCGTGCAAAAGCTTATTTGGATGCCGGCAAGACGGATGGAGCTATGGAAGATTTGAAGGTCTTGGCGAAAGACACCCGTAATGTATATGGAGCGGAGGCCAAATATAAAGTCGCCCAGATTTACTTTGACGGCGGACAAACGGATAAGGCGGAGCAGGAGGTGCTGAATTACATTGAGGTAAGTACACCGCATACCTATTGGCTGGCACGCAGCTTTGTGTTATTGGCTGATGTGTATATGAAGTTGGGGCGTAACTTGGATGCTAAACAATATTTGCTTTCATTGAAGCAGAACTATCAGGCCGATGATGATATTGCCGGAATGATTGAAAGCAGACTGGAGAAATTGAAAACAGAGAATTAAAAATTAAAAAATAAGTGCTGAATATGATAAGTAAGAAATTGTCAATTGTTCATTGTCAATTGTCCATTATATTGGCTTTTTTGCCTCTGTCTGTTGCATATGCGCAGCAAGATAGTACGTTGAACCGCACTGTGGTGGTAGAGAATGAGTATAATCCCAATATCATGGATGCCTCAAAGATTAATGTCCTGCCTAGGGTGGAGGAGCCGGCTGTAATGAAGAAAGGCATAGAATATGCTACAGCCTTGCGCCCTGTTTCGGCCTGGACGTATGAAAGTATGTCTCCTATAACTCGTGAATGGGCTATGAACCGCGCGAAACGTGGATATGTCCGTGCCGGATATGGAAATTATGGGAATGTGGATTTTAAGGCTGGGTATCTGTGGGATATCACCGGAAAGGACCGTCTGAAAGTCGGGGTATCTCTGGATGGCATGAACGGAAAGCTGAAGCATTGGAATGCTGAGGATTGGATATCACGTTTTTATTCTACTGAGTTCCGTTTGGACTATTCTCATGATTTCAGCAAGGTAACTTTGAATTTAGGTGGCGGCCTGCAATCACAAGTGTTTAACTATATGCCTGATTCCGAAATGCATACGGCTTCTGCCAGAGCTACTGATAAACAGCATCATACTTTAGGCGATTTTCACATAGGTGTTTCTTCCAGAGATGAATCGCTTCCTTTGCAATTCACTTTGCAGACCGGATTGAAGTATTTTGGTATCAAATATCCGCTGGATTATTCAGGCAATGCATCTACAGGTAAGGAGAAGATTGTCCACACTGAAGGAGATGTATGGGGCAAGCTGGATAATGAGCAACGGGTAGGTATCCGTTTCGAGATGGATAACCTGTTTTATTCTTCGGACAGTTTAATGGGCAACTATACTTCACTGGGTTTGAATCCTTATTATATGTTGGAAAGTGATGACTGGCGGGTCCGTGTCGGTGCTCATGTGGATTGGCAGTCGGGAGAGGACAGTGGTATTGATGTGTCTCCTGACGTGAAAGCCGAATACTTGTTCTCGGAGAGTTATGTGCTTTATTTACATGCGCTGGGAGGGCGTGAACTGAATGATTATCGCCGGTTGAATGCTTTTTCACCTTATTGGTCTTTAAACGCCCGGATGCCTTCTACCTATGTGCCACTGAATGCTACATTGGGTTTTAAAGCATCTCCGGTAAATGGTTTGTGGTTTAATGTCTTTGGTGGATATCGGATCAGTAAAGATGAGTTGTTTTGCAATCTGGTGGATGCGGACGGGTATTATTTTACTCATTTCTTGCAGGATAAAGCGAAAACCGCGTATGGAGGTGCTGAATTGAAATACGGTTATAAGGACTGGTTTGACGCTTCATTGAAAGGTACATTTTATAGCTGGAAGACAGACAATGAAAATGAAGAGCTGTATTTAGTGACCAAGCCCAAGTTTGAATTGAATTTCTATGCTGAGGCTAAGGTTTTTGAAGGATTGAAGGTTAATTTGGGCTATGAATATGTACAGCGGAAAGAATATGTGATAGAAGAAGGGAATAGCAGCAGGGATTTTGGTTTGGGCAATATCAGCAATTTGAGTGTGGGAGCCAGTTATACTTTCCTGAAAGATCTGTCTGTTTTTGGGCGTGTGAGTAATCTGTTGAATAAACAATATTATTATGAGTACGGCTATCCTGCTGAAAAACTGAATGTTCTAGCCGGGCTTTCTTTGGCTTTTTAGTTAAATAGGCACTCGGAAAGGACTTTTTTAAGAAAAAAAAGCAGAAACATACCTTATTATATAGGTGTGCTTCTGCTTTTTTTCTACTTTTGCCCCAAAATAAAATGGAATACATAGTATTATGCAAAAAAATCTAGTAATAGTTGAGTCACCCGCCAAGGCTAAAACCATTGAGAAATTCTTGGGCAATGATTATAAAGTCCTTTCCAGTTACGGGCATATCCGGGATTTGAAAAAGAAGGAGTTTAGTATCGATGTAGAGAATGGGTTTGAGCCGACTTACGAGATACCGGCAGATAAAAAAAAAGAAATTGGTAGCCGAATTGAAAGCGGAGGCAAAGAAAGCTGATATGGTATGGCTTGCATCCGATGAGGACCGTGAAGGAGAAGCTATTTCATGGCACTTGTTTGAAGTCTTGGGGCTGGACCCTGAGAAGACCAAGCGCATTGTATTCCACGAGATAACCAAAACAGCGATACTAAAGGCCATCGAAAATCCGCGTGACATTGATGTGAATCTGGTAAATGCCCAGCAGGCACGCCGTATTCTGGATAGAATTGTAGGTTTTGAACTCTCACCGGTATTGTGGAAGAAGGTAAAGCCTGCTCTTTCTGCCGGACGTGTGCAATCTGTTGCCGTTCGTTTGATTGTGGAACGTGAACGTGAGGTGCATGCTTTTGTCAGTGAGCCGTCTTATCGCGTTACAGCAGTGTTTGAAGTACCTGATGTCGATGGAAATGAAGTTGAAGTGAAAGCGGAATTGTCCAACCGTTTCAAGACTAAGGAAGAAGCACAGGCTTTCCTTGAAACTTGTAAGGATGCGCAGTTCTCTATTGAAGATATAACAACCCGCCCTGTGAAGAAATCGCCGGCGGCACCGTTTACTACTTCTACGTTGCAGCAGGAAGCTGCCGTAAGTTGGAATTTACAGTAGCGCAGACCATGATGGTGGCACAGCGTCTGTATGAAAACGGACAAATTACCTATATGCGTACGGATTCGGTGAACCTTTCGGATCTGGCTTTGAATACCAGCAAGCAGACTATCTTGTCCCTGATGGGAGAAAGATACGTCAAAGTCCGTAAGTTTGCCACCAAGACTAAAGGAGCACAGGAAGCGCATGAGGCTATCCGTCCTACCTATATGGAGAATGAAACGGTGAACGGAACCGGTCAGGAGCAGAAATTGTATGAACTGATCTGGAAACGTACCATCGCTTCACAGATGGCAGATGCGGAGCTGGAGAAAACAACGGCTACTATTGTAATCAGCAACAGTAGCGAGAAATTTATCGCTACCGGCGAGGTGATTACTTTTGACGGTTTCCTGCGTGTATACAAGGAATCATACGATGATGACAATGAGCAGGAAGACGAGCCGTCTGTTGCCGCCTCTGAGCAAAGGGGAAAAACTGATAAGAAAAGAAATCCTGGCGACTCAGCGCTTTACCCAATGTCCGCCCCGTTATACGGAAGCCAGCCTGGTACGCAAACTGGAAGAGTTGGGCATCGGTCGTCCATCTACATATGCACCTACCATTTCTACTGTGCAGCAACGCGGTTATGTAGAAAAAGGAAACAGTGAAGGTGTGAAACGCCCGTATGATATCTTGAAACTGAAAGGCGGCAAGATTACGGAAACTACCAAGACAGAGATGACGGGAAATGAAAAGGCCAAGTTGTTGCCTACTGATACCGGTATCGTGGTAAACGATTTCCTGATGGAATACTTTCCTGAAATCATGGACTTTAACTTTACAGCGAATGTGGAGAAAGAGTTCGATGAAGTGGCGGAAGGAGAAAAGGAATGGACTGGCATGATGGACAGTTTCTATAAAGGCTTCCATCCGTTGGTAGATAAGACCATTCACTCTAAGACTGAGCATAAGGTGGGTGAAAGGGTATTGGGAACAGATCCTGTAAGCGGTAAGCCGGTATCGGTTAAGATCGGTCGTTTCGGTCCGGTTATTCAGATTGGTACTGCCGATGATGAGGAAAAACCGCGTTTTGCGCAGTTGGCAAAGGGATTGTCGATGGAAACCATTACGTTGGAAGAAGCATTGGATGCGTTCAAGCTTCCCCGTACGTTGGGGGATTATGACGGCCATACGGTAACGGTAGGAGTAGGGCGTTTCGGACCATACGTGCGCTATGACAAACTGTTTGTTTCTATTCCTAAAGGAACGGATCCGATGGAGATTTCTTTGGATGAGGCGGTAGAGTTGATCAAGAATAAGATAGAAGCGCAGGAAAAGAAGTTTATTAAAGTATTCGATGCTGACCCTGATATGCAGGTCTTGAACGGACGTTACGGCCCATACATCAGTTATCAGAAAAAAGAATTATAAGATTCCTGAGAATGTAGAACCGGCAGATTTAAGTCTGGAGGCTTGTTTTTAAGGTGATTGAATTGCAGAAAAGCAAGGCGGAAACGCGTAAAACGAAAGCGGCTTCAAGAAACAGGGGGAACCGTGAATATGGAAGAGGAGTCCGAAAAGCCCGAAGAATCCGCAAAAAGTAAGGCGGCTTCAAGGTAAAGGGCACTGCAAAAGCAAAAAAAAATGACACGTATATTTTTAATAGGATATATGGGCGCGGGGCAAAACGACTCTAGGTAAGGCGTTTGCCCGTGAAATGAGTCTGAATTTCATTGATTTGGACTGGTTTATCGAGGAACGTTTCCATAAAACCGTTCAACAGCTGTTCTTGGAGCGTGGAAGACGGATTCCGGGAACTGGAACGGAAAATGTTGCATGAGGTGGCCGAATTTGAAGATGTGGTTGTTTCGGCCGGTGGAGGAACACCTTTGTTTTTTTTGATAACATGGAGTATATGAATGATTGCGGTGATACGGTGTTTCTGGATGTGGAACCTGCCGTATTGTTCCGCCGTCTGAGAGTGGCCAAGCAGCAACGTCCATTGTTAGCAAATAAAAAGTGATGAGGAACTGATGGATTTTATCTGTGAGGCGTTACAGAAAAAGACATCCGTTTTATTCAAAGGCGAAACATCTGTTTAAGGCTGATGAGCTGGAGGATAAAAGACAAATTCAAGCCTCTGTTGACAGCTTGAGAAAGAAATTGAATAAATAATTATATATAGTAAAATACACACTCTTTGTACAGAAGAAGAAATGAGAAAATGGCGTATTGAAGATTCGGAAGAACTCTACAACATAACAGGGTGGGGAACTTCGTACTTTGGTATCAATGACAAAAGGTCATGTAGTGGTAACTCCTCGTAAGGACGGCGTTGAGGTCGATTTGAAAGAGTTGGTCGATGAGTTGCAATTGCGGGATGTGGCAGCTCCTATGCTGGTCCGTTTTCCGGATATTCTGGATAATCGTATTGAAAAAATCGCGAACTGCTTTAAGCAGGCATCTGATGAGTATGGGTATAAGGCCCAGAATTTTATCATTTATCCTATCAAAGGTAAATCAGATGCGTCCTGTAGTGGAAGAAATCATCAGTCATGGAAAGAAATTCAATTTGGGACTGGAAGCCGGTTCCAAACCTGAACTTCATGCGGTGATAGCTGTGAATACAGATTCGGATTCATTGATTATCTGCAACGGATATAAGGACGAAAGTTATATCGAGCTGGCTCTGCTGGCACAGAAGATGGGGAAACATATTTTTCTTTGGTGGTGGAGAAAAATGAATGAATTACGCCTGATAGCCAAAATGGCAAAGCAGCTGAATGTGCGTCCTAACATAGGTATCCGCATTAAGCTGGCTTCTTCGGGAAGTGGTAAATGGGAAGATAGCGGAGGAGATGCCAGTAAGTTTGGCTTGACATCCAGTGAATTGCTGGAAGCGCTTGATTTTCTGGAAAAGAAAGACATGAAGGACTGTCTGAAACTGATTCATTTTCATATAGGCAGCCAGGTGACTAAAATACGCCGTATCCAAGACAGCTCTGCGTGAGGCATCGCAATTCTATGTGCAGTTGCATGTGATGGGATTTAATGTGGAATTTGTGGATATCGGCGGCGGTTTGGGTGTGGATTACGACGGAACTCGTTCTGCCAATAGTGAAAGCAGTGTGAACTACTCTATTCAGGGTATGTGAATGACTCTATCTCTACGCTGGTGGATGCCAGTGACAAGAATGGAATTCCTCATCCAAATGAATATTACCGAAAGCGGACGTTCACTGACCGCCCATCACTCCGTGCTGATTTTTCGAGGTGCTGGAAACGGCGACTCTGCCCGAAATGGATGAGGATTTCGAAGTGGGTGAAAATGATCATGAACTGGTACATGAACTTTTATGAGATATGGGATAATCTGAATCAGAGCCGTATGGTGGAGGCTTGGCACGATGCACAGCAGATACGTGAGGAAGCACTTGATTTATTCAGCCACGGTATTGTGGATTTGAAGACCCGTGCCCAGATAGAGCGTCTGTACTGGTCGGTGACCCGTGAGATCAATCAGATTGCTTCGGGGGCTGAAACATGCGCCCGATGAGTTCCGCAAACTGGACAAACTGCTGGCTGATAAATATTTTTGTAATTTCTCGTTGTTCCAGTCGTTGCCGGACTCGTGGGCGATAGATCAGATATTCCCTATCATGCCTATCCAGCGTCTGGATGAGAAGCCCGACAGAAATGCTACCTTGCAGGATATCACTTGTGATTCGGATGGAAAAATTGCCAATTTTATCTCTAATTGTTATGTATCGCATGACCTGCCGGTACATTCGTTGAAGGAAAAGACGCTTATTATATAGGTGTATTTTTTGGTTGGTGCTTATCAGGAGATTCTGGGTGATATGCACAATTTGTTTGGAGATACCAATGCGGTGCATGTTACGGTGGATGACAAAGGGTATTCTATTGATCAGGTAATTGATGGTGAAACGGTGGCCGAGGTTTTGGATTATGTACAATATAACCCGAAGAAATTGGTGCGTACACTGGAAACCTGGGTGACCAAATCAGTGAAGGAAGGAAGAATTTCTGTAGAGGAAGGAAAAGAATTCCTCTCTAATTATCGTTCCGGGTTGTACGGATATACTTATTTGGAATAATAGCATGAAAGAGAAACTGACTATCATAAAAGTAGGTGGAAAAATTGTAGAGGAAGAGTCTACACTTAATCAGTTGTTGGCTGATTTCTCTGCTATAGAAGGTTATAAGTTGTTGGTACACGGTGGCGGGCGCTCTGCTACCAGACTGGCGGCACAACTAGGGATTGAAAGCAAGATGGTGAATGGCCGCCGCATTACGGATGCAGAAACCCTAAAGGTGGTAACGATGGTCTATGGAGGATTGGTAAATAAGAATATTGTAGCCGGCCTTCAGGCGAAGGGAGTGAATGCCGTTGGATTAACTGGTGCTGATATGAATGTGATCCGTTCGGTAAAGCGTCCGGTAAAGACGTGGACTATGGCTTTTTGTTGGTGATGTGGAGAAAGTAAATGCCGGTTTCTGGCGACATTGATCCGTCAGGGCATTGTGCCTGTTATGGCTCCATTGACCCATGACGGTAAAGGAAGCATGCTGAATACCAATGCTGATACCATTGCCGGAGAAACCGCCAAAGCATTGGCGTCCTTGTTTGATGTGACATTGGTTTATTGCTTTGAGAAAAAGGGCGTATTGCGTGACGAAAATGATGATGACAGTGTAATTCCTGTCATTACTCTGAAGAGTTTAAAGAATTTGTAGCGCAAGGCATTATTCAAGGAGGGATGATTCCCAAGCTGGAAAATTCTTTTTTCTGCCATTGATGCAGGAGTCAGTCAGGTGGTAATAACCTTAGCATCAGCCATTAATGAAGGAAGTGGAACCGTAATCAAAAAATAATTCAAAAAAAACAGGCGGGTGAGTGTAACTTTAGTGTAACTCACCCGTCATTATTACAGAGCAATGCGAGAGATCAGTTTCCGAAACGATATTCTGCCCCTGAAAGACAAGCTCTACAGGTTGGCGCTTCGTATTACGCTGAATAGTGCTGAAGCGGAGGATGTGGTGCAGGATACGATGATCAGGGTATGGAACAAGCGGGATGAATGGCCGCAGTTTGAATCCATCGAGGCATATTGCCTGACCATTGCTCGTAACTTGGCAATTGACCGCAGCCAGAAGATGGAAGCGCAGAATTTGCAACTGATCTCTGAAGTGCGGGAGATGCCTGATACATTGACGCCTTATGACCGGTTGGCGCAGAACGAACAAATACAGTTGGTTCACCGTCTGGTCAATGAGCTTCCCGAAAGACAGCGTACAATTATGCAGTTGAGGGATGTGGAAGGAAAGAGTTATAAAGAGATTGCAGATATTCTGCAGATTACGGAAGAACAGGTGAAAGTAACCCTTTTCCGTGCCCGGCAGAAGATAAAACAAAGATACACTGAAATAGAGGATTATGGATTATAAATATATTGAACAGCTTTTGGAACGTTATTGGAATTGCGAAACTTCATTGGAAGAAGAGCAAATACTACGTTATTCTTTCGTCAGGAAGGAAAGTGCCTGCTCATTTACTCCGTTACAAGCAGTTGTTTGCTTATCAGGATGTGGAGAAGGAGAAAGGTTTGGGCGATGATTTTGATACCAGAATCCCTGACCCGATAGAAAGACCGGTGAAAAAAAGCGCAACGTCTGACTATGCGTACGCGCTTTATGCCTCTGTTTAAAGCGGCTGCAATGATTGCCGTGTTGTTTCTTATGGGTACAGTGATGCAACACGCTATGGAAGGCGGTGATAGTGATACGGTATCGGTACACGATGAGTATCAGAATTCTACTACCGACCCCCAAGTGGCATACGAACCTGTATTGCCTACAGATACGGTGACAAAGATTACCGCTGATGATACCGGTACAGGGACAGGGAAAAAATTAGAACATTTTCATTTGCTTTTTATATAAATATGATAGTTAGTGCTTATTAAAACAACTTTTTAATTCGAGGCTGTGAAGTTTCAATTCTCTCAAATTTTAAATTAACTAACTAAATAATTTTAAAAAGGATTACCGCGTGAGCAGTAATCCTTTTTTGCTTGGTAGATAATTTAATGTAAAGAGAGAGTTATGAAATGAGTTATTTGCTCTTAACGCTTCCGATTCCGGATTTTTTTAGTCCGGTAACCCGAGGGTCACCGTAGTAGTTTACACTTCCTACTCCCTGGGCACTGATATTTATCGTCCCGGATGCATAACAAGAAACACTTCCCACACCGTTTTGTTCAACTACCACATCAGAAACAATCATGTCTTTTGCTTTCAGGCTGCCTACTCCTTCCAAATAATATGTCGCATGACCGGCCTGCCCCTTTAAATTGATACTTCCTACTCCTTCTTGGGATACTTTGATGCAACGTGCCATTAATGCATTTGCTTCAATACTCCCCACACCTTCGGCACTGATAGAAAGATCTGTTACTTTCACGCTGTCTTTCAGATAAATACTTCCTACACCTCTTTGCTTGATATTGCATAAAACCGGACTGGTAATTGAGATATTGATTTTTGAACTTTTGAAGTTTTTGAATTTGTCTTTATCCATACTGATACTCAGCGTACTGTCTTTGACCATGACAATGAGTTGGGGGATGTAATTATCCGACCGTCGGCTTCTACTTTGGTCGCATTCCCTTGAGTAAAAGACAATGTTGGCAGGTGCTTTGTTCTCTATCTTATTGAAAGGAGTTACGCTATATTTTTTGGTCATTTTACTCTTTGCTGGGTTTCGGGCCTGATGATATGTGGAAACAGCCTGTCATCATTGTGATTGTCAGAAAAAGACTGAAAAAATAAATAGTTTTTGTTCTCATGGTAATATATATATTTAATTGGTTTCTGTTAATTAGACGGTGAAGATTCCTGGAAAGTTGCAAATCTCTGCCTTTTTTTATTGGAAAGCTGTATCTTTGTATCCGTATGGCAACTAAAAGAGTACTTCCGGATAAAGATTTTGACCGTATTATAGTGCGTACACACAAGCTGGCGCGTAATGTTACTATGCGGGTAAAGCCCGACGGACTGCATGTTACTGTTCCTCCTTATAGTTTAAGCAGCAAAGTGCTGGAGGTGGTGGAGCAATACAGGCAACGTCTGTTGGAGGACTGGAGGAAAGTGAGCAAGAAACCGATTGATCTAAATTTTCGTATTCACACTCCCTGTTTCCGTTTATGGCTGGAGCAAGGTAACTTTACTTGCTTTTCCGTACGTTTTACCGAGGAGGGAGTCAAGATTATCTGTCCGTGGAATGTGGATTTTTCTTTACCTGAAGTACAAAGGCTGGTACGTAATGCCATCATCCGTGCCATGAAGAAAAATGCACAAGAGTATCTGCCACCTCTTTTATCTGCCTTGTCCGAACAGTATCATTTGCCATTTAAACGTGTGAAGATTACCGGCAGCAAGGGAAGATGGGGAAGTTGTTCGGGGACAGGCAGTATCAATCTTTCCTGTTATTTGATGTTGTTGCCTCCCCATTTGATGGACTATGTACTGTTACACGAATTGTCTCATACCAAGGAAATGAATCACGGTCCTCGTTTTTGGGAATTGCTGGATAGTATGACAGGAGGGAGAGCTCGTGCCTTGCGTGCGGAGTTACGCAGATTTAATACTGATTTTTAGAACCATTAAATAGAATTACAATGAAAAACAGATTTTTAAGCATGCTTATTGGGGCTGTCTTGTTCGTTCTTTCAGCAGCGGCCGAAAATTATCCTTATCGGAGTGATGTGCTTTGGGTAACTGTACCCGATCATGCCGACTGGTTGTACAAGACAGGCGAGAAAGCGAAGATTGAGGTTCAGTTCTATAAATATGGTATTCCGCAAGATGGTGTGGAGGTTTTATATGAGCTGGGAGGCGACATGATGCCTTCGGATACCAAGGGAACTGTAAAACTGAAGAATGGAAAAGCGGTTATTTCTATGGGGACAATGAAAGAGCCCGGTTTTCGTGATTGTCGTCTGACGGCTAAACTAGGAGGTAAAACTTATTCCCACCATATCAAAGTCGGCTTCTCTCCTGAGAAGCTTCAACCCTATACCCAGTTGCCTTCTGATTTTAATGAATTCTGGAATAAGACTAAGGCGGAAGCAGCCCGGTTCCCTCTGACTTATACCAAAGAGTACGTAGAGAAATATTCTACGGACAAAATAGACTGTTACTTGATCAGACTTCAGCTGAATAAGCAGAACCAGTGTATTTATGGTTATCTGTTCTATCCTAAGGCGGAAGGAAAGTATCCGGTAGTGCTTTGTCCTCCGGGGGCCGGTATCAAGACGATCAAAGGGCCTATGAGGCATAAATATTATGCGGAAGAAGGCTGTATCCGCTTTGAGATAGAAATCCACGGCTTGAATCCGGAGCTGGATGAGGACACTTTCGGCGAAATAAGCCGCGCTTTCAGTAGTCGGGAAAACGGTTATTTGGTAAACGGCTTGGATAGCCGTGAAAATTATTATATGAAACGGGTTTATCTGGCTTGCGTCCGCAGCATTGATTTGCTGACTTCATTACCTGAATGGGATGGTAAAAATGTTATTGTGCAAGGGGGGAGCCAAGGGGGAGCTTTGGCTTTGATTACGGCAGGACTTGACAAGCGTGTTACGGCATGTGTGGCAAACCATCCCGCTTTAAGTGATATGGCAGGTTACAAAGCCGGCCGTGCCGGGGGATATCCTCATCTTTTTAAGAATACGGTAGATATGGATACACCTGCCAAGATGAAGACCCTTGCATATTATGATGTGGTGAATTTTGCCAAACAGATTACTGTTCCTGTTTATATGACATGGGGATTTAATGACAATACTTGTCCTCCTACTACCAGTTACATTGTCTATAATGTACTGAACTGTCCGAAAGAGGCGTTGATTACTCCAGTCAACGAGCACTGGACTTCTGAAGACACAGAATACGGGCATTTGCTTTGGATAAAGAAACACTTGAAATAAATCGCTGGAAATAGATGTTTTTAAGATTATAATTGCTATATTTGTTTAGCATAGTGTAGCAACTATCTGTATTTTTGATGTTGAACCCTTAAATCGCAAACAGATATGACCGACCTCACCATTCTAATCGCTGTTATTGCATTGGCATTGTGGCCGCTTGCATTTTTAGTTCTTCGCATCCGTCATGAGCGTAAAAAACGTAGAGACCGTTTGGACCGTATGACAAAGGAAGACTTGGAGGATATCGGTACGGAAGAGCTGGTTATAGCTGTGTTCAAAAAGATAGGCTGTCAGCCGGAAACCAATGAGGAAGGACATATTGTCTTTAAATATCAAGGTGATGATTTTTATATTGCGGTGGAGGATGAGGCCCGGTTCATCATGATATGGAATCCGTGGTGGGCGTCTATCAGTATGGATAATCCGGCTTTACCTTACTTAAAAGAGATTGTCAATCTGGTCAATGTGGATTCGTTGGTGACCACTGTCTTTACGGCGGATGAGGATGAGAAAAACGTGGGGCTTCATTCCAAATGTCATACGGTCTTTACTCCCCAAAGAAGGCCAATTGACGAATATCTGAAAGCTATGCTCGATCATTTCTTTGTTACTCACGATGCTATCAAGCAAAATTTGCAGCAACTGGGTAGTGCCGCTTCGGAAAGTGCTAATAAGGAACGGACAAAGGTGAAAGGATTTGCTGCTTATAAACTGAAGTTCAACAAGAAGGAAGATAAGGTGGAGGGCATATTTGACAAATGCCTGTTCGTTCTGCGTAATCTATCTTCCCTTCTTGAGCGTCTGTGTGCGTTGCGGAGCCGTGTATTCGAT
>VOFF01000219.1_pt1 | contig 14001 bp, 12 predicted proteins | sample 5384061 | NCBI WGS metagenome assembly VOFF01 (sample SAMN12384725, study PRJNA508395) | human gut metagenome | isolation source: healthy gut E | host: Homo sapiens
GTTCACCTTCGGGGCGATGAACACGTCGTCGCCCAGCGTGATCCCGCCGCGGTCGAAGAACGTGCATCCCTGCTGGATCCAGCAGCGTTTGCCGATCCGGATGTTCTTCCCGAAGCCGATTTCGAGCAGACGCACGAAGTCGTGAAACGGATCGTCGAGGAGTTCGGCCGGATCGATATTCTGGTGAACAACGCCGGTATTACGAAAGACGGTCTGATGATGCGCATGAGCGAGGCGCAGTGGGACGCCGTGCTGACGGTGAACCTCAAGTCGGCCTTCAACTTCATCCACGCCACAGTGCCGGTCATGGCCCGTCAGAAGTCGGGTTCGATCATCAACATGTCGTCGGTGGTGGGCGTGAGCGGCAACGCCGGCCAGTGCAACTACTCGGCGTCGAAAGCCGGCATGATCGGTCTGGCCAAGTCGATCGCCAAGGAGATGGGCCCGCGCGGCATCCGCGCCAACTGCATCGCTCCGGGATTCATCATCACGGACATGACCGACAAGTTGCCCGACGAGGTCAAGGAGGGCTGGTACAAGCAGATCCCGCTGCGACGCGGCGGTACGACGGAGAGCATATCGGCCGGTTCGTCGAGGCGACGGAAGAGGCGCTCGCACGGTTCGGCCGCTGATCCGCATGTCGGGCGGAGTTTCGCGGGCCGATGGCGGCGGGTAGCATCTTTTTTGTATATTTGCTCCGATGAAACGACTGACGATTACCCTCGTAGCGGCCGCGGCCGCAGTGCATGCCTTCGCTCAGGAGGCGATGTTCCCCACACCCGACGCCAAGACGCTGGGCATGGGCGGTGTGGCGATGACCACGCTCTCGGGGTCGCACGCCCTGTACGGAAACTCCGCGACGGCAGCCTTCTCGCTGATGCCGTCTCAAATCTCCTCCTCCTATTACGGACAGGACGAATCCGACTATTACGCCGTCTCGGGTTATTGGCGGTTCGACACCTTCAACCTCGCGCAGATCGGCTGGCGGCAGTGCCTCCGGGAACGGGGCAACAACGACATGGCGGTCGATCTGGGCTATTCGCGCCGCATCGACGACCGCTGGGCCGTAGGCGTCGTGGCCCGTTACATGCACCTCAAGCGTCCGGGCGACGTCACGGCCGACGCATTGGCGGCGGACCTTTGAACGCAGCGTGGATGGCGCCCGTGGAGATCGGCTTAGCTTCTCGACCGTACGCGCGGGAGCGAAGATAGCGAACCTGGGCGGCTGGTTCGGCGGCGGGGACCGCTCGCTGCCGATGAGTTTCACGGCCGGAGCGGCGCTCGACACGTTCCTGCCACCGACGCCCACGAGATCACCGTCGGCGCGGACCTGGGCTACCGCTTCTCGCCCGGCGCGATGCGGGGGCTTCATCTCTCCGCCGGAGCCGAATACAATCCATGGCCGTTTCGTAGTTGTTGCGTCCGGGACGACGATACGGCGAACTGTGCGGGGCGACGATCCCAGCTATGCGTCCGTCGGTGCCGGATTCCGCTTCCTGCACCTGCGGCTCGACTTCGCCTACCTGTTCACGGCGAAACACACGCCCGACATATACAGCATCAGTTTCGATTCGATTTCTGATCCTCCGGCGCTCTTCTTTCGGGACGACCGCCGAAGAACCGGCGGGGACCTATCGGGCGGAAATGCGTTCCAGCAGCCCCCGGCAACCGTCCTCCAGCAGATCGAGCACCAGTTCGAACCCCTCCCGGCCTTCGTAATAGGGATCGGGGACATGGGTGCGGCCGGGATGTTGGCGGCAGAATTCCGTCATGCGGAAAATCCGCTGCGCAGCCTCCCGCGAAGGCGCCAGCCGGTGCAGCGCCAAATTAGTTCATGTCGTCCATGGCCACGATCATGTCGAACCGGTCGAAATCCTCCTCGCGGACCTGCCGGGCCCGGTGGCGGAGGTCGTACCCGCGCAGCGAGGCCGCACGGCGCATCCGAGGATCGGGCAGGTCGCCCGCATGGCCGCCGTAAGTTCCTGCCGAGTCGATTTCGACAAGGTCGGACAAACCGCTGTCCGACACCATTCTACGCAGTATGCCATCGGCCGCCGGGGAGCGGCAGATATTGCCCAGGCACACGAAGAGCACGCTTGTTTTCGGTTTCATGACGGCAAAGATAACGCAAAGCGGGCGGAACGCCAAATTCATCCGCTGCCGCGCCTTTCGGTGCAGAAATGCAAACGTTCGGAACAATAAAAAACACGCCCGGGCTTCCCGTGTTCGGAGATTTTTCTACCTTTGCAATGATTATTTTCGTTTGAAAAACCAATTGTTCAGGATGTTATGAAAATACGGACGATCATGATGCTGGCGGCCGTAGCCCCTCGCTCGCCCCGACGGTCCGGCACAGACCGAGGAACTTCCCCCGCGCAAGGTGGAGAACGTCGAGGTGCTCGACCTCGACGGCGAACCGGCACGCCTGCCCCATTTCGGAGAGAAACACCTTATGATATTCTATGTCGATCCGACCACCACAAGCAGAACGAGGATTTCACCGTTGAACTGGAAAAGAACCACCGTGCCGAAAGCGACAAGATCCACGGCTTCGGCGTGATGAATCTCAAAGACGCGCCGATGGTGCCCAACAGCATGGCCCGCAACATGGCCCGCAAGCGCACGGCCAAGAACGGCGCGACGGTGCTGGCCGACCAGGACCGCATTCTGAGCACGGCGTGGAATCTGGGCGACTGCAACAACAAGTTCGTGCTGATGTTCGTCACCAAGGAGGGCGAGTTGGTTTTTCTGCGTAAGGGAGAGCCTGACGGAGGCCGACAAGGAAGCCTTCTACGAGGTGCTCGACCAGTACCGGTAGAGTGCATGCTGCGCGGAATCGCCCTCATTGCCTTCGTATCGGTCTGCACCGTCCTTGCGGGACGGGCGTCCGGGTGTGTCCGCATCGCGGAGAGCGACTCGCTGCGACAAGTCGCGGCGACCGTCCCGCCGGAAGACCCTTGAAGTTCGGGAAGACGCCGAGGAGCGTACCGGGAAGGACTGTAAAACCGGAGGAAGAGCGGACGGCAAGGGAACGCAAAGGGTTTCTGCGCCGGATCGTCCGGTACTGAGGGATCGAACGTGGACGCACGTTCGAAAAAAGAAGATCGACGTCACCTTCGCCGGAGGTCCCAGTTTCTCGAAAAACACGAGTCTCGGCATCGGGTTGCTCGCGGCGGGACTGTACCGCCTCGACCGGACCGATTCGGTGACCGTGCCTTCGGACGTCTCGGTGTTCGCCAACGTCTCTGTATCGGGCTTCTACGCACTGGGCGTTACGGGCAACACGATCTTCGCGCACAACCGCCAGCGGGTGAATTACACGGTCATGTTCTCCTCGGCGCCCCGCAGTCTCTGGGGCATCGGCTACGATGCCGGACGCTACAACCCCGAGAGCACCTACTCCGAAAAACACTACCTGGTCGAGGCGAGCTACCTGCACGAGGTGTTGCCGCGGACCTACGTGGGAGGCATCGCGAGCTTCGAACACACGCGCGGCGTGAAATTCTCCGATCAGGCCTACCTCTACGGCCAGAAGCGGAGTTACACGGCGACGGGCATCGGACTGATCGTCGAGTACGATTCGCGCGACTTCATTCCCAACCCCTACCGGGGCGTGTACGTGAGTTTTCAGGAGCGTTTCTTCCCCAAGGGGCTGGGTAACTGCGAGCGGTCGCTGTGGCGCACGACCTTCACGGCCGATGCCTACCGGCGCGTGTGGAAAGGCGGCATTCTGGCCGCCGACCTTTATGCCGTCTTCAACTCCGAGGGGACCCCGTGGCCGATGCTCGCCCGGCTGGGCGGCAACCAGCGCATGCGCGGCTACTATCAGGGACGCTATACGGACAACGACATGCTTACGCTGCAAGTGGAGCTGCGACAGCGCATCTGGCGACGGATCGGCTGTACGGTGTGGGGCGGCGCGGGCAACGTCTTCCCTTCGCTCGACCGGTTCGACTGGTCGCACACGCTGCCCAACTACGGCGTCGGACTGCGCTGGGAGCCTGAAGAAGCGCGTGAACGTCCGGCTCGACTACGGGTTCGGCAAGAAGACGAGCGGGTTCCTGCTGAGTATCAACGAAGCCTTTTGACAAGCGAGAGAGTAACGTAATATATGGAAGCTGATTCCGACAAGAAAATCCGGCGGAGGGCGGTCAAGACACGCAGTCGTTTCACGACGCTGCTGACCGTCTATTTCTTCGTGACGCTGATCGTTCCCAATCTGGTGCTGGCCAATACGGAGCCCTATTCCCTGTGGACCGTCGAGGCGCTGATCCTCATGCCGCTGGGATTCTACATGATGTGGAGCGTGGCGCTGCGCCGCTCGGGCGTGATGATCTGGCTGGCCTTTCCGTTCATCTTCTTCTGTGCCTTCCAGATCGTGTTGCTGTACCTGTTCGGCAATTCGGTCATCGCCACGGACATGTTCACCAACGTACTGACGACCAATCCCGGCGAGGCGGGCGAGCTGCTGGGCAACATCTACCCCGCCGTGGTGCTCGTCTGCGCCATGTACCTGCCGCTGCTGTGGCTCGCGGCCCGGGAGATCGGCCTCAAACGCTACATTTCGCGCACGACGCGGCTGAACGTCGGGCTGACCGGCGCGGCGATCTTCGCAGTCGGAATGCTGGCCCTCTGGCCCGCCTACCGCGCGAGCGAGGACCGGCACGTGCTGCGCGACGAAATCTTCCCGCTGAACGTCTTTTACAACCTCGGGCTGAGCGGCTCGGAGTTCCGTAAATCGCACGACTTCGAGAAGAGTTCCGAGGGTTTCAGCTATGCCCCCCGGCGGACGGCGCAGGCCCCCGGGCGCGAAGTCTATATCTACGTCATCGGCGAGGCATCGCGCGCGATGAACTGGCAGCTCTACGGCTACGACCGCGAGACGAACCCCCGCCTGTCGCAGGTCCGGGACCTCGTGGTATTCCGCAACATGCTGACACAGAGCAATACGACGCACAAAAGCGTGCCGCTGATCCTCTCTTCGGTGAACACCGACGAACACGAGGAGCTGTACCGTCGCAAGGGACTTCCGGCGCTGTTCAACGAAGCCGGATTCGACACATGGTTCATCTCCAACCAGTCGCGGCAGGGAGCCATGATCGACAATCTGGCCCACGACGCCCGCCACCTGATCTACATCCGTTCGCCGCGTTACGACATGCAACTGCTGGACGAAGTGCGCAAGGTACTGGAAAACAGCGATTCGCAGAAAATACTGATCGTCCTTCACTGCTACGGATCGCACTTCAGCTACCACCAGCGCTATCCGCGCGAGTTCGCCCATTTCCGCCCCGAGGGCGACGTGGCGATCGCCAAGCAGCACAGGCAGACGCTCGTCAATGCCTACGACAATTCGATCCGCTACACGGACCATTTCCTCGCCGAGACCATCGCCTATCTCCGCACACTCGAGGACACCTCCACCGCACTGCTCTACTGCGCCGACCACGGCGAAGACCTCATCGACGACGACCGCGAACGGTTCCTGCACGCCTCGCCCACCACGACGGCCTATCAGCTCTACGTAGCTTCGCTGGCGTGGTTCTCCGACGCCTACCGCCGCAACTTCCCCGAGAAGGTCGCGGCCGCCGAGGCGAACGAAACGGCCCCGGCTACGACGCATGCGCTGTTTCATACGATGGCCGATATGGCCTCGCTCGAAGGACGTTTCATTTCAAAAGAGACGTCGCTCGTCAATTCCGGTTACGACCGCACGGCGCCGCGCCGTTACCTGAACGACCACAACGAAGCCGTCCCCTTCCGCAAAACGGGACTCGGCCCCGAGGACATGGAAGTATTCCGCCGCTACGGCATCGAACCCTGATCGCGCGAAGACCGGAAAACCGAAACAGAAAACGGCAGAGCAAAGGCATCTACCTATATTATAAAGCCGATCATTCGACGAACCGGACTTTCTCCCGGTTCCGGGGTTTTGCCGCAGGCATCTCGGCCGGATAGCCGAAGGCGATGGCGTACAACAGCCGGTGCGTATCGGGCAATTGCAGGCGGCGCAGCAACCCGCTCCTTCCGGAGCGTTCAGGAAGCGGCACAGCCCGCCGAGACAGCACGACCCCACTCCCACGGACTGAGCCGCGAGGATCATGTTGCCGCCCAGCAGACCGCAATCCACCTGCGAGAGGTCGTAAGTCGTGTCGCAGGCGATGAAAACCAGGGCCGGAGCGCCGTAAGCGGCCGGATGCTGCGCTTTCGGATTCCGGGAGACCTGCCGCACGTAACATCCGTACTGTCGGTCCAGCGCGGCCAGCAACGCGCTGTCGGTCACCACACGCACCTCCCACGACTCGCGTCCCTGCCCGTTGGGGGCTTGCAGGCCGCAGTCGAGAATCCGCAGCAGCGTATCCCGGCCGACGGGTTGCGGTTCGTAACGACGGATGCTGCGGCGGGCGCGGATCGTCTCCTCGACCGGATTGCCCGCGGCAAGAGTCGCGGCATCCGCCGCACGATCTCCGAAAGAGGTCTGCGAACGACAGCCGCAGAGAGCGAGACCGCAGAGGATCCCGAACAAAAGGTGTTTCATCATCGTAAGTTTTTTACAAAGACACGAAGGGATGGAAGACAACGAAGGCCGCCCGAAATGGACGGCCTTCGTCGTTTCGCTTGTGAAACGCTTATTTCGAAGCCTCCACGGAAACCTTGCGGAACTCTTTCATCAGCTTCGACAGGCTCGAGAGCCGACTTGCGGGCGCGCGTGCCGGCAGCCTTGTTGCCCTTCTCCACCTGCGCAGCGGCGTTGGCTGCGAACACTTCGAACTCGGCGTTGATCTTTTCTACTAATTCTTTCATGACTGTAAAAAATTTTGGGTTTGTTATCGGAACAAAGATATAAAAATTATCTAAAAGCCATCGTCCGGAGGCCCGAAAAAACCGCTTTTTTTCCGGAAAAATCCCGATTCGGAGGCCGTCGGTATATTTTTTGATTCCTTCGGAGCGTAAAAACATGCCATTATGCACCGATTTTTTCTTCCGGCCTGCCTCCTGGCCGCATTGTCCGGCGGGTGCGGGAAACCCGCCCCGCTGCAGGTTCCGCCACTGAGGGTCGAGGCCGTCCGCGCCCAGGAGGAGCCGATCCCCAACCGCATGAGCTTCATCGGTTACCTGTCGAGCAACTTCGACGCCGTGATCCAGCCCCGCGTGAACGGGTTCCTCGCCTCGCGCCACTTCGCCAACGGGATGCCCGTCCGCCGCGGACAACTGCTCTTCACGATCGACCCCTCGCAACTCTCGACCTCGATGCTCGCGGCCCGCGCGGAGCTGGAGTCCGCCCGGGCCCGGGCGCTCGAAGCGCGCAACAATTACGACCGCGCCGTGCCGCTGGCCCGTATCGACGCCATCAGCCAGTCGCAGTTCGACCAGTACACGGCCCAGTTCCGGGCCGCCGAGGCCGCCGTGCATTTGGCCGAACAGGCGCTGCGCAACGCCCGTATGAACGTGAGCTACACCGAGCCTGCGCTCGCCCATCGACGGAACCATCTCCAACACCTCGGCGCATGTGGGCGACTACGTGGGCCCCGGCACGCAGTTCACCGTGCTGACCACCGTATCGAACACCGATACGATGACCGTGGACGTGGCGATCCCCATGTCGCAATACCTGCGGCTGGCCGGCGGCCGCACGTCGCTCTACGACAACGAGGGGCTGCTCTCGGACATCCGTCTGACACTGGCCGACGGCACGCAGTATCCCGGTGAAGGGTTTTACAGCTACACGCGCAAGGACATTCCGAACGCCACGGGCACGCTGGTCCTCGTCGTGGCGTTTCCCAATCCCGACGGAACGCTCAAGCCGGGGCAGTTCGCCCGCGTCGCGGCCAATGTCGGCCCCGTGCGGCCGCACGTCGTCGTCCCGCAGCGCTGCGTGATCCAGTCGCAGGGGCAGGCCTCCGTGTGGGTCGTGGGGCCGGACAGCACGGTGCGCTACCGCCGCATCGAACCGGGCGGGACATACGGCGACATGTGGTGCATCGACCGGGGATTGCAGGCAGGCGAGGCCGTCGTCGCGAACGGCGTGCAGAAGATGCGCGACGGCGCGAAAGTCATCCCCGAAATCCGATAGCGCCATGGAAAGACGGCCGTTACGACAACGAATTCCTCTCGAACTACGCTTACATCAATCTTCAGAACCAGCTGCTCAAAATCAACGGCGTGGGCAAGGTCTCGATCATGGGCGCCGGCGAATATGCCATGCGCATCTGGGTCAAGCCCGATCTGCTGAACTACTACAACGTGTCGCTCGACGAACTGCGGGCGGCCGTGCTCGCGGAGGGCGGCATCTACCCTGCCGGCCAGTTCGGCGCCGAGCCGTCGCCCGAAGGGACTACCTATACTTATACGGTCACCATGCCGCGCCAGATCTCCACGGCCGAGGAGTTCGCGGCGATCGTCGTGAAGACCACCCCCGCCGGCGAGCAGATCTTTCTGCGCGACGTGGCCGACGTGGCGCTGGGCAGCAAGTCCTACGGCGTCGCTTCGGCCTTCGGCGAAGAGCCGGCCACGCTGCTGGTCATCTATCAGGAGCCGGGCAGCAACGCCGTGGACGTAGGCAACCGCGTGAAGGCGACCATCGGGCGGTTGTCGGAACGGTTTCCCGACGGCGTGAGCTGTACGACGATCGTCGATTCGACCGAGAGCATCCGCTCGGGCGTGGAGGAGATCATCCTCACGCTGATTCTGGCGCTCGTACTGGTGATCGCCATTATCTACCTCTTCATTCAGGACTGGCGGGCGACGCTCATTCCGCTCGTCGCCATTCCGGTCTCGCTCATCGGCACGTTCATCTTCTTCCCGCTGTTGGGCTTCTCGATCAACATCATCTCGCTGTTGGGCCTGGTATTGGCGATCGGACTGGTGGTCGACGATGCGATCGTGGTGGTCGAAGCCGCGCAGGTCAACATCGAACGCGGCATGAAATCCCGCGAGGCGGCGATCGAGGCGATGCGCAACGTCGCTTCGCCGATCGTAGCCACGACCGTCGTGCTGCTGGCCGTCTTCATCCCGATGTCGTTCGTGGGCGGAATTTCGGGGCGGCTGTTCCAGCAGTTCGCCGTGACGATCTCGGTCTCGGTCGTGCTCTCGGCCTTCAACGCTCTGACGCTGTCGCCCGCGCTGTGCGCCTTGCTGCTCAAACCCCGCAAGGAGGCGGCGAAGGGTTTCTTCGCCGCATTCAACCGGCGGTTCGACCGCTGGCTGGAAGGCTATTCCTCGCGGATCGCCGCCACCGTGCGCCACATGGCGCGTACCGCCGTGCTGTTGCTGGCGATCGGTTGTGCGATCGGTGCGGCATGGTACTTCATGCCCGGCGGATTCCTTCCCGAAGAGGACCAGGGCTACGTGATGGTCGTGGTGAATGCCCCCGAAGCGTCGTCGCTGCGGGTGACGCAGGAGGCGCTGGTCGGGGCCGACCGCATCATCCGCTCGCTGCCCGAAGTGCAGTATACCTCCCTATGCCGCTGGGTTCAACATGTTGGCCGGCATCGCCGAAACCGACAGCGGCGTGGTCTTCGTCAAGCTGGTCGACTACTCCGACCGCAAACGCTCGGCCATGCAGATCGCCGCGGCGCTCAACGGGATGCTCTACGAGGGGCTGCCCGAGGGCCGAGGGCTTCGCCTTCATCCCGCCGTCGATTCCGGGTCTGGGCGTCACGTCGGGCCTGTCGGCCGTTACGCAGGATTTGGAAGGGCGCGGTACGGCTTACCTGGGCGAGCAGACGGTGCGTTACCTCGATTCGCTGCGCCGCCGGCCGGAAATCGCTACGGCCACCACGTCGTTCAACGCCGGCGTCCCGCAGCGAAGGCTGGTGATCGACAAAGCCTACGCCATGCAGGAAGGGGTGGAGCTGAGCGACGTCTATTCGGCCATAACGACCTATTTGGGTGGTGCTTACATCAACAATTTCAACCGTTTCGGAAAGTTGTACCAGACCTATCTGTCGGCCGCACCCGATTATCGGACGGACCGCACGTCGCTCGACAGCTATTTCGTGAAGAACGCCCGTAACGAGAGCGTGCCCGTGTCGGCTTTCGTCAGCGTGCGCGACACGGTCGGCCCGGCCTATATTTCGCAGTTCAACCTTTACCGCTCGATCGCCCTGAACATCGCACCGGCCGACGGCGTATCGTCGAAGCAGGCGATGGAGGCCGTCATGGAGGTGGCCGGCGAGGTGCTGCCCGCCGACGTGGATGTAGCGTGGAGCGGTACGTCGCTCGTCGAGAGCAACGAATCGAAGAGTTCGTCGCTGGTTTACCTCTTGTCGCTGGCGATCGTCTTCCTGGCTCTGGCGGCGCTTTACGAGAGCTGGGGCCTTCCGGCGGCTATTCTGCTGGGAGTGCCTCCTGCCGTGCTGGGCGCCTTTGTGCTGTTGTGGTTCGCTCATCTGTTCGACTCGCTCTTCATCAACGACATCTACATGCAGATCTCGCTTGTGATGCTCATCGGACTGGCGGCCAAAAACGCAATTCTGGTCGTGGAGTATGCCGACCGGCTTTTCTTCGAGCAGAAGCAGTCGCTCGTCGATGCCGCCGTCGGCGCCGCCAAGCTGCGTGTGCGCCCCATTCTGATGACCGCCTTCGCCTTCATATTGGGGGTGATGCCGTTGATTTTCGCCGACGGCGTCTACTCCACCGCCCGCAACATCATGGGCGTGGCGCTGGTGGGCGGCATGTTGCTGGCTACGCTGCTCGGAATCTTCATCTACCCCTCACTCTACTACCTGATCGCCCGTCTGGGACGGTTCGAGCGCAAACGGGACTTAAAATCGCAGAACCTATGAGACGCACGTTGTTTTTGCTCGTCGCGCTGGCCGCTCTGACGGCCTGCAATCCCCGGCTCTATCCGCCGCAGGTGGAGACGCCGGACAACTACCTGTATGCCGGCCGGTTCCGGCAGGATTCGCTCGCGGGCAGCGAGGAGTGGTGGCATGTCTTCCGCGATCCGACGCTCGACTCGTTGATCTCGCAGGCGTTGGCGAACAACCGCGATCTGGCCGTCGCCTACTCGCGCGTCGAGGAGGCGGATCGGCAGATCGCCGTGGCGCGCGCCGGGTTCCTGCCTTCGTTTGGCGTCGGCGTATCGGCCGAAGGCGACTATAATGCAGAGACGAAGATCGTCCAGAAATATGCCGTCGAGCCGCAGATGACGTGGGAGGTGTCGCTCTTCGGTGCGCTGAGAAACTCGACGCGGGCGGCGCGGGCCGAGCTGCTCTCTTCGCAGTGGGCCTTGCGCGGCGTGATGTTGTCGCTGACGGCCGAGGTGGCCACGACCTATTTCCAGTTGCTCGGCTACCGGCGTAATTTGCGGATCGCCGAGCGCAGTTATGCCCTGCGGCGAGAATCGGCGGCGTTGATCGACTCGATGTATCGTCACGGGATGGCCAACGGCGTGGCGCTGCAACAGGCGCGCAGCCTGGTCTATACGGCCGCTGCCGATATACCCACCTATCGTCGGGCCGTGGCGCAGATGCAGTTGACCCTCTGCACACTGCTGGGCGAGAATCCGCAGCGTCCGCAGGATGTCGGGGCGGGTGTACGCCTCATGGAGGATTACCGGCCGGTCGACGTGCCGGTGGGACTTCCGTCGGAGTTGCTCGAACGGCGGCCCGACATCATGGAGGCTTATTACAATATGGAAGCGGCTGCCTACAAGGCCCGTTATGCGCGCAGCGTGCGTTTTCCGTCGATCGCGCTCACCGGAGCGGGCGGTGTGGCGGGAAACACGCTCAAAGAGATGACTTCGGGCAAACCGTGGGTGTGGTCGGCCGTCGGACAGATCACCCAGCCGCTGTTTGCCTTCGGAAAACTGAAGCGCACCGAGCAGGCGGCCGTCGAGGTCTACAAACAGCAGGTATATGCCTATGAGCAGACGGTCATCGAAGCCTTCGCCGATGTCGAAAAGGCGTTGGTGAGCATCGAGACCTATCGCAAACAGGCCACGCGGCAGGCGCAGCTGGTGCTGGCCAACAGCCGGATCAGCGAGATGAACCGCGAGTTGTACCGCAACGGCATGTCGGCCTATCTGGACGTGATCGACGCCGAACGCGAGCTTTACGCTTCGCAAATGCAGTTCGTCGAGATCGCCGTGCAGCAATACGTCAATTACGTGGGACTGTACAAGGCGCTGGGCGGCGGATGGTAGCCCTTGCACCGCGGTCGGGAGAATACCTATATCGAGGTATCGGAAAACCGCTTTTTTCCGTTAACTTTGCGCGGCGAAGTTAATTGAAGAGAAAAATGCGTCTTTCGGAATTGAAAACCGGACAGTCGGCCACGATCCTCAACGTACTGGGACACGGCGGATTCCGACGCCGGATCATGGAGATGGGTTTCGTGCGCGGCAAGCGGGTGGACGTTTTGCAGAACGCCCCGCTGCGTGACCCGATCAAATACAGGATTATGGATTACGAGGTTTCGCTGCGGCGCAGCGAGGCCGCGATGATCGTCGTCATCACCGCCGAAGAGGTGCAGCAGCAGCTCTCCGTGGCGGGGGAAACGCTCTCTGCACCCGACGATGCGGATTTCGAGGAGGCGATCTCCACGCGCAGCCGCACGATCAACGTCGCGTTGATCGGCAATCCCAACAGCGGCAAGACCTCGCTGTTCAACGCCATTTCGGGCGGCCACGAACATGTAGGCAATTACAGCGGGGTGACCGTCGACGCCAAGCGCGGCGAATATCGTTACGGAGGATACCGGTTCGTCATCACCGATCTGCCCGGCACCTACGCCCTCTCGGCCTATACGCCCGAAGAGTTGTACGTGCGCCGCCATCTGGTGAACGACACGCCCGACGTGGTCGTCAACGCCGTAGTGGCCTCGAATCTCGAACGTAATCTCTATCTTACCACCGAACTGATCGACATCGACCCCAAGATGGTCGTGGCGCTCAACATGTACGACGAACTCGAAGCGAGCGGCGCCGTACTCGATTACGAGCATTTGGGCGCAATGCTCGGCGTGCCGATGGTGCCCGTCGTGGCCAAGACGGGGCGGGGTTTGGAGGCGCTGCTCGACACGGTGATCGCCGTCTACGAAAATCGGGATCCCCGCGTGCGCCATATCCATATCAACAACGGCCCTGTCGTCGAGCAGGCGCTCCGGCCGCTGTACGAGCGTCTGCGTTCCGACCGCGACGAGCTGCCCAAGCACTTCCCGCCGAGGTATTTCGCCATGAAGCTGCTCGAACGCGACAAGGAGGTCGAAGCGCAGCTGGCCGACTGTCCCCATTTCGCCGAGTGGATCGCTTTGCGCGACCGTGCCGTGCCGCAGGTCGAGGAGGAGTTGGGCGAAGACGTCGAAACGGCGCTGGCCAATCAGAAATACGGTTTCATCTCGGGTGCGCTCAAAGAGACCTTCACGCCGGGCGGCAAGGAGCAGGCGCAGACGACGCATATCATCGATGCGTTCGTCACGCACAAGCTGTGGGGTTCCCGATCTTTTTCTTCCTCATGTGGCTGATGTTCTACTGCACGTTCAACATCGGCGCCTATCCGCAGGAGTGGATCGAGACACTGGTGGGCTGGATCGGTTCGGGGTTGCAGCAGGCGATGCCCGACGGAGCGTTCAAAGGATCTGCTGATCGACGGCGTGATAGGCGGCGTGGGAAGCGTGATCGTCTTCCTGCCCAATATCATCATCCTCTACCTGTTCATCTCCTTCATGGAGGATTCCGGCTATCTGGCCCGCGCAGCCTTCATCATGGATCGCGTGATGCACCGCATCGGACTGCACGGCAAGTCGTTCATTCCGCTGGTGATGGGTTTCGGTTGCAACGTGCCGGCCATTATGGCCACGCGCACGATCGAAAGCCGTTCGAGCAGGCTCATCACGGTGCTCATCACCCCCTTCATGTCGTGCAGCGCGCGGTTGCCGATCTACATCCTTTTCGTCGGAACCTTCTTTCCCGACCACGGCGGGCTGGTGCTCTTCGGACTATACCTGCTGGGTCGTCGTTTCGGGGAGCGGACCGCCCGCAAACCCCGGCAGGAAGGG
>VOFF01000358.1_pt1 | contig 14001 bp, 26 predicted proteins | sample 5384061 | NCBI WGS metagenome assembly VOFF01 (sample SAMN12384725, study PRJNA508395) | human gut metagenome | isolation source: healthy gut E | host: Homo sapiens
TCAAAAGAAGAACTTTGCAAACGGCAAAAAAATCAAATCAGATGAATGTCTTTTTACACTATATTTTGACTATTCACGCAAAAAAGAGAAACTAGATTTAAATAATATATATAATATAGATATAAAAACAGTTAAAAAGAAGAAAGGAGAAAAAAATAGAGAAGGCATGTTTGCTATCTTTTGTATTGCTGTTCAGTACTTTAAGTCAAAGTATTGTAGCAACAACCGTGTATGCAGGCAATATTCTTATGATGGAACAAGATTCAGAATTACCTGTAAAAAGAAGATCAAGCAGATATTACGGATCAGGATCATCAAGAGAAAAATACTGATACAGAAAACACAAATTCAGATAAAGAACAGGGAACTGAAGAAAGCACGGATTCAGATAAAATAGTTACCGCATATGTATAAAATACAAAGGGGGTTAAATCAATGAAATTTGATGTTAAAACACAGGGAAAGAAAAATGGAGGTTGCTTTGGAAGGAAGAATGGACTCTGCAACAGCACCGGGATTTGAGAAGGAGATTTTCCAAAAGCTTGATGGAGTTACTGAGCTTGTTCTGGACTTTACCGATCTTGCGTATCTTTCCAGTGCCGGATTAAGAGTTCTTTTATCCTGTCAGAAGAAAATGAATGCAGCAAAGGGAAGTATGGTTGTAAAGCATGTCAATGAAATTATTATGGAAGTATTTGAAGCAACCGGATTTGACAGTATTTTGACAGTCGAACAATAAAAAGACAGATGAAAATGGGGGAAAAGAATATGACAATTGAAAGAGAAAATTAACACCTGCCGGACAGGGGAATCTGCAACAGATCAAATTGGGAATACCGGTAGTGGAAGCATTGAATCGGATGGCAGAGGATCCCATGGGGAAAATGAAAAGCTGCTTTTAAGGATTCTGGAACAAAATAAGGATACGGAATATGGAAGGAAATATGGCTTTGCGAATATTCATTCCATAGAAGAATACCAGAAGAAGGTTCCGGTCAGTGTATACGATGATTATGCAGGCTATATTTTTAAGAATGAGTGAGGATGGGGAGGAGAATCTGATTACCTCCGGTAAGGTTGTACATTATAACAAGTCTTCAGGAACGGTTGGAAATCCCAAGCGTATACCGTTGACGGAAGAGGCTTTTCAGGTTTTTCAGAAGTATAATGGTCCCTACCGTATGGGTCTGGTCGCAAAAGAACTCGGAGAAGACTGGATCAACGGACGGAATATGTCCATTGCGGAATCCATTGCAGAGATCCAAAGCACGTGAAAAGCGGTGTTACTTATGGGGCTTTGTCAGTAAAAATGATCGGTGAATTCCGCCCTTACCTCGGAATGAGTTTTACATCTCCCGATGAAGCAATTTATCCGGAATCGGAAACCAACACCAGATATCTGCATGCACGTTTCGGACTGATGGACCAGGATCTTACGAATATGGCAGCGAACTTTCTTGGATTTTTTTACTGGAAGTATTGCGTTATATGGAACAGCATTGGGAGCTTCTGGTTAATGATATTGAACAGGGGAACGATTGATCTGGGTATTAAAATGTCAGAGGAAGTCCGTTCCAGTCTCTTAAAGAAAATTCAGCCCATGCCGGAGAGAGCGCAGGAACTGAGGGGAATTTTCATGCAGGGGTTTGAGAAACCGATTGTACCGAAGCTGTGGCCTCATGCACAGTTCCTTACCGGTGTCGGTTCCGGTGGATTTAAGGTTTATGCTGATAAGATCAAAGAGAAATATATGGGAGAAAAAAATAGCCCGTTATTTTACCGGAATTAATGCATCTGAAGGCATGATCAGTGTCCCGTACCGGTTAAATGATGAGAAGAGCGTGCCGGTTCCGGACAGTATGTTCTATGAATTTCTGCCGACAGACGCAGATGATGATTTCTCCAAAATAGTAACGATAGATCAGCTTGAGACAGGTAAAGAATATGAAGTGATTGTTACGAATCTTTCCGGTTTTTACCGGTATCGTATGCGTGATGCGGTAAAGATTGCAGGAAAATATAAGAATCTGCCGATTCTGGAATTCATCGGACGTATTGATCAGACAGTCAGTATTATGGGGAGAAGACAACAGAAGTGGCACTCAGGACTGCCGCAGAGGATACAGCAAAGCAGCTTGGCTTTGACATGATTGATTTTACAGTATATCCGGATGTTGAACATGTTCCTCCACGTTATATTTATTTTATGGAAATCGAAAGCCTTCCGGAGGGGGATGAAAGCAAACGAAATCCGTTTTTTTCTGGAGAGGAATCTTGCTAAGGCCAATCCGTCCATGGGAGATAAGGTGGCAAAAGGAATCTGTGCGCCAACTAAGTTAAATATCTTAGAGCCGGAGACATATAGCTTATACCGTGATCTGATGATAATGAAGGGAATTGCGCCGGCACAGCTGAAGCCTGTGCACATCATCCGGAATGAACTGCAGCGGAAATTCTTTTTCAGTCAGACAGAATACGGGGTGGAGCTTGTAAAATAAATGGAAGGACTTTGTGAAAATAAAAGGAGAAGCCTATGAAAATTTTAGCTTTAGTAGCAAGCCAGGACAGTACTGTGGAAGATGTTAAGACAAATGGAAGAAGGCAGATGCAGGCAATGATAGGTAAAGATAAGGAAGTGCTTTTCTGCGAATATTCCACGATTGAAATTTGCAGGAACGGGGAACTTGCGATCACCTGTCTGGGCGAAAAAATGGAAAAGCCGGATTATTTCTGGCCACTACTTGGATCCACGGATGGATTTATTCTGGAGAATATGCTTCAGGATGCGGGAATTCCATCTATTTTAAATCTGCGTGAGCTTCAGGTCGCAAGAAGTAAGATTGCAACTTATCAGAGATTTGCACAGAATGGAATACGGGTGCCCTGATACGATGGTGTTTTTCAAAGATTCTGATCCCGAAACACTGTCTGGTCGTTTTGGTTATCCATTTGTTGTGAAGCCGGACAGTGGATTTGGCGGGATTGGTGTAGAACTGATCCATAACGGCCAGGAGCTTAAGGATTACTTTGCAACTCTTTCCTATGGACAGGCTTATGTGGCACAGGAATATATTGCTACTTCAAAGGAAGAGACATCCGTGTTGTTGTTCTCCATGGCAGATATTACTTTTTCGATGGAGCGCCATGCATCGAATCTGATGAATTCCGTTCGAATGTACATGTGGGTGGAACTACACAGGAGAAGACTCTTACCGAAGAAGAAAAAGGTATTCTGTGAAAAGGTGGCGTCCATATTTGATCTTCCGATTATCGGACTGGATCTTATGATTGGTGATGGAGAGTATGTGCTGGCAGAGGTAAATGCATTTCCGGGTATGTCGGGGCGTAAGATGATGGATGCATATGCTTCCGTTATTGATGATTTTATGGAGGGACAGGCATGACCGGATTTTTTGCGAAGAGTATTAAGCCCATACAGGGACTTTTGATACTGGTCATTTTACTGCAGCTTGGTCAGTCCTTTTTAACCATGTATCTGCCAACAATCAATTCCAGAGTGATCGATTATGGTGTGGCGAATGCGGATGCTGCATATATCATGCATCAGGGAATTCTCATAATAGCTCTTATCCAGTTTCTGCTATCAACCTTGGCTGGTATTTTCGGAGCAAAGGTGGCACTGATGACCGGACGGGATTTGAGGGAGCAGGTTTATGAGAAGCTGATACATTTTTCACGCAGGATGATCGGAAGCATGGGAGCTCCTACGCTGATTACAAGGGCAACAAACGATGTACAGCAGGTAATCCAGTTTATTACGTTCTTATTTACCGCGATTATCGCAGCACCGATGATGTTTATCGGAGGTCTTGTGCTTGCCTTGTCCCAAAGCGTGAAGCTTTCGGTGGTATTGCTTGTGACGATACCTCTGCTGCTTGGGGTTTCTGTGGTATTTTTTAAAGCTGATCCTTCCTTATTATAGAGAACAGCAGACGAAAATAGATGAGATGAATACCGTACTCAGGGATCAGATTTCCGGTATCCGTGTGGTAAAGGCCTTTACGAAGGAACAAGGCGAGAAGGAACGCTTTGAACGGATTAACGGAGATCTTTCAAGGATTAATACCAGCATCGGTAAGATTACAGGGCTGATGCAGCCAATCTTTACCCTGACAATGAGCTTTGCCAATATTTCGCTGATCTGGCTTGGCGGCCGTATGGCGGGGAACGGTCAGGTACAGATTGGACAGGTGATCGGCTTCGTAACCTACATATCCTTTATTCTGACAGCAACCCTGATGGCTTCCATGATTTTTATTATGCTGCCAAGAGCCGAGGTATCGGTTACACGTATTGAAGAGATTTTAAACAGTGAAAGTGAAATTCAGGACAGAGAGGATGCTTTTTTTGCCAGAGCAGTTCGGGGAGAAATATGTTTTGAACATGTGACGTATTCCTATGCACCGGATAATGAGCAGGTGGAGCCTGTATTGAAGGACATTTCCTTCTGCGCACAGCCGGGTAAAACGACGGCGATTATCGGATCTACCGGATGTGGTAAGACTACCTTGCTTGATATGATTCCCGTCTTGCAGATGTGACAGAGGGACGGTCTTCGTAGATGGCATGGATGTCCGGAAGCTGTTAAGGCATGAGCTTGATCAGGCAATCGGCATGGTTCCGCAGAAGGCTTTCCTGTTTTCGGGGACGCTGGAGGACAATCTGCGGGATGGAAAACCGGATGCAACACAGGAAGAAACTCTGGGAGGCTCTTTCGATTGCGCAGGCAAAGGAATTCGTGGAGAAAAACGAACGTGGTCTTAAGATGAAGATTTCCGAAGGGGGAACAAACTTTTCGGGCGGGCAGCGGCAGCGGCTTGCAATCGCAAAGCAATTGTCCGCAGACCCTCCATCTATTTGTTTGATGATTCGTTCTCTGCACTGGATTACCGGACAGACCAGGAGCTGCGAAGAGCACTGAAGCCGGTTACACAGAATGCGGCTGTGATTATTGTTGCACAGAGAATCAGTACCATTAAGGATGCTGACCAGATCCTTGTGATGAATCAGGGACGTATTGAAGCGGTTGGAACACATGAAGAACTCATGCAAAGCAGCCGGACTTATCAGGAAATTGTGGCTTCCCAGCCCACAGATAAGGAGGTGGCATCATGAGTACAAAGCAGAAAAAAGACCATACAAAAGGGGTCTTTCAAGCGGCTGTTAAAGCTCTTCTTCTTTAAAAATAAGATGCTGACCGCTCTTATGCTGTTCAGTATTATTATTTCAGCGGTTGCTACAGCGCTGGGACCGCAGTATCTGGGGTATGCAACGGATTCCATTGTACAGGATATGTCAAACCCGGTAAGCAGTAACATTCACTGGGACCGGTTTTTCTTCTGGGCAGGGATATCGAGTGTGATTTTTCTGATCCAGTTCGTATCGAAATGGCTGTCCGCATGGTTTTCCACACGGATCATCTCTGATACGGCGAAAGAATTGCGCAGTCAGGTAGAGACAAAGCTATGGTCGCTGCCATTAAATTATTTTGATACAAACAGTCACGGAGATATATCATGAGCCGGACCACAAATGATATTGATAATGGTCACGACTCTGAATTCTTCCGGTGCAGATACGATTTACAGTATTTTCCAGCTGGTCGGGATGATTGTCATGATGACTGCAATTAACTGGAGGCTGGCATTGATCACTGTGATCATTATTCCGGTCTCGGCTGGATTGTGACCCTGATTTCAGGTTTGTGCGTAAGGAATATCAGAAGCAGTGGTATTATACCGGAATGATTAACAGTAATGTGGAAGAGAGTGTGAACGGACACAATATTGTGAAGCTTTATGGTCGGGAAGAGAAGTTCGTGGAAGCTTTTCAGGAAGCAGAATCGTCTGCTGTATGAATCTTCCTTCAAAGCTATGGCCGTATCGAACCCTGATTCAACCATTGTCCCGGTTCTTTACGAATCTGAATTATGTGATTGTGGCATTGGGAGGTGCTTTTTACGGGTAATATCCGGACAGATGACGGTCGGAGATGTGCAGGCATTTATTCAGTATACCAGACAGTTTCAGACACCCTTTTCCAAGCTGTCCCAGGCGTATTCTTCACTGCAGTCCGGAATAGCGTCTCTTGACCGGATCTATGAGCTGTTAGATAGTGAAGATGGCAGGCTGAAGAAAAAACCGGAAGCCAGAGAGAGCTACCGGTTGCAGGGAAAGATCGATTTCCGGGATGTGAGCTTTTCTTATGTACCTGAGAGGAAGCTGATTGAACATATGAACCTTTGTTGTAGAACCGGGCCAGATGGTCGCTATTGTTGGAGGAACTGGTGCCGGCAAGACAACACTTGTAAATCTGATCGAACGATTTTATGAAGTAAACATTGGAGAAATTATTTTTTGATGACAAAGTAGAAATTCACGACCTTACAAGAGCATGCCTGCGGGAGAACATTGCAATGGTTCTGCAGGACACCTGGGTGTATAAAGGAACGATCGGAGACAATCTGAAATATGGTTTGAAACGGGAAATCACGGAAGAAGAATTCCGGAATGCATGCCGGGAGACCTTCGTGGATCAGTTTGTAAGTACACTGCCTGATGGTTATCAGACTGTAATTTCCAATGAAATGTCAAGCCTTTCTGCCGGAGAAAAGCAGTTGTTGACGATCTGCAGGGCATTTCTTGTGAAACCGAATATTCTCATTTTGGATGAGGCAACAAGTTCTGTAGATACCAGAACCGAAGCCATGATTGATCAGGCACTTGATAAGCTGCAGGGGAGGGACGGACAAGCTTTGTCATTGCCCACCGTCTGTCCACAATTCGCAATGCAGACGTAATCCTGGTTATGGAGAACGGGCATATCGTGGAGCAGGGCAGCCACAAAGAGCTATTAGCACAAAACGGAGCCTATGCCAGATTATATCAGGCACAGTTTGAATCATAGAAAATAGGCGGAGGAAGAGATTATGCGTATTGTATTTTATAGTGCGTCAACATCAGCACATTCCAATTCATCAACAAAAACAACCTACCAGCCGTTCCGGGCAGATACCTGGGATGAAATGGACCGGCTTTATCCGGACTGCGAATTTGTTTAGCAGGACCCCCTGAATGGTTCTTACATTTTTGACGTGGCAGATGGGGAAATCTGCAAAAAACCTGAGAAGGTGAAATACGTGCTTTTGGAGAGTGGAATGAGTGCGGAGGATACGGCAGAGCTGATTGCACAGCAGAGACCGGATATTGCTGTAGCAATTGCATCGGGAGCCGTTCCCTTTGACTGGGTACCGATCAAGACCGCTCTCATTGCTGAGGAATTACAGAAAAGAGGAATTGCAACCATTGCCAATAATACGCTGGTGTCAGTGGCAGCATTTGATAAGTGGCGTAGTAATATCATGTTCCGCAGCTTTGTCAAAGCGGCAAAGGGAATCTATATTCACCATGAGCTGTTTCTTGCGGAGAAGAAGAATCCGGGTGTCAGTGTAAATGTATATAAGGAATATGTTTTTTATCGGATTAAGGAAATAAACTTTCCGGTCATTTGTGAAGGATACATTAGGTGCAGGGTCAATCGGAGTGGAAATCATGAACTCCTATGAGGAAGTAGAGAGCTTTCTTAATTCCGATCGGAACAATTCAGATATAATGGTGGAAGAACTGATTCGAGGGAGAACAGTTCGGAACGGAAATTCATGGTGTAGAGGGACGTTACAGTGTCCTTCCGCCGATCGCCTTTTCTGTAACAAAAGAGGGCATTACAGATCCGTTAAGCTCTGTAAAATTTGGTCCGGTGACGGATCCTTCCTATCATTTTGAAAAGGTACAGGAAGAACTGCTTAATATGGCACAGAGTTTGAAATTTGAAGGAACGGTGCAGGTCGATCTGGTTTACCGGGCAGGAGAATGGTATATTATCGAAATTAATCCAAGATGGTCCGGAATGACAACAACAACGGCTGCCATGGAGGGAAGAAATCCACTATCTATTTTTGTGGACAGTATACTCGGAACTGACAAAAATTACAGTATGAAACGGAACCCGAAATATGCATTGAACTTTAAGATGAAAGCAAGGTCGCAGGAGGATCTGATCCGATTATATGGGAATCCGCATGTGGATTATATTATGCTGCTGGAAACCTCAGTGGCAGGTATGGAGAAGATCAACTATGGCGAGGTTGTTATCAGCACCGATCAGGAAAAAAGAAGATATTATGAATATCCTGAATGAACTGGAAGAGGAATTCCGGGGGGCTTGTTTCCGATGATGTGAAAGCAAATGCCGGAGAGCTTGTTGCAAAATATCAATGAGAATTCTGCGGTCGATAAGACCGCCGTTTTCTGCTGTTTGGAGAAATTAAAACCATTTTGCAGCGTATTGCTGTAATTGTTCCTGGACATCCCGGTAGCTGTATTTGCTGACCGGGATTATTTCATCGATTATTCAGTGTGATTTCAAAACGTCGGATTGAACGGACAGCATACAGAGAAACAATGTAGCATCTGTGACATTGTACAAAGATATCTTTCGGCAGAATTTCACGGACTGCAGAAAGGGACTTATATATCTTCGTGACAGTACCATCCTGAAGGTGAATCTGCAGTTCTTTATTGATTATTTCAATATAGGTAATATCCTTGATATGAAAGGATACAGTTCTGGACGGAGTGTCGATTATAATGGATTTCGGAATCAGATGTCGGATTGCACGGGTTAGTGCTTCTGCAAGTTTTTGACGGCTGACCGGCTTAAGGATATAACCTACAGGTTCAGCAGAATATGCATCGAATACAAATTCCTTACTGCTGGAAATGAAGATAACGGGAATTTGGTTTTCAGTGTCACGGAGACATTCTGCAAAGCTGATCCCATTGTTTTCACCCAGCATAATATCAAGAATCAGAATGTCACAGCTTTTGGGAGTATTCTGCAATGTATTTTTTAATTCTGAAATAGAAGTATATTTTCGAATCTCGCAGGATTCTCCCATGGACGCTAAAATATCGATGATCATTTCTGATATCTGTGTTAAAAAAATCGGTTCATCATCACAGATGACAATATGGTACATAGTGAAAGCCTCCTATTAATCGTTATTTTCGTCAAGACAAAGCGTTGTTGTTACAGCAAAAAGCCACCACGTACCTGTACGTTCAGTATACCATTGTATTTTTCGGCGATACCATTGATGATCTTAAGACCGTAACCGTGTTTGTCACTGTTCTTTTTACTGGATTTATATTTTCCATTCGTGATTCTCAGGTTATCCTCATTGCAGGAGTTTTCACATTTAATAAACAGAAAATTTCCCTTTGAATGGAGATTCAGCCGGATGACCCGTTGTTCTTCAGAAACCTTCTGACACCCTTCTACTGCATTTTCCAATATATTTGTCAACATTCGGCACAGATCAATATCTTCCATGTTGAGTTTTCTGCCAATGATAATACTGTACTCCACTATGGCTTTATAACGGCTGGCACGTTCTGCGAATTCTAGAAAGGATGGAATTGACCAGAGCATTGGCTGTGTAGGTGACAAAAGGAAGCTCTTCGGCTTCTTCAGTAAATTTCTGTATATACTGTCTGGCACCTGCATAGTCCTCCTGATTAAGATAAGAGGACAGGGCATTCATATGATGCCGGATTTCATGGTGTATTTCCAGGATATGTTCATTGTTTTCTGCCTGATTACGATAGTTTTCCAGCATGCGCTCGGAAATCCGCTGTTCTTCCTGTTTGCTGCGGATGTATCCCATGACACTGAAGAATACGGCATACACCACGAAAGCAAATACTGCAAACAGTACAAACATAACATGGACAACTATATTATTGGAAAGATTTATTATGCTTGAGAACTGTGCAATGGCCTGGCAATCAGAATAAACAAAGCAGGGAGGGAGCAGAGAATCTTCCAGATACGTGATTCCAGATCTGCATTGATCATAGTACGGATTCGCTCCATCAGCATGAGAAATGGTTTCGCAAGAACTAGATTTATGATAAGTGTGAGAGCCAGTGCAAAGGGCGGATACATAAAATAATCGGATGGAAACCGGAAAGTACGGTGCAAAAAGTAACGGTGCTTGTGACAAAGAATCCGTAGCTCATTACAACAAAAAATACAAATAGTTTTTCTGCTGCTTTCGCCTGGATGCTAAAGCAAGTAAAATATTCCGAACAGTAGCAGGGCAATATAAAAGATAACATTCCAGATCAGCTCTTTGTAATCACCGCCGATGTTGAACTGTGCGATAGAGAAAACGGAATGACCATTACAATAAAAATGGACAGTGCCATGAGCATTGCTTTTTTGTGCTTAGGCGGAAACGATCCCGGAATGTATACAAACAGAAAAATGCATAAGGAAAAATCTGAAGAGAAAATCCGCAGAAATAACGCAATGCTATCATAAAAACCTCCTGTCATAAAAATAGATAATGGTCAGGTTACCTATTAAAAACAAGTATACCATTGGCAGAGGGCAAAATCAAATCATATGAAGGTCTTTTTCACACCATATTTTGACTATTCACGCAAAAATATAGACAGAGAAGTCAAATTCAAATAACATAAATAATATAGATTCAGAAAACTGTCAAAATGAGGAGAGCTTTTGATGCGGTATAATGCCCGAAAGTTTGCTTTTACTGGCATCGTAAAGGAAAAAATATAAGAAAAAGGAGACTAAAAAATGAAAGGAAAAGAATGATTATTGTGACGGCACTGATTATGGGAACTCTGGGAGCAGAATGTGTGAGTGTTCAGGCATCGGATACGTTACCTGAACTGACAAAAAGACAATGCACTGGAACAGATGATGAAAGCAGGAGAAACAGACAGTCTTGTAAGCAATCATAAAAGCTATGAAGCTACCTGTGAATATATACTGCAGAATACAAAGGTATATGACTATGAAGATTCTGAAGTGATGTATGTAGATATGTATGGTACTACCCAGATGCTCTATAAAGATGGCGAATTAAAATACGGAAAAGAAGGAGACGAGTACCTCTCCTGTCTGTATATTGATGAAGCAGATGGAAATGCAGATGATCTTATAAGCTTTTACACAGATGAAACCATAGAGGAAGAAGTGACGGATCTGAAGGAAGATGGTGATACGATCATTATACAGACAAAGGTACTGAAGAACTTACTCAGAGCGCATTGAATTCTCAGGGAGATGGAGAATCCTACACAGAGGGAGACTGGATTTCTATGGAATATGTGGTTGCTTCGGATGATTACAGACCATTGAAACATACTCAGATTCTGAATCATAAGGACGGCACTTCAGAAGAAGCTTCGAAGATGGAATTCTCCTACGGCGTGGACAGATCTGAGGATGTAGCAGATCTCTGCGAAAAGTACGAGGAAGCAGAAAAAAAGCAGAAGGTGATGTACGTAATGTAACAGTTACTGCAGCTCCTGGCACAGAGCTGGAAAAGGATTATGCAATCACTGTTCCTGCAGATAATCACGTATGGATCATGCTTCATGATGATAGTTCTTATTACGTTTTGTATACAGATAAGGAATGTAAAAAGAATTGCATGAGCCAGAGGAAAATGTGAAAGAAGACACACACTCTATGCAGAGATTGAGTCTTATGAAGAGGCGGAGGATGAAGTATGAGGAGTTTGAGCGTATTTATCGGGGAATATTATCTGAAAATTTTGACATTTATACATAAAAGAGTTCTGATCTGTATGAAGCGGGAAGAACTGACTGGAGATGTATTTCTGTCTTTTTACAGAAATATGGACAGTTATGATGAAGAAAAAAAGGTAGTATAGCTACCTGGTTGTATGCAATCACAGCAAACCGCCTGAAAAACTATTATAGGGATAAAAGACTCATTATTCTCTGGAAATCCTGAAGCAGCAGACAATTCCCCGGGAAAAAATGCCGGAAGAGATTGTGGCAAAAGATTATGAGAGAAGAGACATTAAGAAAAAGTCTGGAGCAGCTTTCTGACAGAGAACAGGGAAATTCTTCTGGGAAGATTTTATTATCAGAAAAGTTCCACAGAGCTTGGCAGGCAGATGAATTTATCACCGGGAAATGTAAGGATGATACAGAAACGTGCTCTGGAGAAGTTGCGAATGATTATGGAAAAACAGGGGAATAGGCGTTCGAGGCTACAGAGACTCTGCCTGAACTGACTGGGGATAATGCATTGTAATAGATTATGAAAGCCGGATGACATATTTCAGATATGAGATATTTGCATATGGGTAGTTTGAAGAGGAGGAATTGTATATGTGGACAAGGAGAGAATTGAAAGAGTGTGCCAAACAGCTTTTAAAGATAAATTATTGGAAAGCAGTTCTGGCAGGAGTTATATTATCCCTGATTGGAGGTTCAGGAGTGGTCTCGGTAGTAGAAAGGTCTTCTTCCGGAAGTTTTGATGAAGTGATAGGCGCAGTAGAAACTGATGATTTTGGCCTTGTTTTTAGGAATTGCACTTGGAATTGTGGCAGTTGCGTTGCTTGTTAACTTTATTATGACGATTTTGATTTGGAATCCTCTGGAGGTGGGATGTAAAAAGCTGTTTATTCAATGTGAATACGGAACAGGATGTATCTGGTCGGTGATCAACAGGAGAGATGGAAAGAATGTTGGCTGGATTATGTTTTTGCGGACATTGTTTGTAAGCTTATGGAGTCTTTTGTTTATAATTCCGGGAATTATAAAACAGTATGAGTATATGATGATTCCGTTTTTGTTGGCAGAGAATCCACAGATGAATCGAAAAGAAGCTTTTTGAAAAGAGCCGTCAGATGATGAAGGGAAATAAGTGGGCTGCATTTGTATTAGATCTGTCTTTTTATAGGATGGAGCCTTCTGGGGATTATAACATTCGGGTTGGTTAATATATTCTTTGCCGGACCATATCAGTATTTAACACAGTCACAGCTTTATTTTTCGCCTGAAAGAACAGCAGAAAGAGGAAAGCTATGGATATTGAGTATTTATTGTACCTGCAACAATTTCGCGAAACGGTTGGCAGTATTCTGACACCGCTTATGAATGCAGTAACAAAGCTGTCCGCAGGATTTTTTACCTATTGCAATGATGTGTATGATTTACTGGGCATTTGACCGGAAGGCGGGACGAAAAATCCTGGCAGGACTTGGGGGCGGTCTGTTTATCAACGGATTTTTAAAGCTTACTTTCTGTGTCTATCGCCCATGGATACGGGATACACGGATTTTACCCTATGGTGATTCTAAAAACAGCAGCTACCGGATATTCATTTCAAGTGGGCATACAACGCGGGCAACGGCTATGTTCGGTGGAAGTGGACTTTGGTTCATGGAAAAAAAGCACAGTGTCGTTGCAGGTCTGTTGTTTGTGCTGGTATTCCTGACTATGTTTTCACGAAATTATCTGGGAGTGCATACTCCGCAGGATGTTCTGGTGGGATTTATATCAACAGCAGTTATGATGTATCTGACCGGGTGGTTGGAATTGTGGAGTGAAAAAGACAAAAAAGAGACCTCATGATTCTTGTGGCAGGGGGCTTTTGATCTGTATTGCTGCTGTGCTGTACTATGAATACAAACCATATCCACTTGATTATCTGCCGGATGGATCACTTCTGGTTGATCCTGCTAAAATGCGGGGAGATGCATATGAAGGAGTCGGATTTATTGCATCCTTTGTCATCTGCAGGATACTGGAAAAAAGACAATTAGATTTTGACAGAATTTCGCAAAAGCTAAAAGGTTGTTTATCGGTATTTTTGCATTAATTCCTTTGTACTGGTGGATAAATACAGGGTGCCCATATATAATAGAAGAAATAAGCCGAAGCCTTGGCAAGTTCCTCAGATTTGGGCTTGGAATCATATATATCATGGTGCTGGTGCCAGGAACGGTGGTACTGGCAGGAACTCTGACTAATCGTGGAAGTGATAAGGTGACCAGAGAAAAACAGGGGCAGCCCTAAGGCTGCCCGGAAGGATTGATATAGTTATTTACGAATAGGACTTCAACGCTTTTTG
>VOFF01000399.1_pt1 | contig 14001 bp, 11 predicted proteins | sample 5384061 | NCBI WGS metagenome assembly VOFF01 (sample SAMN12384725, study PRJNA508395) | human gut metagenome | isolation source: healthy gut E | host: Homo sapiens
GACATCCGCGACATCGCCGTCGCCGGCGGCGTCTCGGCCAATTCGGGCCTGCGCAACGGCGTAGTCGAAGAGGGCCGCCGACGGGGCTGGCGCACCTTCGTGCCGGAGTTCCGCTTCACGACCGACAACGCCGCGAGAAAAACTCCCGATCTCTCTTCAGCCTGTGCTTCCCTTTTATTGGCAACCAAAACCGCTTTTACCGTAATAGCCATAGGCATACTGACAAGCAAATATGCCTATCTAAATATAGTTTACTTTGGTTTAGCTTATATATAGAGCTAATAGACTAAAGTAAACTGAATTTTTTCAGTTTGTTCAACAATGCAGCCAAAAGAAAAATGGCTGTAACCAATAAGTTTTGGCGCAGCCATCTTTTTTCCCTTTGTTTGACTTTACTTTAATGAATATATATAAGATGGGAATAAAGTAAAGCTCGTCTTTTTCTCTTTTCGCTGTATTATACTTACATAGTCTCTACTCAATATTAATGATTCTGATTATATGTCCTTTCAAAAACAAACTCCTGTAGCCACCGTTGAAATGATGGATTATCTTGGTATTCCTTGTAGAGTTCCAACCCTGAAGTCATTGATTTAAGAATAATCGCCATCAATGCTTTGTCGCTTTCAATTCTCGCAACCGCTCTATCAGAATTACGAATTGCATTCTGATAAGCCTCATTTTTAGCAACCTCTTCGGGAATAGCAGCGATTTGTTGGCGGATACGATCTGAATCCGTCCAGGGAATATTTCCGAATCGAGTGTTGAACTCTTCCAAAATCGTTGTCAGCGACTGAAGATTCGGGGATGTAATGCCTCCGCTCCGTCCTACGGGAATGGCTTGGACTTCCGCTTTTTCATTGTCCAAAATAATACGTTGTTCTTCCTGAATCGTATTTTTGTAGCTATTGAAATCCACAGCATCAAGTAACCCTTCTGTATAATCATCTCCTTCCGGAGTCGGCAGCTTGTGAATAAGCAAATTGAGAAAAATACTCAACTTTTCCCATTCCGCACTTCCAAAAGGCAATATGGCAGCCAAGAAGGCATAGGTTCTGATAAAACTTTTGGCACTGCTCTTGAATTTTACCTGTGAATCGGTATTCAAAGTCTTGTAATTCTCGGCACATGTATCCAAAATCGAATCAATCATTTCACGATCCGACGCACCAAGGAACAATCCCACCAAACGTTCGACATCTTCAGCCGTATATACTTGATGTTTTTCCAGTTCGGCAATAAGGTCATTGAGTTTATTAGGGTCGGTTTCCGAAGCTAATTCAGTCGTTTTATAATAACGCTGGAACGATTTTTTAATGTCTTCCGGATTATTGGCAAAATCGAGAACAAATGTGTCTCTTTTTTGGGGATGGGCCCGATTGAGTCGAGACAAAGTTTGTACGGCTTTGATATCCGTCAGAATCTTGTCTACATACATCGTATGAAGCAGAGGTTCATCATAGCCCGTCTGGAACTTATTGGCAACAATAAGAAAACGATAGGGGTCTTTCTTGAAGCGATCTTCGATCTCTGCACTCGGGAATCCATTCAACGAGGCTTCGGTCATCTTTCCGTACTCCTTGTATTTATTTGGCAACTCCTTTTCTCCGGAGAATGCGATTATGGCTTTATACTGGCTTCCTCGTTCTTCCAGCAATCGGCAAAATTCAAAATAGTAATCTATAGCTCGTTCGATACTGCTGGTCACGACCATTGCACGAGCTTGTCCTCCTATTTTCCCTTTGCTGATGACATTCGTATGGAAGTGCTCGACCATAATTGCCGCTTTGTGGTGGATTGTAGTTCGATCACCTTCAACATAGGCACGGAGTTTGGCTTGTGCCTTTTCATTGTCGAACAACGGGTCATCTTCCGTTTTTTTCACAAGTTTATAGAAACTCGATACCGGGGTATAATGCTCCAGCACATCCAGAATAAATCGTTCCTGAATCGCTTGACGCATTGAATAGGTATGAAAAGCCACATGTCGTATTTGCCCGTCAGGCTGCGGTATCGCATCTCCAAACATCTCCAAAGTCTTGTTTTTGGGTGTTGCAGTGAATGCGTAATAATTGGCATTTCGGACCATCCGATGCCCTTCTATAAGTTTGTTGATTTTATCTTCGATATCTTCCTCGTCGTCGCATACATTTCCCGAAACGGCCATATTCATCTTGGCAAACAGGCTTCCCGTCTGGCTTGAATGTGCTTCATCGATAATGATAGCAAACTGTTTGTCCTTATTTTCCGTGCCTATACTCGACAAAATGAACGGGAATTTGTGAATGGTTGTAATAATTATCTTCTTTCCCGCATTAAGTAGCGAACCGAGTGTGGAAGAGTCGTCGGCCCAGCCAACAACGCTCCGCTCCTGCATGAATTGTCTGATTGTATCCCGAATCTGTCGATCAAGATTCACACGGTCCGTAACCACGATAATTGAATCGAAAAAGGTCTTTCCACTTTTCTCCAGTTTGACCAACTGATATGCCAGCCATGCAATCGAATTCGATTTGCCGCTCCCGGCGCTGTGTTGAATCAGATAGCGTTTCCCCACTTCATTCCGAAGGGTATCGGCCAACAGTTTGCGAACCACCGTCAATTGATGATAACGTGGGAAAATCATGGTTTCGCCGACAACCTTGTTCGTCTTCCGATTGATTTTCTCGACCACCTGCGAATAATTCTCCAAAATATTCGACAACGATTCCTTGGTCAGAATCTCTTTCCAAAGATAATCGGTCTTGATGCCATCCAGATTAGGCGGATTGCCAGCTCCACCATTGTTCCCCTTGTTGAATGGCAGGAACCAAGATACCTTACCGCACAACCGTGTACACATTTTCACCTCGTTGTCATCGACCGCAAAATGTATTGCACATCGCTTGAAGTTAAAAATCAACTCCTTCGGGTCGCGGTCATTCATGTATTGATTGACCGCATCATCGACATTTTGTTTGGTTAGTCTGTTTTTCAGTTCAAATGTGGCGATTGGCAAGCCGTTTATAAAGATAGCCAAATCCAAAGCTAATCGGGGAAATTCCTTGGAATAGGTCACCTGCCTCGTGAAACTGACAATGTTTCGGGAGGCTAACGCTTTCGCCATCGGATTCTGTTCCGAGGGTGTAGAATAGTAAAGGTCGAATTTATAAGCCAGATATCTGAAACCGTTGCGAAGAACGTCGACAATCCCAGCCTCGCCCAATTTCTTGCGCAGACTGACAAAAATTTGTTCCGCTCATACTCACTATCCAGAATATGTGCGGCTTTCACCTTTTCGGGCTGTGTGGCTTGCAGGAACCGTAATACCCGCCCTTCATCGAGCGCATACTCCTTACTGAACTCGGCAGCCTTGCCGAGCTCGTAACCATTCACATCGACCAGATAGTCGGATATTATCTTCTCCAAACCGGCTTCGCTGATATCTGTTGCCATAATATTTCTCCCTTTTTATTCTTATTCTTTGCTTGGTATTTCTACTCTTCTGACATCGACTTTTCCTGTTACAACATCAGAAATTAGACGTTGCTTATACTCTTGCAGGTAATTGATTTCCGCCTTAAGCTTTTTGCGATATATTCGTCTATAACATATAGTCGATTTTTAATATACAGTACGATCTTTTGCTGTTCTTCAATAGGAGGAATAGGAATAAAATGCTTTGCTAACATTGCATAATTGATATTTTGCCCTTCTCGAATACCTGTAACACACGTTTGTAACAACTGAATAAAATCATGCGATTTAAATAAATGTTTGAAATATTCACTGTTACGTTTATCCTTTGGTGTCAATATTGTATATGCGGCACTAATTATACCTTGATAGTAAGCATACTCTATACCTCCTTGAAACGAACGAAGGCTAATCACAAAATCACCACTCTTTACCAATTTAAGTTTATCAAAATCTTTGTTTACAACTACAACTCTGTTATCATACATATCTTGAGGTATTACCCCTCTTGACTGTGTAGCACATAAAATTGGTTCATTAGGATATCCCTTTTCACTCCTTTCTTGTAAACAATTCTTTATTTTACGAACTTCCCAATGAGCCGGAATTTTTCCCAACCATTCGATTCCGCTCTCTTTCATCGTGACATTGGGATCGAGACCACGGGTAACAACGGCGGCAATTTCCGCCTGCTTTAATTCAGATAGAGTTTGTAACTCTCTCTCTCTCTGACATATACGCTCGTTTATCTTGTTTGACTTATAATCCAGATAGGCAACAATTTGCCGTTGTTCCTCTTCGGGAGGAACGGGAATACGCAATCCTGCAAAACGTTCTGTTTTAACGACCTTACGTAATCCAGAATACAATGGTCTCAATGCTTTTGCTTCATCAACAGCAAGAAAATAATAATAGTAGAACTGGCTATTGATACCTTTGATTGAAAAAACATTGTATGCCCCTGTTATCATGCCATCTATTGATGACAATCCAACAGTACGAGGAGTTTCATCAACATCGAACAAGCAAAAAATAATATTCCCGGATTCAACAATTTTATAATTGTCAAATTCCTTGGGAAATTTACCTTTCCCGCTTTCTATATAACGCTGAATGACACCTTGTTTTGTTAACGATAGCAACGTGTATTTGTAAGCATCTTGCCCTACGACATTATCACGCTCCGTTATAAATATTTTATTCCGGAGCAGGTCCCAATGAGTTGAATTTGACCAAGCCATTCGATACCGCTGTCCTTATATGTTGGATATGCTTTTGACATATATTGTGATTTTCTATAATAAAAACCCGGATTCTCTTGCTTTGGAACGTTCTTTGTTGTATCTTTGCAACGCTCATCTATAAATAGAAAGAGTTTCGAGGCTCGGTTTACCGCGATGTAAATCTGAGCCTTGCGTTTTATAATACCTCGTCCAGTCTCTTCTTCAACTTATTCTCTATTTGTTTGACTCCATATTCTTTGTTCAGATAATATGCCGTTAGCAGATAGTATGATGCACCGTTCCGTTTTTTGAGGTTCAAAAACAATAACGTACTTCTGTTTTTTATTGTAAATATATGTGCGAACCACATCCATGCGTTTCCGGCGGTCTCGTTCTACAAGACTAAATATCTCGATGCCATTCTCATTTGTCGCTTCATCCGTATGGGTTTTTATCCAATGTAATCGTTCAGAACGATATTTGTCGAAAATACGACGCGGTACGACATGGCCATTCTCATCCTCTTCATTTATTTCTTCACATGTCAGATGGATAAATTGTCGGTCCATATCAATCTGCCCTTCACTTTTAATCGGATATATTCTCTTCCCAAGAAAATAAAATCTATCATTATTTTCAATGTCGCGCTGATATACCCCCTCTGAGCGATTGTGTCCGTTCAATGGGAGACATATGACCTATTTCAAGAAGGTCGGGATAACGCTTGAGTAAATTAAAAGGCATATTATTTCAAACTAATAAAAAACAGATTAAATTTTTTTGTTAGACAGCGGTGATGTTCTTGAAATATTGGTGTGCTCCTTCAACCTGTCTACAATTTTCTTTTTAGCCAGAACCTTACCTTCAATATCCCTCGCTCCATGCGTAGATTGTAGTTGATTGCTCCCATTAGAATATCGGCAAGTTGCATGAAACAACTTTCATGAGACCGCATAAATTGGAAATGCCTTATCGCTGTGTTCCAATGCAGGATTTCCTGCAATTTATGCAATTTAAGATGACTGCATGTGTCTTTAATATCAAAATAGACATTGTAGTTATTCTCCAAGTCACTATTCTGATGTAAAGTTGGTAATACATTCTGAAATAAAAATCATTGAATGTATAATCCGGACGGGTTTCGTCTATTTGTGACTTGTCTATGATTACAGCACGAAACTTCATGTCCGTCATAAAAAAATATTCAACAATTTCTTTATACATCGGATAGGTAGCTTCATGGACATTTGTCCATTTTAATTCGCCATCATAATGATATTTCGCCTTAATCGACTTTATTTGTTCTTTGGCCATTTTGATCTGTGGATATGCAATGCTTACATACGCAAGAATCATAAACGGATGCCCGTCATGTATCATGTGGGTACTCTCGTCGCAATATATATTGAAAGTCTTGTTTGCCATTGTTTATTCATTGCATACGAGAACGGTTTACGTGAGTTGATATACTTAGGTTGTGTAAGTTGGTGATAGACAATGTGGTTTCATAAAATCTTGGCATATCGTGAACATATTAGTTGATATTGATTGTTCTTGATTGATATTAAAGCGATTGACACCATATCACCCCTGAAAAACCTTTCTGCTTTACAAACATTCGCATTGATTCACAGGCTATTTTTATGTAGCTGTGGTTGTAGGTTTGGACTACAAAACATTAACAAACTAAGAATCAGTGTGCTATGTTTACAATTATGCTCAAGGGAGCCCCCGATAAGAACCGTCCGGACATGGTCAAGATCACGATGATCATTTACCGTCCCGGTTTCAACCGAGTCCCCCAAAGGTTCTTCCAGTCACGGGCCCGTTCAAAAACTGGGACCAAGGCCAACAACGCTTCAAGCCTCGTACGGAAAATGCGGCTGCCAACAACGCTCTGCTGTCGTCCACCGTCAATAAATACACCCAGATCGGTAATACATGGGACGAGCAAGGCGTGGCATGGACTCCCCAAGGAACTTTCCCCACTATTACGACAAGCCCCGCGAGCTTATGCTTCTGTGAGACGGTCATCCCCACCGTCGAGCAGGTCTATAAACAGTGGATACAGGAGATTCGGAATACGAAAAAAGATGAAGAACGGCCACGAGGTTCCCTGCGAGTCCTACGCCCAAGCTAACGAGCGTATCCTCGAATTTTTGACCCGTTTCGTCCGGGAGAAATACGGACGTTCGTTCTCCAATCTTCAGTTTACGGATATTACCGAGCAGTTTCTGAAAGATTATGTCTTCTTCATCGAATCCGAAGGAGCCAAGAGGAATTCTCGCGGCGGTCTCCGTGGCAAGCTTCACTCGCTGTATCAGGTAGTCAAGAAAGCCTCGAAAAAGAATGTCCCGGGTGCCGACCTCGACGTGTTCATCTGTACCAACGAGAAGTTCCGTGAGGTGGAGACCACGCCGAGTACGATTTCCATGGGTCTGCTGCGGGCCATGGAAGCTATGGACCGCAGCCTGCTCTCGAAGACGGAGAGCTATTGCCTCGACTTATTCCTGTTCTGCTTCTATTGCGGCGGCATCGCCCCGATCGATGCCGCCTATCTGACATGGGCTTGTATCGACATGAAGAAGCGTAAAATTACCTATGAGCGGATTAAGACTCCCAAAAAGGCCAAGCCACCCTTCGTTCCGCGTGCGGAGGCTATCGCCAACAAATACCGCAACGAGTGTTATGCGGACTTCGTGCTGCCGATCTTTTCGGCACGGCACGATACGCATATCCGGAAGAAAAACCGTGTCAACCATCTTTGCGGCGAGGCCAACAAAACCCTGCGCCGTATCGTGAACCTGTTGGGTTATGACGAGGAGATTACGTGGTACTCCCGCACGCGGTACCTACATCACGATGATGGTCGACAAAGAAATACCCTCCGGGCGTGGTTGCCGAACACAGTGGCAACAGCGTCATTACGATCTACAAGTTCTACTGGAAAAATCAGAATGAAAGCGACATTATCGCCGAATTGTGCGAAGAGTTTCGCGATTAAACATTTTTTCGTACATTCACGCTATCCTTTTGCAATCAAACACATAAAACGTAAAGCACATGAAAGAATTACTGGAAAAGATGTATGCAGAGATGGATGCGGTCAAGACGAACGCCCAACTCCAGCACGAAAACGGAAACAAGGCTGCCGGCATGCGTGCCGCAAGGCGAGCCTCAATCTCGAGAAACTCCTCAAGGAATTTCGTAAAGCGTCCCTGACAATCGGAAAATAAAGAAAACCGATACGATGAGAAAGGCGTGAAGTTCAATCCTTCACGCCTTTTTGCATCCTATTATTCGGCTTGTCCGTATTCCGACGGTTTGCGCCTGCACAACTCGTCGTACTGCTTTGCCGTCATCTTGAAATCGGTTACGTCGAAATCGAGTATCTTCCACCAGTAGCGGAACGAGAACCCTGTCTCCTGCGACGGACGTTTGGTCTTGCACAATTTGTCTATCGCTTCGGGACGCAGATTCAAAGATGTCGCCGAGTCTTTCAGCGTACGATAGATCCCGATCAACTGCAGGGCGTTGTCGAATACCAGGACCTTGAATGTTCTCGGTTCGCGCTTTTTGCGCTGCCGCCCCTGCTTCGAGCGTTTAGCAGTCCCGATACCCGGTTTGCGTCCTTTGCGTTTGGGCTCCGTTGCCGAAAACAGTTTCTCAGCCGTCTGGGCGAGCATCGGCATAGGCGCAACCTTGTTCAGCCAGTGCACCTCGTCTCCGGATACACTGAAGGCAACGCTTTTTTCGTCCCCTCCAGTTGTTGCGCATCGAATTTGCACCAATGCACGATTCCCTCTTTTTTGTCGACTACGATCTCCACGACCAATTCATCGCCGGGGGCAAGTTTGTCGAGCCGTATCCTATTGGGCTGTTTCGGTTCGCTGCTGCGGCGTTTGCGCAGAACTACCCGTCTCTCTGACTACTGCCATGACGATTATTGATTTCTGATACTGTCGGCAAAATCCTTGCTGGGTTTATAGGCCGGTGTTTCGTGAGCCGGTATTTCGATCGTTGTCCCCTTACTGATGTTGCGCTTTCTTGGAGGCTTTCTTCTTGCGGAAGAAGGTTCCGAAGCCGCGCAACTGGATGGAAAACCCTTCGGCGATCGCCTCCTTGACCAGAGCAATGAAGGTTTCGATAACCGTTTTGACATCCGCTTTGTTCAGGCCCGTACGGCTGGCAATTTCGCTGATCATATCGGCCTTGGTTACGTTTTTCTGATTCTGTGCCATATCATAGTAATTTTGAGAGTTTATACAAATGTAGCAAATATTTGACAGCTAAATCGTTAAGACTGTAATTAAATCACGCACAATTACGGAGGAAATAATTACAAACCGCCGATAATCATCGGATTAGCCTGCGATTTAATTTTTTACTTTTTCTGAATAATATCCGTTTGTATCGATTTCCGCAACGATCCCAAGACTATTCCGGCTAAGATTTGTTGCCCCAATAAAGACTATTCAATACATCCGCGGAGATGACTTTACTTGAGGTGTGGAGAAAATAACAGCGACGGTTCCGCTGGCGTTTTCAGACAGACCGAACCTCCATCCGGCCGAGAGTTTTATTTTTTCGGAGACCGTCGCTGTAAGATGCAGGGGCTGCAGGAATATGCAATAATAATTTAACCTAAAAAATTCAAAATTTATATTCCTGTACCACTTTCGCCAACGGCCTCACGGCCCATGCTTATTCGTGCCCCTGCAAGGGAAATAGAAGAGATGTACCATCCGCCTGCATCTAATTCTGAACATGATGATTTTTTTGACACGATGATCCGCTCTCCGGATCGTTTCGATATGTAGACTGGTAAATTTGCAAAGAAGGCAGGCCCCGGTGAGCGATTTTATTTCTTCGATGTAGAAGAAAAAGAGGGGCCTGCCGGCGTCGGGATGGGGACACGACGCATGCTGTGTAAAAATAGAGGGCCGGGCCGACGGAGTGGTTGCAATCTGACGCCTCGAGGATTGAGTCTGAAATCGGTCGCATATGAGACTATTGAGTGTCGACAGCCCGTCGCAGTCGCCATAAGACACGACAAAACCTGACGAGCCATGCCCGCCGGATAAACCGTGCTGGTTGGATGTAGGCGCGACCGCAACATATTGCAGAGAATAAAAAAGTAAACGTTCCTGTTTCCCGGTTTCCCGGCCTCACCTCATAAAAAGAGACGCAGGTACAACTCCGTTCTGGTACTGAGAACATTCGCGGCAGCTGCCCTTACGCCCATGTGCTCTTGCGAACTTTTCACGGGCCGGGTACATTGTACTTACATCCGTCCAATAAAAAAGCACGGGACGCAGGTACAACTTTCCTCTGTCGGCCTCGCGAGCCTTAGTACGGTCATCGTCCTTACGCCCGTGCCGCCCGCGGCGCAAGGCCGCAGGCATAGCAAGGGTTTCAGACAAATTTTATACCGTACTATTCTGTTAATAACAGTCGCGAGTTTACAGAGGTACAAAGGTTTGTCTTAACCTTTATTTCTTGTCAATATGTTACGGTCTTGCCGTGGAGCAAAGATAACATAAAACTTACAATTCGTTTATGCTATCCGCAAAAAACGGAGCGTGAGTCTGTGCCATATTCAGTACAGGCTCTGGAAAGACCGCAGAAGATACAGCACAAGAGCCCACGCCCGTAAGGTCGTAGCTGAATGAAACCCGAATACGGACGTGGGATTCACGACCCGTTGGGCTTCCCTGTGCTTCGTTCTTCGAAAAAAAGCTTCCAGACTTTGTACTGAAACGAAGTACACACGTCCGCCTATTCGCGGACCGCGTGCACAAATGTAATTATAAAATCTTTTCTAACAATATGTTTAAGTCTGAAATTTTATCGTTCCGGCCGAATATGTCGATTTCGGAACGAAATAAAATATCCGAATAAACGAAAGGTCGAGATCCCAGCCCCACGAATCGCACCGTGCGCAATCTTCGGGCCACCCTGTTTCCGTGTGACCATACGAGATAGCACATGGCTTTTTGACGGGTTCATGTCAGCCACGGATTCTTCCACGGGTCGTAGTCGGCCTGAAAGGTCGCCATCTGCCAGTCCATGACCTCCTTTTTTGTCCTCGGCGATCTTGCGCGGAATCTGCGGGTTGATCCGCAGTTTGGCCGCGTCTTGCAGCCACTTCATCGAATCCTCATGGTCTTTGATACGCGTGGTGCTGACGTTGTTCGGGGCGATGAGCTTCGTGAGCTCGTACACGGCCAGCCGCACCATGTGCTTCTTGAGGTTGTAGTTGCGCGGATCGCGCACGACCAGATTCACGCCCGCCTGCGGCTCGTCCGCATTGACGTCGATCTCCGGATACCATACCCGCCCGTCATAGACGACATACTCGTGGTCGGAAAGCTCGTAACCGTTGTACTGCGGGTCGTATTCGGCGATTTCGCCCCAGTTCGGGGAGTCGGCGGGCGTGAGATTCGCATCGAATCCCTCGACGGAGGTTACGGCATAGAACGTTCCGCCGAACTCGGCCACCTCCCACAGGGCGTACTCGCGCGGCACCCACGGCTGCGGGTAGGCTTCGAGCCATCCGGAGGCCATCGGCAGGCGGATGTTGCCGAAGTCGTAGCCGTTCTCCGCCAGACACCGGTAACAGAGACCGTTGTAGGCGACCATATCGCCCGGACGATAGGTCTTGAACTGTGAGTAGCCGGGCGTGCTCTCCGCGAAGACGTTCGGATCGGAAGACTCCTCCCAATAAGCTACGGACGCCGGGGCTTTATAGCCGCTGATGGAGCGGATTACCTCGTGGATCTGTCCCTCGTAGTAGAGGTAGGCTCCGACGGGGAACGATATGCGGCGGTCGTAAGCGGCGATATACTTGCCCTTGTAAAGCTCCCGCTCGATCTCGTAGTTCTCGCTCAGGTGCTCGACGACGCTCATCTCGGCCGACTCCTCGGCCTGCGCCAGACGCTCGGCGTTGCCGCGCGTGATCTGCGACAGAGCCTCGGGCGAAATGACGCTCAGGTAGTCGTTGTCGTTGAGAAATCTCCGATACATGGTCCGTATGTGTAAAAATTTTCGGTTTTTCTTGATATGTTTCCCGGACATGTAAAGAAAACGGCGTTTTCCTTTACATGTCATCAATAGCAGAACCCCTCATGCAGCACGGCGGTCGACAAGATCCCGACGTCGCTGTCCTCGCCGTTCTTGAAGCGGTACCAGTTGTCCCGCAGATAATAACACAGCAAATAGTCGAGGCAGTCGGACAGGTGTCCGTACTTCTCGAATTTCACGCCCGTCTTGCTGTCCACGACCTTTTTCTTGGCCTTGGTGCCGTCGTCGTTGCGCAGCTGGTAGATCAGGTCCTCGGTAAGCCTGCGGCAGCGCAGGTCGATGCGTATTTCCCAGCCGTTGTATCCGTCGAAGACCTGATTCACGAAGTCGCAGCGCGTAACCTGCGGCGGCTGTTTCTTCAGAAGTTTCAGTTTGGGCCGCAGCACGCCGCCGCCCAGCGTGTCGAGGATCTGCGTATAGTTGTTGATCCCCTCCTCGTTGGTCGTCGAGCGCTGCAGGCCCGAAGGGTCGCCCGTAACGTCTACGCCGCCGACGTGCTTGTCGCGGTATAACTTGCCCCGCAGCTTGCAGGCTCAGCGCCGGCGTGTTGTTTTCCTTGGTTTCGGGCTTGCCGAGGATCTCTTCGAGGATATAGACCCGCTTGCGGTCGTAGTCGATCTGTGCCGTCAGCACGGACATCTGCGGTGCGACGTTGAAGTCCCAGACCGTGATGAGCGGTTTCGAGGGGTCATACACCTGTTCCTTGAGGTTCGGCACCAGATGGCGCGAGCCGTCGAAACGGTTGTATATGGCCATGTCGTTGGCTTCTACATAATCCCAGTTGCCGTAGAGCAGACGTTCCTTGGTGGCCTGATCGCTGATCTTGTTCAGAGCCGCCTCGTAGGTTTGTCGGAAAGCGATGTCGGGATTGTCGAACACCGAGAAGGGCACGTAATATTCGCCCTCGCGCGGGATAACCTTGTTCCCGTCGTCGTCCTGCACGAAGCGGCCGCGAATCCAGTTCGTCGTGGGGTTGGTCGTCATCAGCATCTTCGATACGCCGAGCGTCTCGTGCACCCTCCAGCGGATACGCGAGAAGAGCACCTCTATCGCGCGTTGGGAGATCTCCGAGCATTCGTCGACGCCTACGGCGCTCACCTCGATGGAGCCGAAGCGCTCGAAATGCGGGTCGGAAGGCAAATCCGCCATTTCGAGCATCAGAATGACCGAGCCGTTCCAGAACTGGAGCGTGCCGGCCAGATTGTTGACCTTGTAGTGGACGTCCTCTGCCAGCCCCCCAATTCTTGACCACCGCACGGACGGTGTTCCATGTGGATTCCTTGCGACTTTTTGAGGGTCTTGCGGGCGATGACGGCCCGGAAGTCCGAGAAACGCAGACAGCAGCAGCTCACAAGCCACACCGACATCAGATACGATTTGCTCAGCCGCCCCCAGCCGCGCCTCCGCCGAGGCCTATTATTAAAATTGTTGGGAGGAGGATCATAATTGAATGAATAATTTCCTTCCGGCGGTTTGTTGACGATGGTGCTTTGCTGTTGATCGATATTACCGCCTGAAATCTCCCCGCTTTCCCTTCTTGAAATTCGATCAAAAAGGTTCTGCTGATCTTGTAGCGATAAATTGAATTTCTTTTTCATAGCAGTTTAAGTTTTAGTTTATTTGAATACTGTCTGAACTATTAAGGCTCCTTAAATTTTTAGTTATAAAAAATTATAGCTTTAATATACGGGAGCCCACCCCGTATATCAATTTACGACAAAATACATTTCCTGAAAGTTGATCGTCAATTGTTTGAATTCAGCGGGAGGCAGTACACCCAATGTTCCGTCGAAGGGTATTCCCATCAACTGGGAATGGGGCATATCTTCGATCACATACAGGTTAGTCATCACACCCGTTTTATCCCCGATTGTCAGTTCCATTTGCGGCAGTATGGCGTATTCGAGTACCGGGCTGTATCCGGTCGCGGTTTTCCCGCGTTTGCGTCCGTGTGCCTGCAACGGCGGAAGCCGGTCGCGATGCGCCTCATGGAATTCCGGTTCGACGGACGATTTCGAGGCTCCCGTATCCCAAACCATCGTTGCGGGGATTCCGTCCAGTTCGACCCGAATGTAAGGCACTTTGTTGAGCATCAGGTTCCGGGGAGCATCGGGCGAAGAGACTGTCCGGGATCTCAAATGCAATTTCCGAAGTTCGTAGTCCAGTTCGATTTCGGGGAAGAGTTGCAATATGTCGTTTCCGAGAATAAGACCGCAATCCGTAACTCCCGTCTCTCCGA
>VOFF01000451.1_pt1 | contig 14001 bp, 24 predicted proteins | sample 5384061 | NCBI WGS metagenome assembly VOFF01 (sample SAMN12384725, study PRJNA508395) | human gut metagenome | isolation source: healthy gut E | host: Homo sapiens
TATCTCATTTCCATCAATATCGTTTAAGCGAACTTCATAAGTTCCCCACTCATACCTTATGGCTTCTGACAGGGCAACCCCTTTTTTCTTCAAGCCTTCCATCGTTACATCGAGATTATCTGTTTGAAAAACAAATGATTGATGTCCCGTCGGCTGTACATCAAATACTTTACAATCCCATATACAAAGAGTTGGTGCGTCTTCTAAAAAGCCAAGATAAACCCCATTTGATTCATCCACATCTGTCTTAATAAAGGGTATTTCTAATACCTCTCTATAGAAATCTATCAGTTCTTTCTGCTCGTTCAGAAAAAAATATTTGTACAATAATATCCCGTTATCATCTTCTCACCTCATCTGATTCTAATTTGATCATTTTCTATTAGAGTAAATAATTGTTTTCCCGATTTGCAGCAAAAAACTCTATCAGCTTGTATGTTGCATATCCTCCAGCAACCAATGGTTCACCATCGCAAAGTTCCTTAGCTTCCTCGCGGCTTTCCACCTTCAAGATGTACATGCCTGCCACCCCCGGATATCCTTTTTAAACACTCCGCATATTTCCAGCTTACCCTCGTCATCTAATTTTCTTATGTTCGCAACATGTTCTTCAACCACTTTTTTTGTGATTCTATTGTAGGTCTTGCTCTTCTCAATCATCATCATGTACATCGATTTTTCCATATTCAAATCTCCTCCAAAATTTCCAGTTTGTTGATTTCCCATTCTCTTCCTATGGCATCCTTTACCAAGAAGCTAAACTTTAAACAGCTCAATAAATGAGAAGTCGTCCTACAAATTTATTAATCTTTCCTATCCAAAAGAATCTATATGGATATACGGATTAAACTCGTTTCGCAATCTCCAAAGCGATATAGAATTTATCCAAATTGTGATTGGCATCGTTGAAACTTTCCACCTCGTACTTCTCTTCCGATAACACATCCCCGGTTACAAGAAAATCATATAAAGCAAAGCCATAGTAATCACAAACGGACTGTACTCCTGCCAGTTCCATTTCCACCGCAATACAGCCTTCTTTCTGTCGCATAGCAACCTGCCCTGCTGTTTCACGCAAAAATGCATCTGTAGTCCATACCCTTCCTTTCACATAAGGGAAATGCAGTTCCTCAAAAATAGCGGCGATCTTTTCGTGGTTTTGAATCTCAATGTAATCACTTGGCGGCGCATAATGATAGGACATGCCTTCGTCTCTGTATGCCTCTGTCGGAACAACAAATTTCCCTTGAGTTTTTTCTTTATTGAGACTTCCTGCCGAGCCAAACATGATAAACTTCTCAGCGCCAGTCAGCCAGTTTGCCTCAATACAATACTCAGATGTCCCTGTAGAGCCGATTGCAGATAAATAGAAGGCAATTTCCTTTCCTTTGTAGCTGAATTTATAAATTGGAACAGCTCCATTTGGTGCATTGATTTCCGTGATTTTTGAGCATAAAAAAGTAGTCAGAACTGTCTCGTAGATTTCAATGGAAAAAATGATGATGCAGGTATCGAGCATCTTTTTCTTCTCCCCATAAAAATCCTTCAGTGTAAATACAGGCTCAGTTATGTTGTCAAATGAATCCGTAATCATACGCTTATATCCTTTCTGATTTAATGGGCATCCGTTTTACTGACTCAACCCAATAAATTCTAATTTTCCAGTTTAACTTTCGTCATGAACCACTTCTAGTCCGTATTTATTTATCACTAAGAAGTAACAAAAAACCTATTAAAGTTCCAACTATACCATATATTGCATCTAGGGTATCCGTTGTGTTCATAAAACCCATTACTGTTTCGCATATAACATTTGCAATAATAATGAACAAGCCCAATAAAATTATTTTATTAAATGTCTTTTCTTGCAAAATCCAAGGAAAGCCAACACCTAAATAGAACACCAAACTTAATGCAAAATTTGAAATATGAGAATTTATTTCAGCATTAATAACTACTATACCACTATTAAAGGCATTCATCCAACGGATGAATGCTAGTATAGCAGCAAATAAAATCAAACAATTATATACAATTTTAGTTACCTTTTTCGGCTTTAATTTATCGTTCATTATCTCGCTTTGCTCCCTCAACCAATTTTAATTTATCCTGCTTCGCTTTCTCCGTTAAATGCATGCTTCCCAAACAGACCCATTCAGCAAAAATATTCATAGTCGCCACCAAATGATTTCTTCCCGCTTTTTTTTCTACAAAACCGCAGCGCTGCAAGATGTGTTGTGAGGCAAACCCGTCAATGTCCGTTTCCGCGATGATATGGGACACATTTACTTGTTCTAAAGCTCACTTGCACATGGCCTGCACCGCTTCTGTCATATACCCATTGTGCTCGAAATCTTTTTCCCAGCCCATAGCCGATTTCAACTTCTTGAGCCTCATTGGGAATATCCTTAAAATCGGCAGAGCTAATGACAACTCGATCGCTTTTGCGAACCAGAAACCAAAAACTATGCCACAAATAAGCGTCTGGATTTTTTTCTGTTTTTTCTAATTGTCCTTTTACGATTTCGAGAAGGCGTATCACATCAACCCGCTTGCTTTTTTCGGTTAAATTTACGGAATAGCATTTTTATTCCATCTAAAACAATGCCATATAACAGATAGGATCAGACACCAGAAGGTAAATGACTTCATTATTTTTTTCAATGTAAAACCTCCGTCAAATACAAAAAGCCTGCTGTGGGCCTTCACTGGCAAAGCTGTAGCAAGCCTGATCGCTACTTCCGGTTTGGCCTTTTTTTGATTGCCAGCAATTGAAGGAAATCGACGAACATAGAGGTATCGACCGGCTCGAACATGACCCATTTTCCATCGTGGTAGGTTTTGGCTTCATCATAAACCACTTGGACTTCTTTCGAAAGTTTCTCTCTGACTGCTTCCACTTTTGCTCTCTCATCTTTTCCAAAGATAATCATAAATCCTACGCAATGTTCTCTTGCATACAGCCCGCATAACGTCTTGCCGCCCCTGCGGTATTTGTATTCGTAAGTCCACGCCTTGCCGCCTTTGTTCCAAAGACACTCCATATCGTACTTTTTCATCAATGGCAGTACACAATTTCTGCCAGACATCATATAAATCTTGTCCGACTAACGTCGTCATCTCATCTGTGGTAGGTATTTTCTCAAGCATCATAAACGCTCCTTTCTTAACTTATGAAAGCAAAAGACACATACTCTTTTTCACTGATATCTCTTTGCTGTGCACGAATCCAACTACAACAAATACACCCTCTGCAACGGTAAGGTAACAATCCTTCAGATCAAAAACAAAAAAGGTCTTTTATCTGCAGATAATCTAAGCTGCCTCCCCAAAACAGTTTATCGATCAAACTGCATAAGCAGCCTGCAATTCCACAAATCATGATTACTTTTATCGAAAACCCCTGTCTGCTTTCTCTTCGATTTATATAATAAATATCCCGATAAAAAAAAACAAAGAGAAGAATCAAATTTAATAAAATGGTCACCACTGGATTTGCAAAGATCTCGATATAGTTTCCAGCCCAGGATAGCTTCGTGTTTAACTGCGGGCTAAACTTCACTAAATTCTTTAGTATATAAAATTGTTCCTCCATATATGCTAGATGAATCACCATTTTAATTATCTGATCCACCAACATCAGACATAGGACAGGGATCATTAAGGGTTTAAACTTTTTGGATATCAACACCTCCTGCTTAACTCGTTCATCATAAGATATTCTTTCTTTATTTTCGTCGATGATCTGAAATCCCAGCCGCTGATACATTCTGACGGCACCATTGGTCCTTTGCACGGAAAGAGAAACGCCGCTCTCACCTTTCTCTTTTAAGAGGGTAAGCATCGCCTCCATCAAAGCGGTTCCTATGCCATGTCCCCCGATAAGGCTTATAAAGGGCAATCGCAAGGGATGGCGTATCCGCACCAATGTGGCCGTAGTCGTTCATGATCCGAACCCAGACGGCTCCTATCACTTTGCCGTCCACCTCTGCTGCTAAGGCGTAGTCTGCGCGTCTTGTCCCAAAGTGCTCCACATAGACCTGCAGTTCGGGGCTTTCTATGATGGATCTGGGCGGCGCTTCTACCCCCTGCGGAATGTATATCGCTTCATACAGGAAATCACTGAGCAAAAAGAATATTCTGTTTTTTTTTCATTTCTCGTATCATATAATTCATGTTACCCTCTGTGAATATACATTCTTGTCATATCAGGTTCCCCATCTCCCCGTACCATGCAAAGGAATTTCCATCCATATCTTTCATAAAAAGAACTGTGATCGGTTATAAGGTATAATGTATCAATGCCGTACGCTTTCATATCTGCACACACATATTTTAGCAAAGCACCGGCAATCCCGCTGCAGCGCTTATCTTTCTCTGTATAAACAGCACAAACATTTGGGGTAAGGTCTTTTCTGTCGTGAAAATCATTCTCAATGACCCCCCAGCCCGCCGATAATTCGCCTGTCATCCATTGCCACATACCACTGAGGAACTGCTTTCTTTTTAGCCAGACATTCCTCCATGCTTTCTGCATATGCTTCTAAAGGTATTCCCCATTTTTCGTGGAACCACTGTGCTGCCTGCTCTTTTTATTTCAGGATTGTCCAAAAGGCGTATGATGTCATAGTCGTTCATCGTTTTTTCCATTACATAGTTTGTAAGCATAATCCCCTGTCGTTCCGCTTGCTGTTCTTTGATCACCCTATAGCCTCTTTTTTTCAAAAAACGGCCTTTGCTGTAATAGACGCATGAGTAATAATATTTTCAGTAACTGCCTGCTCCAATACATCACAAATAGCCGTGGCAATGCCTTTTTGTTGGTGATCCTTATGAACATACAAGCGATCGAGATAGCCACATTTATCTATATCGCCAAAGCCAACTATCACTTTATTCTCAACTGCAACTACAGTGTGATGCTCTTGAAAAAGTTTGATTCCATTTTTCCAAATCCACCTTGCCTGTTGCCCATGCAGCTAATTGTTCTTCTGTATAATCTTTTTGCATTCACTGTATGAACTGTATGATAGAACAGCTCTGCCAACTCTGCACAATCCGTCTCTCGGTATTCTCTAATCATCATTTCTCTGTCTTTATATCAAAACCACTCATACTTTTTAACAAACTGCGAAATCAGTAACTTCTTTTCCCTGGCCTGCTGTTGTTCCCAGCTGTTTTCGCCGTATTAAGTATTCTCCCATTCTTATTCTTTGTTGATCGTTTCTCACTTCTCTTTTTTTTGCTTTAGAGTTATTCTATCAGATTATTTGTCTCCTTGCCATAGATTATCTGAGATAAACGGCAAAATTCACAATATCATTGCTACATCAAAAAACTGCAAATCTCTATCATCAAGACTTACAGCTTAATATCAGTTATTTTTCAGACCACATAATTGGTCAGTTTGCCTATTTGAGGAATTTCAACCGTGACACAGTCGCCCGGTTTCATGAACTTGGGTTCCTTCATGCCCAGGGCAACGCCTGACGGGGTTCCTGTGGCAATGATATCTCCCGGTTCCAGCGTCGTGCCAGCAGAAAGGTCTGCAATGATACCCGGAATGTCATTGAGAAACAGCGCCGTGTTGGAATGCTGCCGTTCTTCTCCGTTCACAGAACTGATGACATCCACCTCGATTGAAACGGCATTTCATCCTTGGTCACTATGACCGGACCCATAGCGGAAAAGGTATCAAGCCCTTTGCCCCGCGACCACTGCTGATGCTCCCGCTGCAGAGTGCGAGCCGAGATATCGTTGAAGACAGAGTAACCGAAGATCACATCCTCTGCCTCTTCACGGGTTACATCCTTGCACTTCTTGCCGATGATCACGGCAAGTTCCACCTCGTAGTCCAGTTCTTCATCCAAATCCATACGGCTAACGATATCTGCCCCCGGTCCGATGATCTCCACTGCCCGCTTTGAGAAATAGATGGACTTTGGCGGTTTTTGAAAATTTTCATCTCCCAGCCACCGTTTCTTGTCTCTTCCAGATGTTCTTTGTAATTGACGCCCACGCAGAGGATATCGTGAATCGGCCTGGTAATGGGAGCCAGCAGCTTTCACTTCTGCCAGGGGAATGCCCTTATGGTCAGCATCGCCGTCCAGCGCTTCCCTGACCGCATCGAGGTCCGCATTAGAAACACCGTCGATAAACTCTATCATGGTTTTGCTGCTTGTCCCCAGCAGAATCTTTGACAGTTCCAACACCTTCGCCCCATCCTCTGTCAATACGCCAAGGAACGTCTTTTCTCCATATTTATATGTAAGAAATCTCATACTTCTGCTCCTTTCTCGTCATGCATTACCGCTCAAAAGTCACCTTGTAGGCACCCAGCAACTCTTCTGGCGGAATCCCCATGGCTTCAGTGACTGGCTTTGTCCACGAAAAATGCACAGTCACAGTATTCTTTACGTGAAGTGATTTTTTTTTTCAGATGGGACGAAAGTCGTCTTCTCCTCTTCAATATAGAAACAACCGTCATTGTCGCCTTCGGCCGGACAGCCGCCTTCGATACCCACGCCGGTAAATTCTATGTTCAGAAAATCAGTTCGAAATATCCTTGTCAAACCTTTGGTCTTCCCTTCGGCTCCTGGCGTCGGTTCACCAAAGTGCTTGTCTTCGTCGGCATAGTCGATCTCTGTGCATGGGCTTTCCCATACGTTCAGATTGAGCCAGCCCCTTTTACCTTGAGATGCTGCCGGCGTGTTGTGTTCGATCCTCACATAAGTTCCTTTGCTTTCGTCGTGTATGATTTCTATGTTGATTCGCAGAACAGGACGAAGGGACGAATAACCCTGACCCAGTAATGCTTTGATCTTTTTCGTGATCTGCTCTGTATGCCATTACAAACTGTTCTATCTCCATGAAAAACCTCCTTACGTTTCTTATTACAAACTCACTGGTAAATTCTCCTTTATCATACAGTTGGCAATCTATTATCATTCATCCCAGCGCATCTATCTCCTGCTGCAGGGTTTCAAAGAATAGCCCCGCATGGTAGCCGTCGCAAACAGCGTGGATGACGTTGAGGTTTACCGGCAGCAGGACATGCTCTCCCGCTCTCTCATATTTTCCCATAGTTATGACCGGGAAAAACTGCAGACCTCCACCGACGATCCTGCTGTTGAAGCTTTTGTAAAGGTTGTCCACGGCGCAGCGGAAACGCAGTAGAAATTTTCAGGCTGATCCTTCCGCGCTTTAATGCCTTTTATATCCTTATATTTTTCCATGTCAGAAGTGATGTTTTGATAGAATGTTTCAAAATCTTCGTCATAGTCCGTCCAGCAGTCGGAGAAGGTCTTATCGTCGTCGTGAAAAAATGGTATAGTTGGGCACTACATGATCCCAGATGCACAAATTGCCCTCTTTATCCTGAAACATCTTAAAATTGTCAATGCTGTTTACGGTCTTTGACACCAGATAAATCAGCGACGCATAGAACTTTTTTCCCATTTTGATGACAGTAGTCCAGCAGTTTTTCCACCTTGATGTTGGCAGTCATATTATATTGAACTTTGAGTATTTTTTGTGTAATACGCAAAATGCTCTCGGCGAGTCCAGTTCTCCACATCTATTTTTTTTCCACGTACTCATTATCTTCCCCTTTCAGATTGATTAGCCGATTCCGCCAAAAATTGCCCCTGCAATCAGAGCGATGAGGGCCAGCGGAACAAATATAAATTTTCCCATGATTACAAGCAACGGTCCAATGGGTTTGCCTGCACCTTCATTGACCGCTTTTTCGGAATACTCTTTTCCTGCCACGTAGAAGAACATGATGCCCGCCAACATACCGTTAAATACATTTACCAGGTAGATGAACATCAGCCACGGTCCTGCGGTATCCAGCGTCGCTCTGCCTACTGACATTGATGGGATGTTGGCCAAAGCCGCCAACATAGAAGCAATAGTATCGAATACAGCGATGTTCTTCGCTGATTTCACCACGTTTTCGTTTTTGCCCAGATAGTAACCATAAATCACTGTTCCGTTGCCTGCGATAGAAAGTGGCAGAACGCCTGTCCAAAGGCGAAGATTCAAAACTCCGGTTTCAGCAGACCCTTTGGGTTCAGTGTAAATATGTATTTGTAGCCGTCTCCTGCGCCCGGCAGGATGAAGATATAGTTCCCAGCAAAATAAACAGTCCAAATAATGCAGCCATCATCACTTTGTTCACCTTTTTCGATACCGCCTGCAACGCCAAAGGCCATGATTGCAAGGGTCACGGCTACTGTAATAATCAGCCACAGGTTATTTTCCAATGCCGAGACTGTGGAACCGATCAAAATGACAAAGAGAAAATATGGCAGTATGTACGCTTTAAATTAAATAAAATATATAGCTGCTTACTATTATACAGATTAAGAAGTGGCTGTGCAATTGTTTTTCTTTACCGTTTAGTTATCAAACCACGTTTCCCCATAATCTTTCTGCCAATCTACAGAGAGTGGCTAATCCTCCACCATATTGCTTATGTTCTATCTTACACTTCTCAGTGAACTAGAACTGCGTGTAAAAACAGTTCTTTTGTCCGTTGGTAAAATGCTTTTCCCGCCTCGCGGCTAAACTCCTCCGACAGCAATTGATATATGGCCTGCAGGTTCGTAATCCCTTGGGTATTTTGCTGTAACCCTGCAATACGTTCTCGATCTTTCTCAATTGAAAATCTGCATATGTTTCTCTCTTCACCGCACTTGCAATTGACTGAAAATCCTTGTCCTGGCTCACTAAATACACGATTGCTTCTTCCGCTATTGCTGCAAAACAGCCTGCCCGCACTGCTATGGCAAAATCAACAGCATTTTTTCCCCGCAGGGATAGGGAAAAAAGCGAGCAGCCGCCGCAGTCCTTTCCCTCACCTTTTCTGATTCTGTTCTGCTACATAATAAATGTTCTTTTTTTTTGATCAGCTATATATTAATCAATATAAAAAGACTGCGTACTGATGAATCCTTCCCATATCAGTACGCAGTCTCAGCGCCAGTTTCTCTCTATATATTTTCTTTACAATACGCAGAGATTCTCCTGGATTTAAAGTCACTTTAATTGTATATTCCCTTTGCTCTTCTCCGTCATTTACAAGTTGTTCCTCAAAGGTTTCTCTGTCTGCAGAGTATGCGATCGTTACATTTCTTCCAGCTATTTCCTTTTTTGTCTCATATAACTGAGCACATTCTCTAATTCTTGCAGTTTCAGCGGTTCAACCACATAATGAAATCGCTGATTCTTGTTTGCGGCGCGAAATTTAGATGGTGAACAACCCAGGAATTTTAAGAACACCTTATTATAATAGGTCGTCGATGAAAACCCACTGGTTTTCCGCAATATATGATAGTGTCTTATCTGTATCGATCAGTTGAATGACTACATTGATCGTCCGATAGTAATTGATGATTTCGCTGCAGGTTTTCTTCAAGTTAAGAGAAAACTCCCTGGAAAGGTAAGGCGCACTGAGGTATACATTTTGAGCAATATTTCCTAAAGAAAAACCTTTTTCTCTATATTTTTAAACATATAGATACTGATATCTTTGAATCGTTCTCCGCTCTCGGTTTTATCCGCAAACATATATTCCACTACGTTGAAATTAGGCCAGATAAACTCTAAGATATCTCTTGCCATTTTTTCAATCGTAATCGAGTTTTCTCCTTCTTCCCCTGCTGTCAGCATCGCAAGAAATTTGCGTTTCAGCAAATCGATCTGCTCTTTACTTGCTTTCTACTCCAAAAAGTTCCCTTCATTGCAGTTATAAAGGACGTATTCAAAGTCATCTCGAATGGAATCCACAAAGATTCTTTCAAAATAGAGAAACCATAATCTGCATTCGTCTGCCACAGCCTCTAACTTCACAGGCTCCTTTACATTTATGATCTCAATCTGTCCTTCTGTCAGCATTGTCGTGTTTCCTACTGTAGTAAATTTCAGCTCGCCCTCGATGATCATGATAATTGCCAACCCTTGCAGAACATGAAAAGGGGTACTTTTTATGCTTAAACAGCCAAACTTACATATGTCGTAATACTCTTTCACCATCTTCTTGCTCCTTCAAGTATACATCTATCATCAAATAGAACGATTCTATTTTAGCATACTACGATAGAAATTCAAATACAATCAACTGGCCTTCGTCTGCACCAATTTCTACCATGCCAACTCTTTCATGTATGCCTTCAGCAACCGATATCCGTCCGCAGACCGCCTGATATCTGTAAATTCTTCTGGAGAATGGCTAATCCCATCCTTACTCGGCAAAAATATCATATTAGATTTAAAATATCTTGCAAACAACTGAGAGTCATGCCCAGCCCCACTATCGATCAGCATATAGGCATACTTTTTCTTCATCGGCAATCTTCTGCATGATGGCGATTCCCTCATCGTCCATTCTGATCGGATCATCCTTTACCAAATATTCAATTCCAATTTTAATTTTTCTCCCCATTGGCCGCTTTCAGATAAGCGAGCAGTGCTTCCGCCTCTTCCAACAGCGATTGGTCAACAGACCTGATATCAAAGGTGATTTTCATAGCGCCTGGAATTACATTTGCTTCCCCCGGTTCCAAGCTCATGCTGCCAAAGGTGCGAACAACGCGATCCTCCTTTGCGTCTGCCCACTTTTGACATTTTGGATATCAACTCTGCCGCAACCGGTACGGGATCGTTCCTAATGCTCATGGGGGTCGTTCCTGCATGATTCTGATGACCCTCAAAATAGAGATATCCCTGATGTACTCCGACAATGGATGTTACGATACCCAGATCCTTTTTTTTGATATTCGAGAACATTTCCCTGTTCAATATGCAATTCTACCGTCCTTACGATGTCGCTTCTTTTTTGGGGGCAAAACCCCTTCTTTATAATAGCCTGCTCCTTCCATTGCCTCCTTCACAGTTATTCCATCATCATCCTTCTCATTCAAATCCTTTTCGCTCAACTCTCCTGTAATCCCTGAGCTTCCGATAAATCCTGTAGGAAATCTGGAAGCCTCCTCTTCACAGAACGCGGCGACTTCTACGGTTTTCTCCGGCCGTCCATATTTTTTGGTACAGCGCACTGATACCTTCTATCGCCGTAATGACGCCCAACGCTCCATCATATTTTCCGCCATTTTTTTACGGTATCTCTGTGGGAGCCGGTCAAAATCACTTCCTCTTTCTTTCCTGCTATCCTGCCGAAAAAAAGATTCCCCCACTTCATCAAAATAAGTACAAAACCCTTTCTCTTCCATCCACGCTTTCAGAAGCTCCGTCCCTTTTTGATCTTCGGGCGTATATGACGCCCTCCAACTGATTCCATCCTTCTCTGCGGTCTTCGAAAGTTCCTCAATCGCATTCTCTATCCAGGTGAGTTCTTTTTCTATATCCATCTTCTATTCATCTCCTCTCATTCTGGAAGCGGCGTGAGGTATCTGCCGCTTCCAGGTCTGGCAAGGACGTCCTCTCCGTCATATACTTCTCTGCCGTTTGCTATGGTCTTTTCCACCTTTCCTCTCAGCGTCATGCCGTCATACGGCGTCCACTTTATCATCTGCTTTAAATCTTCTTTTTCGAATGATCCACTCCTTATCCGGATTCAAAATCGCGAAGTCCGCATCTGCTCCAACAGCAATCAAGCCTTTTTTGCGGATAAAGCCTGTACCTCTTCGCCGCATTACTGCTGGACAGTTCTACAAATTTCTCTAAAGGCAGGCCTCTTTTTGACTACCCCTTCAGAGAAAAGCAGCTGGTAAGTATGCTGAATTCCCGCTATGCCAGCCGGCGTGCCAAAAGGATTTCCTCCACCTGCCATCTTTTCTTCAATAGTATAGGTGGAATGATCGCTGCATACCCAGTCTATCTTCCCATCGAATAAACGGTTCCAGAGGTTTTCCACATCTTCCGCTTCTCGAACCGGCGGATTGCAGATGGAAAACTCCCGCCAACTGTCCAAAGTACTGCGATCGAACAACAGATATTGCGGACAAGTTTCTACAGAGACGTTTACTCCCTCTCGTTTGTTTTGTTCCACGACATCGACTGCCTCAGCCAGAGAACAATGGGCAATATTGATTTTTTGCATCCCGTAACTTTTGCAAAGAGACACATCCTTGAAACCGCCTCAATCTCCGCTATCGCCGGTCTTCCATCAGGATAATCGCTAAATTTTGTTTTCCCCAGTTCCTGCATCCTTGCAGTAGACTTCTCAACGATATCGTTATTCTCGCAATGAATCGCCAACACGATATCTTTATCACTGAGAAAGCGCATCTTATCCAATACCTGATTATCACTGAGCATCGGTATTTCTGAGGAATACGGCAGAAATGTCTTAAATGCAGCGGCGCCGCTATCTATAATTTTTTTCATCGACCTTTCATTGTCAGGTGCACATGCCCCAAACAACGCAAAATCTACAACAACCTTGCTCTCACCAATTTTTCTTTTTGCTGACAAAGGCATCTTCTGTTGCAGGAAGAGGTGATGTGAGCGGATGCTCCAAAACAGTCGTGACGCCTCCTGCAGCGGCTGCACATGTCCCCGTGTAAAAATCCTCGCTGTTGGTCAATCCCGGATCGTTCAGATGCACATGGGGATCGATGAATCCGGGCAGCACATAATCTCCGTCAACTGTTAAACCTTTTCCGCATCCGCCTCTTCAAGATCCTTTCCAATCTGTGCAATCACTCCATCTTTTTACATAAATGTCTGCCTCCTGCAATCTGCCTTCTGTAAAGACCTGCCCACCTTTCAATAATAAATCATATTTCATATCAAAATTCTCTCTTTCTATCATATTCCAACTCATTGGTTAATTCCCGAGCCCTCTTCTCAATATCGCTATGCAAATACAAAATGCGCTGCCAACACGATAATTGGAATCGCAATGATCGTCCTTTCCAGGAAAATGATCAATAAATTTTTTACATTTAGTCCCGCATCTGTCTGCATTGCCAGCACGCCTACTTCTGTCATAAATATGATCTGTACCAAAGACAATACCGCAATCATCCATCTTGTAGCTATCGATGGGATATTGATTGCAAGCAACGCCGGAATAAACATGTCGATGAACCCAACGATGGCAGCCGGAGCCGCTTCAAAAGCGTTTTCGACACCAAGAACGTCCATAAAGAAGCCAAATGGATAGGAAACCCATTCGAAAATTAGTGTATACTCCACCAAACTGCATGCCAGAATTCCCCATGCGAAGACAATCGGGAATGTCGCAAGATAGATACCGATCAGCAGCTTTGTTCCATCTACAATGATTTTTTTAATAGAAAAAAATCTTCTGTCTTATCCGTTGCCAGCTTCAGCGCATAGCGGTGAGGTTTCATCCCCTCTGGGACAATTTCCTCGTTTACCTTCGCCTTTTCTTTTCCCTCTGCATACACATTCGGCATCGTTCTGAGAGGCCAGATGCGCGGCGTAATCATTGCCAAGATAATGCCGGCAATGCAGATGGTTGCATTATCCTTGCACGAAATAGGATGCTGCATCTACTGTTTCGAAAATGACAAGACAAAACGGTATATTGACTGCAGAGAATGCGGTAATAATCACCGCAGTCTCTCTTTTGGTGTAATAACCTTTTTCATATTGCAGGTTTGTGATAATCACAGCGGCATTTGACGCCCCAAACCATGAAGTGATCAGGTTAATTGCCGATCTGCCCGGCAGTGTGAACAGCGGTCTGATGATTTTTCTTAAAAACACCCCGATATACTCCATCAGTCCATAATCTGTAAGGAACGGCACAAAATATAATTGAAAGCAAAACCGCAACCAAAGGCTTTGCAATTCCTAAAATGGTCTGCCCGGTCTCCTCTCCGATGATGAATTCCGGCCCTGCATTGTATGCGCACATGACGGCAAAGACACCGCCTGCCGCCCTGCTGATGTAGTACAAAGGCGATGTGTAAAACCAGCTTTTCAGCAATTCATGCTTCATGATGCATTTCGGCTTAAATATGCTTGTCCACAGCGACATCACTCCGCATAGGGCTGTAATCCAAA
>VOFF01000484.1_pt1 | contig 14001 bp, 24 predicted proteins | sample 5384061 | NCBI WGS metagenome assembly VOFF01 (sample SAMN12384725, study PRJNA508395) | human gut metagenome | isolation source: healthy gut E | host: Homo sapiens
AAATGTATTCCGCATTTGTAAAATACGTAGTATAAATTTGCTGACTAATATACTCGAATTTACTCATCCTGCATATTCAATATTTTCAGGCTGAATACATATTTTTCAGCCCGAATACCATATTTGCAGCCCGAAATTCTCTAGATTTACATGACAGCAAAATAATGTTAAGCAAACTTGTTCCGCACTTACATAGCCTTATATACTCCTCATTTTACAATCAAACATTTTAAAATTAAACAGAAAACCAGACAAAAAATTAATGGTGTTTTTAGTGAACATCGGTAGGTGTGACCCCACCTGTATAAGGTGGGTGTTGATACATAGTGACCTGTTTTGACTAAGCTTCAATGTCTATAAATTACTTAGTTGTGATGTATTGCGCGCTTGCGCGTCTCGTTAGGTGAGCTGCCATCTCACGCGAGGCGTGGGTATAATTAAAAACAGTTTGTCATAATCCTTTTATTAATAAATTTTCCCACGACTGCGCGCCTTACGCGGCAAACTCCGTTGCCCTACCGATGCTTGCTAAACCGCATTTTTATAACTTTATAATTTAAAATATTTTCTTATATGCGGTGTTTTGCGAACAGCGGTAGCACCCCCACCTGTATAAGGTGGGTATGATACAAAGTGACCTGTTTTGACTAAGCTACAATGTCTATAAATTGCTTAGTTGTGATGTATTGCGTGCGAGCACGCCCCTCGTTAGGTGAGCTACCATTTCACGCGAAGCGTGAATATTAATTAAACAGTTTGTCATAATCCTTTTTATTAATAAATTTCCAATGACTGCGCTTACGCGGCAAACTCCGTTTGCCCTACCGATGCTTCTTGCTACACCACATTTTTTCTGTAGTTTTTATATTCCTTTTCATTAAATTTATCCTTAACAATCTGTTCTATTTATAGTAACCGTTCCATTTCGTCTCATTCTTTCATATACATAAACTTACTTCTTTTATATAGTAATCATTATATTGTTCATTGTAGCAATTACGTCTGCAGTTCTTCTCAGAGACAAAATGCTTACTAAAATAATGCCAAATAAATGCTGTATCATAATATAATTGACGTCTTGAAATGGAAATTATTATATGTTATAATTATTTATACTGACATTGAAACATTTTATATAAATAAATTTTAGAATGGAGTGATTTTTTTTTGAACGAAACAATTAAAACACTGCTGGAAAGAAGAAGTATCAGAAGCTTTTAAAAAGCGAACAGGTCAAAAATGATGATTTGGATTTGATTCTAAAGGCCGGAACCTATGCTCCGACAGCCCGCGGCACAAGCGCCGCCGGTCATGGTCGTTGTTCAGGACGCTGAGACCATTGCTGAAATGGAGAAATTGAATGCGGAAGTTATGGGAAATCCTGAAGCTAGACCTTTTTACGGCGCTCCGACAGTTATTGTAGTATTCTCTGACACCCGTCTTACCAATAACGCCTTTCAAGACGGAAGCCTTGTGCTCGGCAACTTAATGAATGCCGCCTTTTCTTTAGGAGTTGACTCCTGCTGGATAAATCGGGCGACAGAAACGTTTAAAACCCCTGCCGGAATAGAGCTTATGAAAAAGTGGGGGCTTGATGAAAATTATATTGGTATCGGAAACTGTATACTGGGTTACAGAGATTGTGAACTCCCCGAAGCCAAACCGCGCAAAGACGGATATATAATCCGAACATAAACCAAAATAGGAGAGTATACAAATGAATTTTTAACTGGTTGAAAAACACAAAAATTTACTGTTATAGCCGCTGTATTATCGGCAATGCTTGCGGCAGGAACTCTTGCAGGATGTTCAAAATGTTTTCAAAATCAGACTTTGACGCCCTGGAAAAACGTGTAGTAGAAGCACTGGAAAAAGGCACAGACAACGAGAGCGGAGATAAAAACTCATCTGAGACAAACAAATCAGGCAAATCAACTGCTTCTCCCAAAACCTCATCAAAGCCAAGCTCTGATAACGGAGAGTTTGACTCCGAAAATGTAAGCAAGGCAATTGATGTTCAGGAATACGACTATATTGACGCAGATGACAATAAGTTTTCTTTCTTTATCTTTGATAACACTTCAAACTTCGACGTCAATGCCCGAATAGAAATAGTATGCAAAGACGCAGACGACAAAGTGCTTCAGGAAAGCGAAAAAAAAGTTCCCGGATTATCAAAAGGCGAGAGTTCATTCGCCAGTTTTAAGGTCGACAAAGACACCGAAACAATTGTCAGAACAGTGTATTATGAAGAATATAAAGGGAAAGACGTCTCAATCGAATCGGCGATATATCCGCTAGAGCTATAAGAGCCCAGGGCGGAGCCAACATTACCATTAGAAACAGCGGCTCGGCAGAAGCTGAAGATATAAAATATTTGACGCTGTTTTTCAGCGGCGATGATTTGGTCGGATTTGATTCCGATAAAGTCCCGGATATTGAAGCGTCATCCAGCAAGACCCTGGCTTCTGTCTGCTACGAAGAATTCGACAGCCCTAAGGTTTATGTTGCTATAGACGACGAATAATCCGAGAAAAAAATTTATATATAAATTTATTAAAATTGGGAACTTATCAAAAATTATTACGTCTTATAAAAATATAGGGAGAAGTTTCAAATTCTGACCTATCTTTTAGCAAAGACGGCAAACACAGATGAAAGTGCGTATTCCTCTGTCTATCACCGCCGTCTTTGCTAGGCACCCTTATAAATTATTTTATGGAAGTAATCCAAAATTGGGTTTGTTTTCAATTTATTTTCTGTAAACAAAATAGAGCTTCATTATATTGTGTCAATCTTCAAATGTTAGATTTTTGTCTAATTTCAAAAGGTCGGCTCATATTGCTTGAAGCCCTATTTTTTTATTATCTCATATTATCGCATACAGTTATTCACATATTTCACCGGAACGTCCATTCTTTCGGCCGCTTCTTCCACTGTCATTCCGCTGTCTATAAAACTCTTACATACGCTTTTCATATTTTCTCCAACCTCAATAATATGTTTATCAGGGTCATAAAACGGACAACTCTCTGTCCCCAATTCCATGCTCGTATACCTTATGAAGATAGTCTATTTCAAGCTTTGATAGCCTTTCCGTAAACTTGTCAAAATCATCTTCTTCAAAATATATTTCCGCATCGTTTTCCGCCAAAAAGAAATATCTTTATCTGACGCATTAATAAACTCGAGCCACGAGTCTTTTGTTTGAAGACACAACCCTCCCGTCAGAGTTATATTTGCTCCAAAGTCCATAATCACACGCAGACCAATACTTCTTTTATAAAATTTCTTTGAATTTTCTAAGTCTGTTACTATTATCATTGGATTTTTTAATTTCATTTTTGTCTACCTCACTATTTTTTATTTAATATCAACTGATTTATAATTATCTATACAAAACTTCTAAATTGCCGTTATATCCCATACTATCCGACTTTCCCCGGCGCTTTTAATAATTTGCTTTTTTTCATTCTTTATTCCTGATTTTTTTCGATAACAGTCCCTATGCCCACTCCTAATATCATTCCAAATACCAAGCCGTAACACATAAATTTTCCTATTTTTCCCCTGAGAAACACCCTAAAGCACAACCTACTGCCATCCCCAGTATTGTTCCTAAAATCATACATATGGTGATTGGTTTACTAATTTTTTCATAGAACATCTCTTCACACTTCCATCTTCACTCTCGATAAGCAGCAAACTAAAAATCAATACAATAACTATTTATAATTTTTTTATCCTCTAAATAACATTATGAATTTATATTTAAAAAAGTTGCTTCATAAGCGGGCTTCACACACACATGCGGAGGAATATTCTCTATAAAACCATTGGGACGCAATTGACAGCAAGACAATGCGCTGGACTTATCCTTAAACGCTTCTGCATAATCATAACATATATCAACAAATTCTTTATAACTTTTCCTAGACAGCTGTAATAAAAAATCAAACTTTCCTCCGCCAGCCCCACATTTTGCCCCCAAAACCTCGCAAACCGTACAAATTATATTACTTCACAGCGGTTACATTAATTCTCCTGAATGTTTCAAAGCACCTGCCGTCAGGCTGAATCGTCCTGCTAATCATTTCCTCAACAACTTCGCTCCTGAACTCTTCTTTTAATTCGTCAGGTATCTGCTTTATAAAAGGCACAATGCTCGGCTGGTCTATCCATCTAATCATTTCTTCCTTATCAGCAAAAAAATCTATCTTCATTTTTTTCAGACACTTCAGCTTTTGAGAAATTTACTGATTTGATTAACTCTATATACTCTGCTTTTGACGGCATAAACCAGGGCCATTCAAAATCTTTAAAATACTCAGCGTATTTATTGCTTTTCATTTTTTCCCGTATAACTTCAAAAAGTTTGAACATGTTCCGCCGCCGGCAAAGTTCCAGGCTATTTTTCCATTGGGTTTTAGAGCCTTATAACTCCTCTCCAACAAATTTTTATGGTCTATAATCCAATGTAAAGCGGCATTTGAAAATATTAAATCAAATCTTTTTTTTTCACAATCCATAAAAATTTACATCCATTTGAACAAATTCTAAATTTTCACAGCTCAGTTTTTTTGCCGTCTCAATCATTCCCTAAAGATGCGTCAATCCCCAAAAACACTCCCACGGGGGCGTTAATTCTGACAACTGCTCTGTCAAGACTCCGTCTCCGCAGCCTAAATCCAGTATTATTTCGTCACCGCTTAACTCCAATCCCGAAATCAGTCTGTTTCCCCATTCTTTCTGATGTTTAGAAGCCTTTTTGTACTTTTTCTCCGTCAAATTCATACGTTCCCAATATTAAACAACTCCTTATTGCAGTTTTAATTCAATTTATTGGATTATTACCAATATTTTAAATTCTTTTTTATTTAAATTTTTAGAATATTAACTCAAAATGTATAGATCCAACTAGAAATGATAAACTCCAAAACCGACGTATACTCTATAGAATTCAACCTTTATAGAATTTATTATATCTAAGAATATACTATTCTGCTATCTGATTTAAAAAAATCTTTAAAACTACATTACTTATAAATTTTAACATATAATATTAAAAATTCCAGCTTTATAGAATTTATTATATCTAAGAATATACTATTCTGCTATCAGATTTAAAAATCTTAAAAACTACATTGCTTATAAATTTTAACATATAATATTAAAAAATTCCAGCTTTAATAATTATTGTTGAGCACAAAATATGAAATTTAGTTAACAACATATTTATATGCAATAAGTATTTATATAATTATTTGGGTTTGGATATGCACGCGCAGCGCGGCGGCTGCTCACCTAACGCGGCACATAAATGTGCCCTTCCGATGCTCGCTTCAAATCTTGGTTTTGCTATATCTTATTTTTAAAATAGTAAAAAACAAAATTGATTATGTATATAACCATTTTATATATTTATGTAGAAAAAATGTGCATTTACACTCAAAACACGGTCTATTTTTTAATTAATCAATACAAAAAATAAAATATATATTTATCTATCTTAAAAAGCAGATATTTTGGCGAGCATCGGTAAGGCGTTCTTGCACGCCTCGTTAGGTGAGCAGCCGCCGCACGCTTAGCGTGCATATCCAAACCCAAATAATTATATAAATACTTATTACATACAAACTAAACGCATTTTTAAGCTATTAAATAAACAGATATATTACTGAAAGCTTCTTTTATTATATAAAAATAAAACAGAAGCTCAAATATTAAAAATAAATATCTGTGCTTCTGCTTAAAACATATTTTACAAATGATTATAATCTAATTATATCAATTTACTTTTTACAATCGGTAGCCATACTTCGCTCCTGTAATCTTCCGCCTGCTGATACCGCTCAGGATAAACTTCAATATCCGGCGCCGCAGCATATTCATAGCCTGATGTTGGGAGCCATTCAGATATTATACGCTGCTGTGTATTTTGTATTGATTCCGGCATTGGTCCGACGCTTTCAAACATTGCATAGGTAGTCTCAGGAATAATATATTCTTCCATCCCATCAGGAACAGGTTTTTCAGTAGCGACAGCTATAAAATATCCGGAAAAAATCTCCTTTGTCACAAGTTGAAACTCCTAATATTCCCTCAGGCTCACTGCCGTCCATCAAAGCGCACAACTTGTCAATTCCGCCTTGCTCGCCAACATTTTTCCAGAACTGCGGAACTTTTTCGAAACAGTCTTCCATTGTCATAGGCTCTTTTTATAGAAAACCCTACGATACGAAATGATTTTTTTAGTCTTAATTTTGTAATCCATTGCTTCTTCTCCTTTTATTGATAAAGTGAAGGTGATACGCGGAAAAGTTGTAAGCCGGACTCCCTCTGACTTTGCCTTAGACGGTGAAACACCATGTACACTTTGAAAAGCACGGTTAAAAGCTGTCGGCGACTCATATCCATACTTAAGTGACAAATCAATAATCTTTTCATGACCGTTTATCAAGTCAAAAGCGGCAGCGCTCATACGTCTTCTTCTGATATATTCAGAAATTGTAACTCCTGCAATATAAGGAAATATTCTTTGATACTGAAACACTGAGCAGGCCGCAAGCTGAGCCGCCTTCTCCATTTCTATAGTTTCGGTCAAATTTTCCTCGATATATTCTATTGATTTATTTAGTCCTTCTATCCAATCCACTTTTATCACCTTCCAAAGCTATTATACAAAATATTATATTTAAAAACCTCTCTGCCTCTGAACAATTAAAAGAGAATTTGAAAAAGTCAGCAAAAAAATAGGCAGAAAGTTTAAAGTTGTTTCTTTTGTGATGTATTATGACCACATCTGCAAGTTGGGTTACATCTTCGGGTGCTTTGCCAAGCACATTTTTATAATTTTATTGAATTATTTTCCTATATACTATGTTCTCAGTGAACATCGGCAGGTGTGACCCCACCTGCAGGGTGGGTGTGAGCCCAAATATCTCTTTATCCTTAAACCTTCAATGTCAATAAATTACTTAGTTGTGATGTATTGCGTGTTTACACGCCTCGTTAGGTGAGCTACCATCTCACGCGAAGCGTGAGTATATTCAGAGCAATTTATCATAATCCGTTTTATACTAAACTGTCCCTCGACTGCGCGCCTAACGCGGCAAACTGCGTTTGCCCTGCCGATGCTTGCAAAATCACATTTTTATAATTTTATTGATTATTTTACTATATATAATGTTTTTCAGTGAACATCGGCAGGGGCGTGTTTACACGCCTCGTTAGGTGAGCTGCCATCTCACGCGAAGCGTGGGTATATTCAGTGCAATTTGTCATAATCCGTTTTATACTAAACTGTCCCTCTACTGCGCGCCTTACGCGGCAGATTCCATCTGCCCTACCGATGCTTGCAAAATCACATTTTTTTATAATTTTATTGATTATTTTACTATATACTATGTTTTTAGTGAACATCAGCAGGGCGTGTTTACACGCCTCGTTAGGTGACTGCCATATCACGCGAAGCGTGGGTTTATTCAGAGCAATTTGTCATAATCCGTTTTATACTAAACTGTCCCACAACTGCGCGCCTAACGCGGCAAACTGCGTTTGCCCTGCCGATGCTTGCAAAATCACATTTTTATAATTTTATTGATTATTTTACTATATACTATGTTCTCAGTGAACATCGGTAGGGCGTGTTTACACGCCTCGTTAGGTGAGCTACCATCTCACGCGAAGCGTGGGTATATTCAGTGCAATTTGTCATAATCCGTTTTATACTAAACTGTCCCACGACTGCGCGCCTTATGCGGCAAACTACGTTTGCCCTGCCGATGCTTACAAAATCACATTTTTATAATTTTATTGATTATTTTACTATATATAATGTTTTTCAGTGAACATCGGCAGGGGCGTGTTTACACGCCTCGTTAGGTGAGCTACCATCTCACGCGAAGCGTGGGTATATTCAGAGCAATTTGCCATAATCCGTTTTATACTAAACTGTCCCTCGACTGCGCGCCTTACGCGGCTAATTCCATCTGCATTGAGTATACATATTATTTTTTTTGCGTATTCATATTATTGACATTGTAGGTTAATCAAAACAAGTCACTATGGCTTACACCCGCCCTACGGGCAGGGTCACAGACATTGTAGGTTTATCAATACAAAGTGATATGTATAACACACACTTTTAAAAAAAAGTGTGGTAACAGCCCTGCCGATGCTTGCTAAGCCACATTTTTTATATAATTTTTATTATATTAACTTTAATATTTCAGTTTAATTTATTGCATTCTCTCCAATTGTTATTTGAGTATACCACAGGTTTTATAAAAACATATTAAGGACATATCCGAATATTAAAACGGCATAACTGAAATTAGTTATGCCGTTAGTATTAATTTTCTTAACCGGATATGTATGATTTACACTACTAAGAAGTTGCTGAAATCAGCATAGCCGCCCTTTTCACCGACACAAGCAAGCGCAAATTTTGCTCCTACCCATTTGCCCTGCATACATTCAAATTCACCAAGACTGATGAAATCGCTTCCATCAACGCTGTATGATACACGGCAGCTCGCTTCTTTACTATTTGTGCAGGAAATAACTTCAAGCCTTAAATATGCCTCGGTTGTGCCGACACACTTATCAGTAACTTTCCATTCTCTGTTATCAGTCTTAAAGTTACCGTTACAGTATTCAACAATTCCCTCATCAGTCAGCGCTACATAACCATATTTTTGACCAATAACCGCCAGCACTGCCTTATTGTTTCCAACGCCCTTAGGCATTGAAACTTTAACAGTTGCAACCATCGAAGGCGCCTGCCAAAGCTGGGTTAAAAAGATTCGGGAAGATTCCAGAGATATTTATCCTCTTTTTGTCTTTAAGTCCTCACTGTACAGTCTCAGACTTCCTTTATTTTCAGTAAGTGAATACCATTCTTCTTTATTATTAGCCTGCCACTGCCACTGGAGACCAAGTTTATCTGATGAAAAATCATCTGAAGTAGGAATTGTGGTTATCGGATATTCTGCGCCGACATTTGGCTTCTTACAACGCATAACCGGTTGTCCGCACAGGCCTGTGTCCACGTTTTCACCCATTACCGGCCATCCGTCAACCCATTCTACCGGCTGAAGATGAATAATTCTGCCTATTACCTCTAAATCCTGAAAATGTACAAACCAGCTCTCTCCGCTTTCAAGCTCAACCAGTCCGCCCTGATGAGGACCGTTGATTTCTGTAAGACCTTGACGCAATACAATGTGATCTTCATATGGACCGTAAACATTCTTTGACCTCATTGCCACCTGCCAGCCGGTAGGAACCCCTCCCTGCCGGGGACAACACATAATACATTCCGTCTCTTTTATAAAATTTGGGGCCTTCTATAGTCGGCTGACTTATAGTTCCGTTAAATATAATCTTATCTTCGCCTATAGCTTTTTGTTCCGTCCCAAGTCATTTCGCAGACTGCAATATGGCTCTTGATTCCGCAGCGGCTGTTGGCGTATCCATGAACTATGTATGCTTTTCCGTCATCATCCCAAAGAGGACAGGTGTCTATGAGTCCAACCCCTTCTTTAACGAGTATCAAATCTGACCACTCGCCGTATGGATCTTCTGTCCAGGTCATAAATATACCTATATCAGGGTCGCCGTAATATATGTAAAACTTTCCGTCATTATATCTTATAGCCGGCGCCCATACACCGCAGCCGTGAATCGGCTTATTATATCTGTCGGGAAGCTTTTTTTGACAGCGTAATTAATAATTTTCCCAATTGACCAAATCCTTTGAATGCAGAATCGGCAGTCCCGGAACATATGTAAAGCTTGAAGCGGTCATATAAAAATCGTCTCCGACCCTAATCACATCCGGGTCTGAGTAATCAGCATACAAAATTGGGTTTTTAAAGTCCCGTCTCCCAAATCCGCAATCCATTTTTCCTTCCAGTGTGTTCATAATTTTCCTCCTAAATCTAAACATATCCTAAATCAGGCGGATAAAAATCCGCCTGATAATTTTATAAATACATATACTATAGTTATAATTTTGTATTTTGTTAAAACTAAATAATATCGTAAGTTTTCTAATTTTAATCAAAAATGACGATATGCAATAATAAAAATTTTTAGCAATACTTAATCACCTGAAGAAAATATATAGGAATTCTTAGCCTAAAATTTATCAACGTTAGGGTTAAGTTTTTTGCAAATATTTTAGCAAACAATAATCCCTTATTAAGAATAAAGTTATATTATTTAACTGATAACTTTTATGACAGCAATATTAACTGCTTAATACAATTTTCTCAAATGATATACCGTTAAAAAACTCAACCGCTATTTTTCTCTCATGATACTTTTATCAAAAATCACATAAAGCGATTTCCTGACTTTTTAGCAGTTGCCATATTTTAATATAAATTCATCAAAGATTCTACGCCAATTATCTCATCTAAAACAACTCTAATTGATTATTTCGAGTTTTTTCCAGAACTTCTCACTCCATCGTAAAGATAAAGCGAAAATCTCTGCGTATAACAATCAGTCAAATCTATAAAACCACTCCGTCTTTAAAGATAGAAATTTCACGATAACCGTTCTTCTCGTTATTTGTCTGTCTTCCGTTTGCTACATCTATAACAAAATCAAACAAATCCTGAGTGAGAACTTCGCCGTCTACTATAGGTCCTGCATTAAAATCTATCCAGTGCGGTTTTCTTTCAGCCAGTCTGAGTTAGACGAAATTTTTACAGTTGGAACCGGAGCTCCCCAGAGGAGTTCCTCTTCCTGTTGTAAACAAAATCAAATGACAGCCTGAAGCGGTCAGATTTGTTACTGCAACAATATCATTTCAGGACCTGTGAGAAGGTTTAAACCCTGCTTTTTTCACATGCTCGCCAATCTGAATAACGTCAACAACATCGCTGGTACCACTCTTCTGCACACACCCTAACGACTTATCCTCGAGCGTTGTTATACCGCCCTTTTTGTTGCCGGGAGAAGGATTTTCATATACGACCTGATTATGGCGCATAAAATATTCCTTAAAATTATTGATAAGATCAACAGTTTTTGTCGAACGTCTCCTTATCATGACAGCGGTTCATCAGCAGAGTTTCAGCGCCAAACATCTCCGGAACTTCCGGTAAGTATGGTTGCTTCCTCCGTGAGATATCAAAGGTCTGAAAACTGACCAACCAGCGGATTAGCAGTAAGTCCTGAAAAACCGTCGCTTCCTCCGCACTTTAATCCTACAACCAATTTTTTGAAACATCACATTTCTTTCTGGTAACTTCTGAGCGTACTCAACAAGCTCACCGATTAGTTTCAGTCCCTCTTCAACCTCATTATCATAGTCCTGGTGGACATAAATCTAATTCTTTCAGGATTATAATCCCCCAGTATACCCTTAAAAACCGGAATATTGTTATTTTTCACATCAAGACCTAAAACTAAAACACCGGCAGCATTTGGATGATTTACAAGACCCTTTAAAATCGCCTGAGTAGTTTTTGGTCGTCGCCCAGCTGAAGCAGCCAAACGGATGAACAAAATTAAATATACCGTCTGTTTTTCCCTCAAACAGCTTATTTGCTTCACGTGCAAGCAGTTCTGATGTCTTGTTAACACAGCCGACAGTATTGACAATCCATATCTCGTTTCTGATACCTACGCTTCCATCATCGCGCACATAACCTTTAAAAAAATATGCCTTTTCGTCTGCCTTTTCCACACCTTTAAGCTGCGGCTCATATTTGTATTCAATATACCGCTGAGATTAGTTTTTATGTTATCGGTATGAACATGCTCTCCTTTTTTTTATATCGCGTATTGCATGTCCTATAGGATAACCGTATTTTTTATAATATCTTCTTCGCCCTCTTTGATGTCCCGGTTTGCGGTCTTATGCCCGTCAAACTCTCCGCCCACATTTACTTCAACATTGTCAAGAGGACTTATTTTTAATTTTTTCCCATTTGTTTATCTCCTTTCTCAAAGCGAAAGAATTAACATATCAATAGCCGTTTACAACTTCTTCCATAGCGGCTCTGATACCCCCTTTTCTTCTATTGATTTTTAGATAACCGTTTATTGAGTCTTTTAACATACTTAAATCTGTTCCCCCAATATTCTTCTTTTGAAAGAATATTGTCAACAAAGCCGTCTTCATAAATTCCATAACATCAGGATTATCGTTAGCAGCGTCTGTTCTATAGAAAGCTATAAGTGCAGCCAGCGAGAACACAAGGCACTTTGGCTCCTTATTGTTCTCTTTTTATATATTCAAGAACTGACGGCAGCACTCTGACCTGATACTTGATACTGAATTCAAAGCTATGCTGAGCAAATAGTGCTTGATGAAAGGATTCTGGAAACGCTCTATAACATCATTGGCAAGTGAATCAATTCATCCTTAGGAAGGTCAAGAGTCGGTATAATCTCATCAAATACACCGGTCTTCATAAAGTTGAAAACAAGCTCGTCATCCATAGCTTCTTTTAACTGTTTCAAGCCCTGCAAAGGTGTGCGGCAAAGTACCATCATAGTATGCGCGCCATTCAGAATTCTAACCTTTCTTTTTCTTATATGGCGTAACATCATCTGTCCAAAGAACGTTAAGCCCCTATCTTATCAAAAGGAAGTTCCTCTGCATATTTCTTATCGCCTTGGATTACCCACAGGTGGAAAATTTCAGCAGTGTCTATAATATTATCGAGATAGCCGTATTCCTTCTCCATCTCAGAAGCAGTATCACGCGGATAACCTGTAACGATTCTGTCAACCAAGTATTGGTGAAGTAATTCTCTTCCTCAACCCACTTGATAAAGTCATCGCCGTAGCCAAAGTCTTTAGCATACTTCAAAACACAAGCCTTAAGCTCATCGCCGTTTTTATCAATAAGTTCACACGGAAGCAGTAAAAATCGGAAGCTTATTATCAAATCTTCTCTTCATGAACAAAGTCAGTCTGCCAGGGAATGTAAGACCTGCAAAATCATCAGGATTTTGATTCGGCTTATACTCAATACCGGCTTCTGTTGTGTTTGAAATTATATATCTGAGTTCAGGATTTGAAGCGCACTCAAAGAATTCATCTGTATTCTCAAATGGGTTTATACCTCTTGTGATACAGTCAACAACTCTTGTCTCCTCCACCTTTTTTGACCGTCCTGCAAACCTCTCAGATACAAGGTGTACAAGCCGTCCTGCTCGTTTATCATAGGGATAAGACCCTGTGCGAGAGGCTGAACTACTACAACTCCGCCGTCAAAGTCTGCTTCCTTATTCAATCTGTCAATCATCCAATCAACAAATCCGCGCAGAAAATTTCCCTCTCAAACTGCAAAAACTTCTCAGTAAGCTGACATTTTTTCCTTTTCTCTTTAGTCTCTCCATAAATTGTTCCTCCTAAAAAATATATTAACGTTCAATTTTCAAGCACAGCTTATATTAGTCTACGATCTTAACAATCTCCTGGTTCTCATTGCTCTTTTTGCAACACCGTTCACTGCTAAAGGTAGCATTAGATTCAGCGTCAGTTTCGATAAAATCTTTTGCCGTAGGCGAAACCATAGAGATTGCTTTATCATAATATCCTTTTGATTCTTTTATTTCAACAGCCGTATTGCTTCCTCAGAAGTGAGACCGCTGACCTTAACCAATTCTGATTTTTCTATGATTATTGAAGAAGTTTTTCAACATCCAAATGCACGTTATTAAAACTTACGTCTTTCATATTAGCGCAGTAGAAACCGTGACCCTTTGTCGGCTCAATATGCCAAGCCATAATCGGCGCACTTGCCACATCATGATCACCTTTTGTCATAGAACATACAAAGTTATCAACATGAAGACTGGTAACAGGCATCTCAGGAATACCATATATATATCCGGCAGCACACTTAACTTCACGCGCGGTAACATTGCTTATGTATATATTCTTAAATACCGGAGTGCTGTCTTCAACCGTTTTTGTTTTTTATCAAGAGAGAATAACTCCATATCATTAGGGGTCGGTTCCTCCGCATTT
>VOFF01000501.1_pt1 | contig 14001 bp, 18 predicted proteins | sample 5384061 | NCBI WGS metagenome assembly VOFF01 (sample SAMN12384725, study PRJNA508395) | human gut metagenome | isolation source: healthy gut E | host: Homo sapiens
CCTGAACAAGTTAGACGACGTGGACGGGGAAAGTAAGCGCGCCGCTGCTACACCAGAGTTTACGCCCGCTTGCAGGACTTCGGAGGCGTATATGATCCGTGGGGAGTGGACGTGACCATGCAGGGGGCGGACACGCAGCCGCTGCCGGAGCAGGCGGTGGCCCTGATGGAGTGATGGAAGTGCTGGAGTCCCTGACCATGCAGTGTGGTGGCCCACAATATGGAGCTGATGGACTGGCTTACCGGGCAGCGGAGCTTTTGCTCTCCCCTGCTGGAGCAGGCCCGTGGCGAGACCAACTGGCGGCGGCTGCGGGCCTATCTGGGGGTGTTCGAGTCCTAATTCCCTGGGACATCCGCCGTCGGGCGGCGGGCCCTCATGGAGAGATCATCGCAGGGTTCCACGCAGGCTACGCCAAGGAGCGTCCGAGCGGACAGCCGTCCCGACCTGCGGACGGTGACGGATCTGGATCAGTGGAGGCTGTATCTGGAGAAGACTCATCTATCCGGATCATAAGCTGATGCCCCAGCACCGGGGGTGGATCCGGTTCACCCCTGAAATTCCCTGCGTGAAGTCCCTGCTCCCGCTGCCCCGGACGGGAGGAGCGGTTTCTGGCGCCGGTGCTGGCGTATCTGCGGCGGTCGGAGCAGCTGGACGATCAGGTGGCGCTGCAGCTGCTGGATGCGGCGGCGGACCTGCCGCTGGAGCTGTGTACCCGGCCCCAGCTGAATGCACTGCTCCGTGCGGCGGAGGTACTTCCGGGCGGGAGAGCCTGACGGTGCAGGCGGCGGCCATGCTGCTGCTGGATCTCGTCCCACTTCCATGCCCTGGTGCGAGAAAGGAGGCCCTAAAGAAATTTTGCAGGAGATGGACTGCGGCAATATGTCGCGCTGGCCCTGCTGCGGGAGGATATTCTGCGCCGGGGGGGTTGCATTTGCAGGAGGCGCAGGTGTCGGATATTTTTCTGGATAACCTCAAGACCGCCACGCCGTGGATCATCAAGCAGGTGAACCTGCGGCTGCTGACGGACGATGCACGGAACGACCACGGCTCGGCCTTCACATCGCCACGCATCTTTCTAACCTCATCCGGGCGTCAGCGACCGGGTCACGGTGCGCCACGGCGCAGGGACTGGCGCTGCTGGGAGATCGCTCCCCCGGCTGACGGTGGATCAGCGCAATGGGGTCTCCGTGGGCAATGCGGGGGCTGGAGCTGGGGCAACAGAGGAGTTCACCAAAATTCCCGACTATCACCAGGGGCGGCTTGCCCTACTTGGCTGCCGCCGGAGCAACTGGACGATCGGGCCTCCATGCTGGGGCGGCTGTACCGCTTTTTGACGGCCCAGCGGCTGCGGGGCGGCTTCACCTTTGAAGCGCCACGGCCCATCGCCTTTTTCCCCGGTACCTTCGACCCATTCACCCTGTCCCACAAGGCCATTGTCCGAACCATCCGGGATCGGGGCTTCGAGGTACTGCTGGCCATCGATGAGTTCTCGTGGTCCAAGCGCGCACCCAGCCCTACCGCATCCGGCGGCGCATTGCCGCCATGTCGGTGGCGGACGAATTCCATGTGCAGGTCTTCCCGGAGGACTTCCCGGTGAACATCGCCAACCCGGAGAACCTCCACCGGCTGCGGCAGGCCTTCCCCGGACGGAAGGTATCCATCGCCGTGGGGAAGCGACGCGTGGTGGCTCACGCATCCTCCTATCGCAAGCCCGTGGAGCCGGACTCCATCCATACCTTTGACCACATCATCTTCCGTCGGCCCGGTCAGGAGGCCGGGGGCGGCTACGGCGGCATTTACGGCAAGGTACTGGAGCTGACGCTGCCGGAGCCGCTGGAGGAGATCAGCTCCACCCGCATCCGGGAGGCGGTGGACGCCAACCGGGACATCAGCAATCTGGTGGACCCGGCGGTGCAGGAGTTCATCTATCGGAGGGGGCTGTATCTGCGGGAGCCGCAGGACAAGCCCCTGCTGCGGACGGAGGATCTGGATTTTACCGACTATCCCCGGCCGGATGCCTCCATGGAGGCCATGCTGGAGGGGATCTGCCCCGCTGCCATGGTGGAGAAGCTGTGGCAGTGCGGTGACAGTCTGCTGCTGCTGCGCCACGGGATGCAGGGGCAGGTGCTGGGAGCCGTCAGCTACCGGCAGCTGAGTCCCGTGAGCTGTATGACCGGCTGGGGAGTCTGGAGCTATCCGGCTATGTGCGGCAGAAGACCGGAGGCCGGGCGCTGCTCATCAGCGGGATTGTGGGTGCCGGACGGCAGCCAGCAGCGGGAGCTGGGGCAGCTGCTGCTGACGGAGGTGTTTACCATGGCACTGGGGCGGAGTATCCCTGCGCCCTGTACGATCCGCTGCCCGGTGCAGAGCACAGCTATGTGCTGAATCTGCTGCGGCGGCAGGGCTTTGTCCCGGCTCCGGTGTCGGGGCGGCCGGTGCTGGAGGTGGATATGCGCTGCCCCATCGTGCTGAGCCACAATGTGGACACCTCCATCAAGGCTCCGCTGGCCTCCATGCCCCGTGTGACGGCGGCGGTATCCGTTGCCCATCGGCGTTTGCAGGAGGCGCTGACGGAGCTGCAGCCGGGTCGCTGGTGCTGAGCCTGTCGGCTGGGATCATCTATCACCGGCTGCTCCAACGCATCACCGCACGCAACGGCGTACCTGCCGAGCCGGTGACGCCCCGGCGGCAGGGGCCGGATATCTGCGTCCCCTATGGAAAGCTGCTGCGGGGCGTGGCGGTGCCTAATACCGTCACCAAGACCCTGCGTACCGACAAGGTATATGAGGCGGATCTGTCGGACTATGCCATCGAGGCCTACCCGGAGTATTCGCCGCTGCCGGATCAGGTGCGAACCATCCGGGCCTTTGACCGGCCCGTTATCTTGGTGGATGATCTGCTCCACGACGGAAAGCGGCTGCGGAGTCTGTCGCCGCTGCTGAAGGAGATGGGAACGCAGGTGGATCTGGTGCTGGTGGGCTATCTTACCGGCATGGGCCGGGATCTGATGGAGGAGCTGGGGTATCCGGTGGAGAGCATCTACTATCTGCCCAATCTGCGGATGCGGTTCGTGGAGTCCACCCTGTATCCCTTCATCGGCGGGGGGACACCGTGCGGCGGCGAGAGCGGCCCACGGGGGGCTTCAGCCCTCCGTTAACCGCATTTTGCCCTACGCCTCCCGGAATTTGCCCCCATTGCCCCGGATGTGGCGTGGCGGCTGAGCCTGTGCTGTCTGGAAAACGCAAAGGGACATCCTGCTGGCACTGGAGGCGGAGTACCGCTCCCTCTACGCCCGGAACCTGACGCTGAACCGCCTCAGCGAGGCGGTGATCCTGCCCCTGTATCCGGATAAGGGCGGGTGCATGACATACGATTTGAGCCGTACCGCCTCCACCTATCTGGAGGAGGACATCGAGCTGCTGAAGCGGGTGCGTCCCGCAGAATAAGGAGGCTAACGTGCGATACTATGACTGCGGCGGCTATCCCCTGTGCAGCCGGGAGGTGCTGGCGCTTCCGGCGCTGCACGCTCTGCCGGAGACGGGGGAGGTGCTGTTCGGATTTCACCGCACACCCGGTATCGGGCGGGATACCTTCCCGGTGACGGCGCCGTCCCTGCTGACCGCGGAGGAGGGGGGTATCGACCCTTGTGACGGCGGAGGGCCGGAGACAGATCCGGCGCTGGCGGCGGCCATAGCCGACGGGCGTGTGCGGGCGGTAAATCTGGCCCACCCCGACAGGGAGCTGCTGCCTCCCCTCCGGAGGAGGGAGCGTGTGCGGGTGAACCTGTTGGCGCTGGGCGATGTGGGCAGTACCCTTCTCATGGGGCTGCGGCTGCTGGGAGGCGATGTCATCGACTCCATCGGCATCTGCGACGTGCGGGAGAACGTTCCCCAGCGGTGGGAGATGGAGCTGAACCAGATCGTCTCACCGGAGGGGGAGAGATTGCCGCCGGTGGAGCTCGTCTCCCCGGAGGAGGTGTTTGACGGGGATGTGTTCCTGTTCTGCGCCTCCCGGTTCGTGCCGGATACCTCCGTTACCTCCGGGGACGTCCGCATGGCCCAGTATCAGGTGAACCGGGGAACTGGCGGTCCGCTATGCCCGCATGGCCCGGCAGCGGCGCTATGGAGGAATGTTCTGCGTGGTCAGCGATCCGGTGGATCCCCTGTGCCGGGCGGTGCTGGAGGAGAGCAACCGGGACGAGACGGGCCGGTGGGACGGCGGAGGGCTGTTTTCCCATCAGGTGCGGGGCTTCGGACTGGGGGTCATGCAGGCCAGAGCCATGTACTATGCCCAGAAGGAGCCACGGTTTGCCGCCTTTCTGACGGAGGGGCGTACCTACGCCCCCACGGGGCCGATCTGGTGGTGGCCAACTCCATAGAGCACTACGATGACGCACTGTCCCGTGAACTGACGGAGCGGGTGGTCCAGGCCAATCTGGAGATGCGGCGGCTGGGGGTTCAAGCCCCTATGTGGCCCCGGCCCTCAGCCCGGGGCGCTGAGCCTGCTGGCCTGTCTGCGGGGGCAGTGGCACTGCTCGTCCACCTATCTGGATGGGGTGTTTATGGGGGCCAGAAACCGGCTGCTCCCCACGGGGACGGAGCCGGAGCGGCTGCTGCCCTGCCGGAGGCCTTGCAGGAGCGTTTGAGAGATACCATGGAGCGCCTGCGGGCGATCCGATGAAGAAGGAGGGAGCGGGATGGCACTGACGGTGCTGCTGCCGGAGAATCCATACAGCCGGGAGCTGTTGGCGCTGCTGGGGCCGCTGCTGCCGCCGGACAGCCAGATCCGTGACCCGGATGCGGGGCTGGAGGGGCTGGCCGGACAGCGGCTGCTGTTTGCCTTAGCACTGGACGAGGGCGGATGCAGCGAGAGCGGATATCGGATGCTGATGACCCTGCGGAGGAGCCGGACGCTGCTGGAGGGCTGCGTAGCGGGACTGGTGGTGACGGGGCGGGGAGAGCTCTACACCAAGGACGCCGCCCGTGATCTGGTGTTCGCCGCCAATCAGGCGGGCTGCGCCTTTCTGGGACGCCCGCTGGTGGAGGCCACCGGTTCCCTGCGGAACTTCCGGGTGCAGGCCCAGATCGGCGGCACCGATGAGGAGACGGCCTTCCGGGCCGCCGTATCGGAGCTGCTGGAGCGGCTGACGGCGTGGGAGGGGCCTGCCCCTGTGGGGCGGGTGCTGGCGCTGCACGCCTCCCAGCGCAGCACCTCCAACACGCTGGCGCTGTGGGAGATGGTGCGCCGGTCTCTGCCGCCGGAGGTGCAGGTGCAGGAGATCTGCCTGCGGAACGGGACCATGGCCGACTGCAACGGATGCAGCTACACCGCCTGTATGCACTTCGGGGAGCGGGGTGGGTGCTTCTATGGCGGGCCGATGGTGGAGGAGGTGTATCCGGCGGTGCGCTCCTGCGACACGCTGGTGATGGTCTGCGCCAACTACAACGATGCCCTCTCCGCCAATCTCACCGCTTGCGTCAACCGTCTGACGGCGCTGTTCCGCCAGACCAGGTTCTATGACAAGCGGCTTTACGGGCTGGTGGTGTCCGGCTACTCCGGCGGCGATCTGCTGGCCCGGCAACTGATCTCGGCGCTGAACATGAATAAGGCCTTCTATCTGCCGCCACGGTTCTGCCTGCTGGAGACAGCCAATGCGCGGGGAGTATGGTGCGCCTGCCGGGGATCCGGGAGAAGGCACAGCGCTTTGCCCGGCAGATGATGGAATAAGGGCCGTCTGCGGACGGCTGCGCTGCCCCGCCTGCTATGCAGGCGGGCAGCTTTTTCTGGATCATAGTCCGGCGGGAGCAGGCGGCGCATATCCTCCGGCAGCGGGGCGGTGACATCCAGCCAGCGGCGGGTCACGGGGTGCAGGAGCCGGAGACGGTAGGAGTGCAGCGCCGGACGGGGGATGAGGGCGGGGTCCTCGGTGCCGTAGAGCCAGTCCCCAGCCAGCGGGTGGCCCACAGCGGAGAGGTGGAGCCGCAGTTGGTGGGTGCGGCCCGTCTGGGGCAGCAGCCGCAGCAGAGACAGCTCCCCCGGCAGCAGGGTCTCGTAGAGGGTTCGGGCGGGGAGGCCCATAGGGTCCACGGTGCGGCGGAGCAGAGAGCCGGGGTCCCGGCTGATGGGCAGATCGATGGCACCGGAGGAGGGCTGGGGTGTACCCAAACAGATGCCCCGGTACTCCCGGAGGAAGGAATCGGTGTGCAGCGACTCCATGCACAGGCGGTGGATATAGCCGGTTTTGGCCACGGCCATGACGCCGGTGGTGCCACGGTCCAGACGATTGACGCAGTGGAAGCTGCCGGTGCGGAGGTAGTGGCACACGGCACCGGCTACGGTGACGGTCTCCTCTGTCAGGGCGGCGGGGTGGATGGCGATGCCGGCGGGCTTATTCAGCAGGAGGAGGTCCTCGTCCTCCCACAGAATATCCAGCGGATAGGCCACGGGGCGGATGTGGGGGTTTTCTCCCGGCAGGTCGGAGACGTCCGCCGCCAGCACGTCTCCCGCCTCTGTGCGGGCGGAGACGATGACAGGGACGCCGTTCAGGGGGGTGATGGCGCCGGGCCGCCGCTTCAGCTTGGCCAGAAAGCTGCCGGAGATGCGGAGCTGCCGGCGCAGCAGGGTTCGTACCGGCAGGCCGGCCTCCTGCGGGGTAACGGTGTGGGTCAAGAGCCGCATAAAAAAACACCTCCTTGGGGATATTTTCAGTCTACCACATTTTCGGGAAATGTGGTAGACTGAACGTATCAATTTACAGAAAACGGGGGATCCCTATGGCATCAAAAGTTTATTGGGCAGATCTGCGGGCGGATTTCCACGAGAATCTCCAGCAGAAGCTGACCCGCCTCATGAAAACCGCCGGGATGGGCGAAATCGACTTCGACCGGAAGTTCGTGGCCATCAAAATGCACTTTGGTGAACCGGGCAATCTGGCCTTCTTGCGGCCCAACTGGGCCAAGACGGTGGCAGATTTCGTGAAAGAGCGGGGTGGCAAGCCCTTCCTCACCGACTGCAACACCCTGTATGTAGGGGGACGGAAGAATGGGCTGGATCATCTGGATACGGCGTGTCTCAACGGCTTCAACCCCATGACCACGGGATGTCAGGTCATCATCGCAGACGGCATTAAGGGCAGCGACGAGGTGGCTGTGCCGGTGGTGGGCGGTGAGCTGGTGAAGGAGGCCAAGATCGGTCGGGCCGTCATGGATGCCGACGTGTTCATCTCCCTGACCCACTTCAAGGGCCATGAGGAGGCGGGCTTCGGCGGGGCGCTGAAAAAACATCGGCATGGGCTGCGGCAGTCGGGCCGGGAAGATGGAGCAGCACAACGCCGGAAAGCCCCCATGTGAACCATGAACACTGCGTGGGCTGCGGGATGTGTACCAGGATCTGCGCCCACAGCGCTCTGTCCGTTGCGGAGAAAGGCCAACATCGATCACAGCCGCTGCGTGGGCTGCGGCCGCTGCATCGCCATCTGTCCCCGGAACGCCATCCAGATCGACTGGGATGAGACGGTGACGAATCTGAACCGAAAGATCGCAGAGTACGCCAAGGCGGTGGTGGACGGGCGGCCCCAGCTTCCATATCTCCCTGGTGGTGGACGTGTCCCCCAACTGCGACTGTCACGCCGAGAACGACGCCGCCATTGTTCCCAATGTGGGAATGTTCGCCTCCTTCGACCCGGTGGCACTGGATATGGCCTGTGTGGATGCCGTCAACGCTCAGCCGGTGATGCGGGGTTCTGCGGCCGACGGCGGTGACGCCCATGACCACGACCACTTCCATCGCATCCATCCGGAGACGGATTGGATGAGCTGTCTGGAGCACGCCGAGAAGATCGGCATCGGCACCAGAGCGTATGAGCTTATCAAGATCTGAAGAGTGCGATAGACGAAAGCGTCGCCCGGTGGGGCGGCGCTTTCCCCTTCGGAGGGTGTGCTGCTTACGGGCGGCGCACGCTATGGGGGTCAGTCCTCGTGGGGCTTCGTCTCCTGATAGAGCATATTCCACACCACCTGATAGGCGTGGAGGGCCTGGGGGAGTGGCAGACCATGGTGACGGACAGCTGCGGATGAAGGCGCAGGAAGTCCGTGATGGCCTTCAGGGCTACATGAGCCGCCTGCATCAGCGGATAGTGGTAGACACCGGTGCTGATGGAAGGGAAGGCCACCGTGCGGCAGCCGTTCTCCAGCGCCAGCGTCAGGCAGCTGCGGTAGCAGGAGGCCAGCTGGGCGGCCTCGCCGTGATCGCCGCCCCGCCAGATGGGGCCGGGGGTGTGGATCACGTACCGGCAGGGCAGGTCATAGCCACCGGTGATGCGGGCCTCGCCGGTGGGGCAGCCGTTCAGCGTTTTGCACTCGGCCATGAGACCCGGTCCGGCAGCCCGGTGGATGGCACCGTCTACCCCGGCACCGCCCAGCAGGGAGGTATTGGCGGCATTGACGATGGCGTCAGTGTAGAATTGGGTGATGTCACCCTGTACGATGGAGAGATTCATGACGGCCTCCTGAGATGATGTTTGACGTTTTCCGGAGCAAAGGAAATTGCGGCCAAGGAGAAACAATGGACAAAAGGGAGCAGGTCAAACCGATAGACGGGGATTTATCTTCCGGCCAGGGAATTGTCCCACCCCATGCACGATGGTAGGACATGGTATCTTCATCGGCCAGCATCATTTGCCGAAACCACAAGCCCTCATATTTTGGCTCATATAAAGCAAGCGTAATTACTTCCACAAACGCCGATTTGCCGAATGGATATTCAGTATAGCACACACGAACTTCGATCGCAAGTGATCGGCAGGGGGACGTATCCCTTATAAGCTGCATCCTGTTAAGGGACTTTACAAAAATGAACAAAACGTAAAAATCTGACGAATAACTTGGGAAATATTTACAGAGACGGGGAGATATGCTACAATGTGTCTAATAATACAAGACATGGAGGGATGACGGTGAAGAAGTTTGTACCGGTTTATGAGGGGGAACTGCGCAAGCACAGCATTCAGGTTCCCCGCTGCATCAGCGAGTGCAGCGGCATCCGCATTTTCGGGCGGCGCATCAAGTCGCTGGTGTTTTCCACGGATGTGGCCATTATCAAGAACATCAACGCCGACGCCGTCATCGCCGTGTATCCCTTTACGCCCCAGCCGGCTATCACACAGGCCATTCTGTCGGTGTCGGAGGTGCCGGTGTTTGCCGGGGTGGGGGGTGGCCTCACCAATGGGCAGAGGTCGGCCAGCATCGCCGCCTATGCCGAGCATCAGGGGGCCTTTGGGCTGGTGTGCAACACCTTCATCACCGAGGAGGCCATTCGGGCCATCAAAGAGACGGTGGAGATCCCGCTGGTGTACACGGTGGTGTCGGAACAGACGGACGTGGCCGGAAAGCTGGCGGCGGGGGTGGATTTCCTCAACGTATCCGGGGCGGCCCGGACGCCGGAGATCGTGGCCCATATCCGGGAGCAGTTCCCGGAGGTTCCCATCATCGCTACCGGTGGGCCGACGGATGACACCATCCGGGCCACCATCGAGGCTGGGGCCAATGCCATCACCTACACGCCGCCCACCAGCGCTGAGCTGTTTTCCGAGAGTATGCGGAAATACCGGGGCAGGTTTGCGTAAGGGACTGCGGAGGAGCAGAAAAATGAAAAGATCAGCACCCACCCGCCAAGCGGGTGGGTGCTGATCTTGTTTCAGCGGGCCAGATATTGGCGGCAGCAGGTCTCGGCCTCCTGTGCCAGGCGCTCCTCGTCCACCGTCATGAGATGGCCCTGGGCCACGGTGACACGGCCATGAACCACGGTGTAGTCCACCGGGCCCCGGACGCCTACGGTACCCAGCACCGACTTGGGGTCGAAGCAGGAACCCACCAGCTCCAGACGGCGGCTGTCGATCATAAAGAGGTCGGCGCACTTGCCCACCGCCAGCTGGCCGATATCGTCCCGGCCCAGCAGCCGGGCGCTGCCACGGGTGGCCATTTTCAGCACGTCGTAGCCGGTGGGGGCCCGACGGCTGGCGTTCAGGCGGTGGAGCAGGAAGGCTACCCGCAGCTCCTCCATAAGGCTGGAGCCGTCGTTGGAGGCGCTGCCGTCCACGGCCAGTCCCACGGGAACGCCCAGCTCCAGCATCTCCGGAATCCGGGCGATGCCGGAGGAGAGCTTCATGTTGCTGATGGGGCAGTGGGCCACGCCGGTGCCGGTTTTGGCCAGCACCCGCAGCTCCTCGTCGTTGAAGTGGATGCCGTGGGCGAACCACACGTCGCTGCCCGTCCAGCCCAAACGCTCCATGTACTCCAGAGGGCGGATGCCCTCCCTCTGGAGCATGAAGTTCTCCTCGTCCCTCGTCTCGCACAGGTGGGTGTGGAGCCGGACGCCGTACTGCCGGGCCAGAATGGCGCTCTGGCGCAGCAGCTCCGCCGACACGGGAGAAGGGAGAGCAGGGGAGCCAGAGCGATGCGGTGCATGGCTCCGTAGGAGGTGTCGTGGTACTTCTCGATGAGCCGGGCGGAGTCCTTCATGATGGCGTCCACCGTCTGGACCACGCTGTCCGGCGGCAGGCCGCCGTCCTTGACGCGGGAGATCCATGCTGCCCCGGGAGGCGAACATCCGCATCCCCAGCTCCTCCGCGGCGGCGAACTGGGCGCCGATCAGGTCTCCGGCGTGGGTGGGGAAGACATAGTGGTGGTCAAAGCAGGTGGTGCAGCCGTGCTTCATCAGCTCGCCCATGCCGGTGAGTGAGGAGAGGCGGATGACGTCCTCGTCCAGATTTTTCCAGATCTCATAGAGGGCGGTGAGCCAGTCGAACAGCTCCAGATTCTGCACCTGCGGGCAGGTTCCGGGAGAACACCTGATACAGGTGGTGGTGGGTGTTCACCAGACCGGGGTAGCACAGCATATGGCTGGCGTCGATGGTTCGGTCGGCGGCGACGTCCAGATGGGGGCCGATCTGACGGATGAAGCCGTCCTCGCAGTAGCGGTCTACGTCCTCCAGCAGTTGGTCCTTATCGTCGCAGGTCACCAGATAGCGGATGCTGCGGATCAGCAGGCTTGCCATATGATCATTACTCCTTTCAGAAGAATATCCCCGAAGGATCGGGGGATATTCGGTCGGTTTACCGGTCTTCCCGGAAGTAGTTCAGACCCAGAGAGGTGGGGGGCTGATCCTCCCGCTTTTTCCGCAGGGACACGATGATCAGCACCACCAGCGTCACCACGTAGGGCAGGATCTTATACAGCTGCGTGGGGATGAAGGGAATCGTCAGACGCAGGTACAGGATCATCAGGGCGCCGAACAGCACGGAGCCCCAAATGGCGGACAGAGGACGCCACAGGCAGAAGATCACCAGCGCCACGGCCAGCCAGCCCACGCCGGACAGACCCTCGTGGTTCCATACGCAGCCGGCGATGGTGGTGATGTACACCATGCCGCCCACGGCAGAGATGCCGCCGCCGATGATGGCGCCCAGATAGCGATAGCGGCTGACGTTGATGCCGGCGGCATCGGCAGTAACCGGGGACTCGCCCACGGGCGCAGCTGCAGGCCGGTGCGGCTCTTGTTGAGGAACAGGTGCATGACGATGGCCAGCACCACCCCAGATAGAAGAAGATGCTGTTGCCGAAGAGGATCTTGCCCACGGGGGATATCCTGCATGGCCTGAGGGAAGGGGAGCTGATGACGGCCTTCAGGTCGTTGCCCACGGCCACGAAGCCGCCCCTCACGGATCCGCATGATCTCGCGCCAATATACTGGCCCACGCCGGTGCCGAAGATGGTCAGCGCCAGACCGGTGACGTTCTGGTTGGCCCGGAGGGTGATGGTGAGGAAGCTGAAGATCAGAGAGGCGATGCCGCCGGCGATGAAGGCGCACAGCAGGCCGATGAGCACCGCCAGAAAGGCACTGGGGGGATTCCACGGCCTTTTCGTAGTAAACACACCGCCAAGGCCGATGGCACCGCCCATGAACATCATGCCCTCGACGCCCAGGTTCAAGCTGCCGGATTTCTCCGTCAGCACTTCGCCCAGCGTACCGAACAGCAGAGGCGTGCCGTAGGTGATGGCGGCCACCACCAATGCGATGAACAGATTCACGGTATTCAGCATGACGCATCCTCCTTACTCTCGGTCTGATCAGACTCCGCAGCGGCGGGGGCGGCGGGAGCCTCCGCCTGCTTGCGGCGAAAGATCATGCGGTAGTTGATGAAGAACTCGCAGCCCAGCATACAGAACAGCAGGATGCCGGTGACGATGTCACTGATGGAGGTAGGCACCTGCATGGCGGTCTGGGGGTCTCAGCGCCCTTTTCCAGAATGGCCAGCAGGGCGGAGATGACGATCATGGCGAAGGCGTTCAGCTGGCTCAGCCATGCCACCGTGATGGAGGTGAAGCCCACGCCGTTGGCCACGCCGTCATACAGGGTGTTGTTGGCACCGGAGGCCACGATGAAGCCCACCAGACCGCTGATGGCACCGGAGAGGAACATGGTACGCATCATGACGTGGCCCACGTTCATACCGGCGTAGCGGGCGGTGTTCAGGGTCACCGATGACGGCGATCTCGTAGCCGTGCTTGGTGTAGTTCATGTAGAGGTGCATTACTACCCACCAGCACCAGCACAATGATCCAGCCGCAGTGGACACCGAAAACCTCCGGCAGCCAAGCGGACTGATCAAATGAACATGGGGATGATCTGAGAGCAAGGACGACCCTCCACGGGCCGCCCTGCAGCCAGCGGACCACGCCGATGATGATGTAGTTCATCATCAGGGGTGAACAGAGTCTCGTTGGTGTTCCAGCGGGCCTTGAAGAAGGCGGGGATCAGCGCCCAAATGCCGCCGGCCACGGCGCCGCAGCGCCCATGATGAGCAGCAGCACGGCGCTGGGGACCTTACCGACCCAGTAGAGGGCGAAGTAGGAGGCGGCGATGGCGCCGGCCGTGATCTGACCCTCGGCGCCGATGTTCCAGAAGCGCATCTTGAAGCATGGAGCGATGGCCAGGGCGCAGCCCCAGGGGGACGGCGATTCTTCACCGTCTGGCGGATGGCGGTCTTTTTGCCCAAAGCGCCGGTGATGATGGTGCCGTAGGCTTGAAGGGGTTCACACCGGAGATGGCGATGACCAGTGCGCCCAGCAGCAGCGCCAGCAGTGGATGGAGCCCACACGGATGGCCCACCGTCCGCTTGTCCATGCCCTCTCGCTTGGCCAGACGGATCAGGGGCGTTTTCATCGAGTTATTCATGAGCGGCTTTCTCCTTTCCGCCGACACGGGTCATCAGCAGGCCTACCTCTTCCTTGGTGGTGGTGCGACCGTCACGATGCCGCTGACCTTACCGCCGCACAGCACCAGAATGCGGTCGCACAGCTCCAGCAGCACGTCCAGATCTTCGCCGACGTAAATGACGGCGGAGCCCTGCATCTTCTCCTTGGTTAGGAGGTTATAGATGGGTAGGAGGTGTTGATATCCAGACCACGCACGGCGTAGGCGGTCATCAGCACGGAGGGGCGGTGGCGATCTCACGGCCTACCAGCACCTTCTGCACGTTGCCGCCGGACATCCGGCGCACGGGGAAGTCGGTGCTGGGGGTGACCACCTCCAGCTCCTTCCAGACCTGCATGGCCAGCTCGTTGGGGTCCTTGCGGTTGACGAAGATGCCCTTGCCCTTTCGCCAGGAGCGGAGCATCATGTTGTCCGTCATGCCCATGGAGCCAACCAGACCCATGCCCAAACGGTCCTCCGGCACGAAGGCCATGGCCACACCGGCCTTCTTGATCTGCATGGGGGTCTTGCCTACCAGTTCAGAGGCGGGCTTACCCTCCGGAGGTGAACTGGATGGAGCCTTCAGCCACGGGGTGCAGGCCGGCAATGGCCTCCAGCAGCTCCCTCTGGCCCGGAACCGGCGATGCCGGCGATGCCCAGAATCTCACCGCCCAGAGCGGTGAATCCTGCGGGGGGTCAGCACGGCCGGTGGGCTCGTCCAGAATGAGGATATCCGCCCCCACGGTACA
>VOFF01000620.1_pt1 | contig 14001 bp, 17 predicted proteins | sample 5384061 | NCBI WGS metagenome assembly VOFF01 (sample SAMN12384725, study PRJNA508395) | human gut metagenome | isolation source: healthy gut E | host: Homo sapiens
TCACCCACTCGTTTCTGGCCCACCAGATGCCCGACCTGGCCGGTTCCGTCCTGGTACCGCTGACGGCCGTCATCCTGATTTTTCGCGTTCGATTGGAAACTGGGGCTCGTCTGCATCATTCCGGTAGCCGTAGCCATGTTCCTGATGGGACACCTCATGAACACGCAAGGACAGGCCTTCATGCGTGCCTACATGACTTCACTGGAAGAAATGAATACGGAAGCCGTAGAATATGTCAGGGGCATACCGGTCATCAAGGTATTCCAACAGACCATCTACTCTTTCAAGAACTTCCATAAAAGTATCATGGCCTACAATCAAATGGCTTCTTCCTATACCGGACTGTGGGAAAAACCGATGTCGTGCTATACGATTATCATCAACAGTTTCGTCTTTTTCCTCGCTCCCACCGTCATTCTCATCGTAAGCCACGATGGCGACTATGCTTCTGCCCTGCTCAACTTCTTCCTGTTCGTACTCATTACTCCGCTTTTCTCGCAAAGCATCATGAAAAAAAAGCATGCATCTCAGCGAAGCTTTAGGACAGGCCGGAGAAGCAATCGGACGTTTGGAACGACTGCTCGAATACAAGCCGTTGTCCCAGCCGGAAAAACCGGAGAAGCCGACGGCTTTTGATGTTTGCTACGACCACGTGAGTTTCAGTTATCCCGGTGCCACGCAGAAAGCCGTAGACGGAATAAGCTTTTCCATCCCCCAAGGAAAGAAAGTGGCCCTTGTCGGCGCTTCGGGAGGCGGTAAAACAACGATTGCCAGACTGCTGCCCCGTTTTTGGGATGCCGACGAAGGAGAAATCCGGATTGGCCACGTCAATATCAAGCATATCGCACCTGAGAACCTCATGCAGCACGTGTCATTCGTCTTTTCAGAACCCTCATCTTCTGAAAACGACGCTGCGCGAGAATCTGAAATGCGGAAACCCGGAAGCCGGAGAGGAGGAAATCAATCGGGCACTCGACCTTGCGCAATGCAGGGAAATCATAGACCGTCTGCCGAAGGGACTGAATACGAAAATCGGAACGGAAGGCACGTATCTGTCCGGAGGGGAACGGCAAAGAATCGCCCTGGCACGGGCCATCCTGAAAAATGCCTCCATCATCGTACTCGACGAAGCCACGGCATACGCCGATCCGGAAAACGAGCACCTCATCCAACAAGCACTGAGGGAGCTGACTGCCAGGAAAACCGTGCTGACCATCGCTCACCGGCTATCAAGCATTACCGATGCCGACCGTATTCTGGTAATCGACAAAGGACGAATCGTCGAGCAAGGTACACACGAGGAACTATTAAAACAAAACGGCATATACAAAACCATGTGGAATGAATATCAGCAATCTGTCAGTTGGACCATCGGAAAGGAGGTTCACCATGCTTAGTCAAATAAGAAACCGTTTCGCCCTTTCGGAAAAAGGTGCCAAGGATTTTGGTAAGGGAGTGTTCTGGACCGTATGGCTGGATGTCGCACTGATGTTGCCCGCCGTATATGTGTTCCTATACCTGCAAGACTGGATTCGTCCCGTCTTCACCCCCGAGGCCACAATAACACATGGGATATGTTACTACGGACTACTCGGAATCGCATTCATGGCTGTCATGTATGTGATTGCCGTCTTCCAGTACCGAAGCACCTACACTTGCGTTTATGACGAAAGTGCCAACCGGCGTATCTCGCTGGCCGAAAAGCTACGGAAACTCCCGCTCGCGTTCTTCGGAGAAAAGAACCTGTCCGACTTGACTGCCACCATCATGGACGATTGTACGGAACTGGAACACACTTTTTCGCATGCCGTACCGCAACTCATTGCGTCTCTGCTCAGCATCCTGTTGATTACGATAGGCATGGCATTCTACGACTGGGCACTTACACTCGCTTTGTTTTGGGTGGTCCCCATTTCCTTGGCCGTAATCGTCCTCTCCAAAAGAAAACTGCACAAGCAGAACCGAACGAACTACCTGAACAAAAGGGAAGTGACCGAACAAATACAGGAAGGACTGGACACGATTCAGGAAATCAAGTCCTATCACCAAGAAGCGGCTTACTTGAACGGATTGAACGAGAAAATCGATAAATACGAGCACCAACTAACACGAAGCGAATTACTGATGGGTATTGCCGTCAACGGATCTCAAAGCATCTTGAAGCTCGGATTGGCAAGTGTCATCATTGTCGGAGCCTCTTTGGTAGCCTCCGGTCAAACGGAGCTTTTCACGTATTTGATATTCATGGTTATCGGCTCACGTATTTACACTCCTATCAATGAAGTGCTGAACAATCTGGCGGCGTTATTCTACCTTGACATCCGTATAGACAGGATGAAAGAAATGGAAGCCATGCCGGTCCAACACGGAGAGAAATCGTTCAATCCCAACGGATATGACATCCGGTTCGACCATGTAAGTTTCTCTTATGAAAAGGGAAAGCAAGTCCTGGACAACGTATCTTTTACTGCCCGACAAGGAGAAATCACAGCCTTAGTCGGTCCCTCGGGAAGCGGAAAGAGTACGGCAGCCAAATTAGCGGCTCGTTTTTGGGATGCCACGTCCGGACATATCACACTCGGCGGAACAGACATCAGTGGGATTGAACCGGAAAGTCTGCTAAATGCTTCTCCATCGTTTTTCAGGACGTAACCCTATTTAATACATCCGTCATGGAGAATATCAGAATCGGAAAACGGGAAGCGACTGACGAAGAAGTGAGGCGCGTGGCACGTCTGGCCCGATGTGACGAGTTTGTCCTTAAAATGCCTCAAGGATACCAAACCGTTATCGGGGAAAACGGAGAAACCTTATCGGGTGGAGAACGTCAGCGCATATCCATCGCACGGGCGTTATTGAAAGACGCTCCCATCGTGTTGCTGGACGAAGCCACAGCCTCGCTCGACGTAGAGAACGAGACAAAAATCCAGGCAGGTATCTCGGAGTTGGTCAAGCATAAAACGGTACTGATTATCGCACACCGCATGCGTACTATCGCACACGCAGATAAAATAGTAGTACTGAAAGACGGGCATGTCGCAGAAACCGGAAATCCGGAGGAACTGAAAAAACAAAACGGACTGTTCTGTCAAATGATGAAAAGACAAGTGGTACGTGCCTAAAAACAAGTGAAGATACGTCTCCCTTTCCATACGGGGGGGATGTATCTTCACTTTTATTTCAAACCGGGTAACAGCTATTGCATCCTCACTTTACAGCTTCCGAAACGCATAAGTCAGGACGAAATCGGCCGTAGTCTCATAATGCACCGGAAAGGTTCCCCGTCTTCCCGTCCGACAAATGATAATATAAAGAAAAATCCCCTTTCGCTTCCGTATGGTCGGGCATCGCGGGGCAACTTAAATTTTGTACCGTCAGATTCTTCCTGAAATCAATACCCTCTTCATCCAAAATCTTAAAAACAGCCTCTTTTGGCCGACCAATGCAAAAAGAATCTCGTATGTTGTTTCTGCCGCTTCTTCCGGACCGATCAAACGTTCTTTCAACTTTACAATTCTTTCTGAAAAAGACTTCTATGTCAAGTCCGGCTTCATATTCTTCCGAAAACAACACCGCTGCATATCCGAACGTATGGGAAATGGAAAGCTGAAGTCTTCTGTCACGGAAAAAAGGACGGCCGGACGGCAAATATTCCACCTGTAGTTCTTCCCCTGTCAGAGTGAAGATAAGCAAACGCACCGCCACATACTCCAAGCGCCTCCGCTCAGCCGCAAAATGGAAGGCATGCTCCCGATAACATGCGCTGTGAGGCAACATGTCACACAACTCATCAAAGGTCTCGGTAATTTTCAATATACCTCCCCAGCCCTTCTCACAATTTATTTTCCGAAACAGCGGCATATTTTTCTCTCTATGATTTACACCTCATCGGACGTTTCCGGACTCTCCACCGTCACCTTTATCTTCAGAAGCCTCCGGTCGTCCATTTCCAACACTTCAAAACAATAGTTTTTATATTTGATCACCTCATGACGCTCCGGAAACTCACCTTTAATTTCCAACAGAAGTCCGGCTAAAGTATCGGCCTCGCCTTCTACCTCCTCGAAGAAATCATCATCCAGTTTCATGATTCTAAAGAAATCCGTAAGCAGGACTTTTTGCCTCGAAAACATACGTATTCGCATTCAACCGCACGTACTGACGTTCATCTTCATCGTACTCGTCATTTATTTCGCCTACAATTTCTTCGATAATATCCTCCATCGTCACGATACCCGACGTACCTCCAAACTCATCCACCACAATGGCTATATGCACTTTATTCTTCTGAAAGTCTCCTAACAAATCATCAATCATCTTTGTTTCCGGAACGAAATAAGGCGGCCTGATTAAAGACTGCCAGCGGAAATTTGCAGGTTTGTTCAAATGAGGCAACAAATCCTTAATGTAAAGCACACCTTTTATATTGTCGCGCGAATCTGCATATACCGGAATACGGGAATAGTTACTTTCTACGATACATTGAAGCACCTCCGGATAAGGCGTTTTCATATCCAAGTCTACAATATCCATACGAGGAGTCATTATTTCTTTGGCCATCTCGCCTCCAAAACGGATAATCCCCTCCAGCATATTCTGTTCTTCTGCAATATACTTTTTATCTGTTAACTCCAAGGCTTGTTCCAACTCGTCGACCGATATGGCCCGTTTTTCTTTATGCACCACTTTCGTAGCCAATTTTCTCGACCGTACCAGCAATGACGAAAGAGGCCAAAATAACTTTTCAATCCACACAAAAGAAGGAGCCACCATACGACAGAAGCTCAAGGTGTGTTGGGATGAATAGATTTTCGGCATAATCTCCCAAACAACAAAAGCAAGAAGGTGAGCAAGACGGTCATGAAAAGAAATTCCAACAAACGACTATCACCGAAAATCAAAGTTTTACTGAAAAAGAAATTCAGCAACATGATGATAGCCACATTCACGAAATTGTTGGATATCAAAATTGTAGCCAGCAAACGCTCCGAATCTTTCTTTAACTCGAGAATTTTGCTGTCTGCAGCGTGCCTGTTCTCTTCTATCTTACCCACATCCGTAGGGGAAAGAGAAAAAAATGCAATCTCTGAAGCTGAAACAAAGCCGGAACAACCCAACAATAACACAGACAAAACAAGAGCAATCGTAGCTCCCAAATCCGGAGGATAAACCTCTATATGGTTAAATAACGCTATAAACTGGGATAAATATGTATCAGGGTCCAAAATTCACAAATTTAGTTACACATTAAAAGGGTAAGTCTTCTTTTCCGCCCTGCACCTGTGCGGAAGCGGACTGTGAAGAAGAGACAGAAGGGCCTGAAACCTGGCCAGCCTGATTACGGGGAGACAGCATCTCCATATTATCTGCAAATATCTCCGTGATGTAGCGTTTCACTCCATTCTGGTCATCGTACGAACGAGAACGAATTTTTCCTTCGATAAACAGCTTGTCACCTTTGTGAACGTATTTCTCTACTGTCTCAGCCAGGCCTCTCCACAATACTATATTATGCCATTCCGTACGTTCCGGCACGTCCGTACCATTCTGTAGACGATACCCCCTTTCCGTTGTGGCTAAAGTCAACGAAGCCACAGCCACTCCGTTATCCAAATAACGGACATCGGGCTCTTTCCCGACATTTCCGATCAACATCACTTTATTTTTTAAAGACATACGCTTTTCATTTTAAAATTTCTCCAAAATTAATAAATAAACCATATTCCACCAACTATAACGTCACTTTTTCTGCAATCCTTTCATTTTCCTACCATAAACCAAACTTCTCAAACAGCATTACAACCAAGCGAGGGAATGCATAGTTTGACAGTTCTTCTTTTTACCCAACAAACACGACGTCCGAAATCATCGGGTCTATCTGCCAGTTCCACCTTATAAAAATCACAAATCAACGTTCGTGGGTCAGTTGGTGGCGAACGCCTCCGCACAAATAAGTCATCACAGCCTTATCAGACCGGATAAATGAAGGAACTTTTTCATCGTTCAGCAAGTTTTCCGGAGCACATGCCGCAGGGGTTTCTATCAAGAACGGTTCATACAAACCTTTCCATATATCGTTGCTTTCCCGCCGGAACACTGCAACCTCTCCCCCCCACCTCTATATACATATAATGTAAATAACGTTCGGTCACAGTCAGAGCACGGGATTTTACCGGAAGTTCCTGTATTTTCTTGTCCCGGAAAGCGGCACAGCCGTCAACCAAAGGACAGTCTTCGCACTTAGGGCTCTTAGGCACACACTGCATGGCACCGAAATCCATCACAGCCTGGTTATAGTCCGCCGCTTCTCTGCCCTCGGGCAACAGCTCCTGCGCCATGGCTGCAAAATATTTTTTCCCATGCCCCGTATCTATCGGTTCCTCAATCCCATAATAACGGGAAAGTACGCGATATACATTCCCGTCCACCACAGCATGGGGCAACCCGAATGCAAAAGAAGCTATGGCGGCTGCCGTATAATCCCCCACGCCCTTCAGTTGACGGATATTTTCATAACGTTCAGGGAATCCTCCCCACTCCACAATCTGGCGAGCCGCCGCATGCAAATTCCTTGCACGAGAATAGTACCCCAGCCCCTGCCAACATTTCAACACCTCATCTTCTGAAGCTGCCGCCAAAGCATCCACATCAGGAAAGCAGTTCATAAAACGCAGGAAATAATCATACCCTTGAACGACCCGCGTCTGCTGAAGGATAATCTCCGAAATCCAAATTATATATGGATCGTGAGTGTCTCTCCACGGTAAAATCCTTCTGTTTTCATGATACCATGCCAACAACTTATAAGCAAAATTATAATCTTTCATTCTTGCAAAAACAGATAAACGGTACAAAATTAGCTGTTTTGGAATGGCAAAAAGCAAAAAACGAGTTTTTTTTCAATGATATTCTTTCTTTCCTTGCTAAAAAGCTATATATTTGCATTCCAAAAAATTAGGAATTAGGCATTTACAAACAATTATTTTTACAGAAAGATGACAAAAGCAGAAATTGTAAACGAGATTTCCAAAAAACGGGTATCGACAAGGCAACCGTGCTGACTGCCGTAGAGGCATTTATGGAATCAGTAAAGGAATCTTTGATTCAAAAGAGGATAACGTATATCTTCGCGGCTTCGGTAGTTTCATTCTTAAAAAAGAGCTAAAAAGACGGCTCGTAATATTTCCAAGAATACGACTATAATCATAGACGAGCACAACATTCCGGCCTTTAAACCGGCTAAGGTCTTTGTTGATGCAATCAAGAAGTAAGAATCATTCGAACAGAAAAAAGATAGTAAACAGATTTATTAACTTATAAAACATTAGAGCTATGCCTAGCGGAAAGAAGAAAAAAGACACAAGATGGCTACACACAAACGTAAAAAAAGATTAAGAAAAAACAGACATAAGAGCAAGTAGCCAACGCTTGTCTGTAAGTAAAGAATAGAGAACAAACTTGGACGGGCTCTTTACAGATTCCGACAAGTTTGTTCTTTGTGTAAACAAGGCTGTATAGAATCAAATAGTAAAATTAAAAGAATGACAAGCGAAGTTATAGTAGATGTTCAGCCCAAGGAGATTTCCATTGCATTGTTAGAGGACAAGAGGCTGGTGGAATTTCAGAAAGAAGGTCGGTCGGCCTCTTTCGTAGTGGGCAACATATACCTGGCAAAAAAGTGAGGAAACTTATGCCGGGGCTGAACGCATGCTTTGTGAACGTAGGCTATGAACGCGATGCTTTCTTACATTACCTTGATCTTGGCCCTAAATTCAACTCTTACACCAAATACCTCAAACAAGTAACCAGCGACAAAAAGAAATTGTACCCATTCTCGAAAGCTTCCATCCTGCCCGACCTTGAGAAAGACGGAAGCGTACAAACCACGCTCCAGCAAGGACAAGAGATCCTGGTACAAATTGTAAAAGAACCCATTTCGACCAAAGGACCGCGCCTGACTTGTGAGCTATCGTTCCCCGGACGTTTTCTGGTACTGATGCCTTTCCAAGACAAGGTGTCCGTATCTTCCAAAATAAAATCAGCCGAGGAGCGTGCACGTTTAAAACAGCTCATTCAAAGCATCAAGCCCAAAAACTTCGGTGTTATCGTCAGAACGGTAGCCGAAGGGAAACGCGTGGCCGAACTCGACTCGGAACTCAAGGTATTAGTCAAAAGATGTGAGGATGCCTTTATTAAAGCGCAAAAAGCAAGCAAGCTTCCCGAACTGGTATTTGAAGAAACCAGCCGCACGGTAGCCATGCTGCGGGATTTGTTCAATCCTTCGTATGAAAACATCTATATCAACGATACGGATATTTTCAGTGAAGTAAAAGACTACGTGACGCTGATAGCCCCGGAAAGTGCGGGCATCGTGAAACAGTACACAGGCAAACTGCCCATCTTCGACAACTTTGACGTGACCAAACAAATCAAATCGTCGTTTGGAAAAACCGTATCTTATAAGCATGGGGCTTATCTGATCATCGAACATACGGAAGCATTGCATGTCGTGGACGTGAACAGCGGCAACCGCTCCAAGTCGAAAGACGGACAGGAAGCCAATGCGTTGGATGTCAACCTGGGGGCGGCAGACGAACTGGCACGCCAATTAAGACTGCGCGACATGGGAGGTATTATCGTGGTAGACTTCATCGATATGAATCTGGCGGAAGACCGGCAAAAAATTGTACGAACGCATGTGTGAAAACATGAAGAAGGACCGTGCCCGCCATAATATCCTGCCATTAAGCAAATTCGGCTTGATGCAGATTACACGCCAGCGCGTGCGTCCGGTCATGGATGTAAATGTGGATGAAGTATGTCCACTTGTTTCGGTAAGGGTACCGTGAAATCAAGCTTTCTGTTTACAGACGTTTTGGAAAGCAAGATCAGCACGATGGCCAATAAATTAGGGATTAAGAATTTCACGCTTCATGTCCACCCGTATGTGGCAGCCTACATCAATCAGGGCATCGTTTCCCTGAAACGCAAGTGGCAAGTCAAATACGGATTCGGACTCAAAGTAATCCCCAGTCAGAAATTGGGTTTCCTGCAATATGAGTTCTACGACAAGAACGGGCAGGAAATAGATATGAAAGAAGAAATCGAAATCAAACATTAACGAGAAAAGGTTGCCTACACGGAATGTCCGGAGGCAACCTTTTCTGTTTCTACTTACTTATTTCTTTTTCATTTCCCGTATTTTCCAAAATAGCTTTCTTTACTTCTTCAGCTATCACGGCGGCACCTTTGTCATTGGGGTGGATGCCATCCGAAATCAACCATTCGGGATGGCCGTCGAACACGGAGGGAGATCGATGACTTTCAGCTTGTTCTTCCGGGCCAACCTCCGGATCATAGGGATGACACCATTGACAATCACACTGTCCGAGATGTCAAAAGCCGAACTCATCGCCTTTACCGGATAAGCCAGATAAATATCCGGACGGGCAGGCAAAGCCTTTAATTCGTCTATCATCTGCTGTGCATCCGTCATGAATTCATCCTTGTATTTCCAGTTTTGCGGCTTGCTGTCGTTCGTACCCAATTTAATGACCACGACATCCGGATTAAATTCCTTACACCACCGGTACACGTCATTCTTCATATAAGGGCAATCGCCTTTCTGCAACATCGTATGGCCGCTCACCCCGAAATTCTTGACCCGATATTTGTTTCCCAATTTCCGGCCCAAGACAGCCGGATAACCATGCTTCTTCACTCAAAGAAATGCCATAACCATCCGTAATACTGTTTCCCCACACATGCCACCCTGAGCGCATCCCCGTCCGGGGCATCCAATCCCTCCAACCAAGCTTTCAAGTCTGCCTGCATCTGTTCGTGACAGGTAACAAAAGAAGAGTTATAACCCCAACCATGTCCGCTCGTGGGATAAATATGCATCGCGGCAGGCACTTCCGCCTGTGACAAAGCCGTATAATATTTAATAGAATTGAGACTGGCACTACCGTATCATCCCCGCTCAGCAACAGCAATGCCGGAGGTACCATGTGACGACGGATGTGCCGTTCATTGAGTATCGCAACTGCTCCTCGTGCGAAGGTTCTTTCCCGATAAAAGAATAAACGGAACCATTATGGGTCTGGTTCAGCTCCATTGAAATAACAGGATAAAACAATATCTGGAAATCGGGACGGCAATCGAAGGGCGCCTTGACCGCTACCGTAGAAGCCAGATGCCCGCCTGCCGAAGAACCCATAATTCCCACGTCGTAAGGATTAATCCGCCATGCCGCCGCATGCCGCCGTATCACGCGTATAGCCTCTTGCGCGTCGCTGACCGGGACTTCCGGATGCCCGAAAGGCAAACGATACTTCAACACGGCGTATGCGATACCCATCTCATTGAAATAAGGAGCCCAATCGTAACCTTCATGCCCAAAGGGCTATGAACGAATAACCTCCTCCGGGACAAGCCAGAATGATACGCCCCGTAGCTTTGGCCGAATCCGGAAGGAACACACGGATCTCTGGCGTATAAATACCATCCTGTTGCCGCTCCGGCCCGCCATCCCTGCCGTTCGTATTCGGCAAGCCCTGCTCCCAAAGCTTCACGTCAAACCAGGACTGTGCATGCAAAGCCGTCCGCCCCCAAGCCACAATCCCCAAGAAACAAAAAATTCCAAACCACTTTTTCATGTTTACATTCTATAATAAGGAATAAAAATCAGGGCAAAAATAATAATAATATTCATACGAAGCGGAAAACGCTTGCATTTCCTCCGTAAAATATGTAATTTTGCGAAATAACATCCATGCACCATGAGAAATTTCATTTCATTTCTTACTATCATATTATGTTGCCTGACGGTAACCCCCATGCACGGTCGTAAAAAGGATAAGCAAGCAGACAAGGAGGAAGTGGTCTTGGCCATGGTTGAGCCCGACATGATGGCCACTCCGAGCCATTCGCATCCCGTCGTCGCTCCGGTAGAGGAAGCTTACCGCCACCGCATCAATAAGAATGAACATCGTTACGGCATAGACGTATCACGCTATCAGGGAGACATAGACTGGCAAACGGTGAAAACCGACAAAAAATGTAAGTTACGTCTACCTGAAAGCTACAGAAGGCGCCTCTCTGGTCGATGTGACCTATCGTTACAACCTGACCGAGGCGCGTAAAAGCCGGCCTGAAAGTCGGTTGCTATCATTTCTTCAGTCCCACAGTGGATCCGGAAACCCAGTTCAAGAACTTCACAAGCACGGTGAACCTGGACGAACAAGACTTGATTCCTATCATCGACGTTGAAATCATAGGGAAAGGCAGCGCGCAACGCTTTTGCGAAAGGCTTACCCGTTTTCTCCACATGGTAGAAGAACATTATGGCATCCGTCCCATCATCTACACGTCGAGTAATTTCTACAATAAATATTTGGCCGGAAAATACACGGACTACAAATACATGATAGCCCGGTACGCAGAAGATATTCCGGAACTGACGGACGACATCCGGTTCGTCATGTGGCAGTTTACCGCCAACGGACGCATCGAGGGCATCAACGGCCCCGTAGACCGCAGCCGTTTTATGGACGAATACCATTTGGGGGATATCTTGATTCCTAAACAAAATTATCAAATTGCAACCCCAAGCACGTCACAAGCATCAAATAGGTAGCAAAAAGAAAAATCCGCAGCAAAGGAAAAAATCAAAAACAGGACAACCATACCCAATCAACGCCCCGAAAAATAAAAATTCGGGGCGTTTTTTGCGTACAAACACGGGCTTCTTGTTCCGTCAATCCAAGCCAAATGAAAAATCGTTTGGCTGAAAGCGAAAAAAAAAAATCGCTCTCCGCAGAACGGACGGGCCATCCGAAGAAAAGCGATTTAAAATGACATGAAAACGGAAAAAACATGCTTGAAAACATATCCTGCACATTTATTTGGAGACTTTTTTTACCTTACATGGACGAACCGGCAATTTGACGGGAAAAACATATCGGTACAAGACACGCCGGGAAACACCGACAGCATCTCCCCGCGTGCTACAGGAATAAAAGAAAGCAAAAGCAACGAAACGCTGACTTTCAGAAAAGGAAAAGCACACGAGAATGCGTTATTTCCCACCCGTAAGGGATACGGCAGGAAATAACGCATTCTCGTGCGTCGCTATCTTTCACTTTGTCATTTTGACATTCTACCTGTCTACAAGTATTTTTCTTCTTGCCCACAATATAAATTCCACGTGGAAGCCCATCTACGCAATGCTCCACCTTCACGTCTTTCCGAACAAGCCGCCCGAAAAAAGGTCATACACATTTTGCTGTTTCCCCAAACGACAAAGTAAATAGTTTAACTGTAGACAATGGGACTACATGACCAGAAGCCAATAAAAACGGGACTGCTTTTTTGCAGTCCCGTTTTTATTGGGGGTAGAATATACGTTTTCCGTTTTATCAAAAGGTCGTACGTAAAGTAACGTTGATATTACGTCCCATAGCATTGATTCCCCGAACCGAAAGTGCGATATTTCGTATCCAGCAGATTGTCGATACCGGCCTGTACCGTCAGGTTCGGATTGAACGCATAAGAAGCTTTGAGGTTCAGGGTGAACCATGCCGGAAGCCCTCTGGGCCCTCTTTCTCCCTTCACTGTGGCGTAGCCGATATTGTCTTCCCCGTTCAGGTTATAACGGTCTAGTTTCTTTCGTCCGTTAAACAAGGAATAAAACTCCACAATGGCCTTGTCGTCTTTGCTCTGAAAGGTCATGCCCACCCTTCCCGAAAAGCGGAGATATATGGTCGAGGGGCATACGTTCATCCTCCCGTCGATAATATCACCGTAAGTATAAGTAAGCGAAGCGTCTGCCATAAACATCTTGAGGAAACGGGCTTTCAGACGTGTGGTGGAACCTACAACATAGGCCCTTCTGCTGTTATGGTTGGCATATATCTCGCTGAGTTCGCCATCATATTCTATTTCGGTATTTCCGTTCAGCGTATACGGCTTTAGCGTAATGGCATCGAAAAGATAGGTTCCGAACACGGAAGTTTCCCAAAGGAAACGGTCGTTTTTGAACCGAGTCACATTGAAGTCGGCGTTGATAGTCTTTTCGGGGCGCACATCCGGGTTGGGGCACAACCACCATACCCGGCTGCGAGTCGAATACCTTTCCCCACATCGTCTATATTGGGCACACGATAACCGGTGGAAAGTGCCAAAGCTATTTTCCAGTCCTTGGTCGGATTGTAGTTCAGTCCCAAACTGAAACTGTAAAGTCATATTGTTCTGTTTCACTTCTTTCACGTCCTGACTCAGGAATGGGGAAAAATTCGGCGGTCTCAAACGAGGAATACAACGTGGAGAATCCCAGGCGGATACCGTCACTTAGGGTCAGACGCGGAGTGATTTCCCATTGGTGGGACGCGTAGGCCTCTATATTGTGCATATAGTTTTTTCCGTCGGGGTAACGCGTATCCAATGCAGCACGCTCACCGGTGTCCACGTCCGTTTTGTGAGCCGTAGAGGAAAAGGAAATTCAATGCACCGTCTATTCCGGCATGGATACGATGATTGTCCACCTGCTTCATCCAATCGGAAGACAATGACACCACATCCACATTCTCGTTACGCTACCCAGCCAAACCTCGCCGAACTTACGGTTATGACGGCTTTCCTTGATTTTCTGATAGGCCACCGTAAAATCGACTTTGTCTGCCGACAACCAGTCAGCTATCTCCATCGTGTAGGCTGTCATCAAACGGAACTGAGGGCCATAATACCATTCGGCAAATTTAGGTTTGTCTTTTTTCATATCCGTCAACCGATCGTAACGGGGAATGTCCGTCGTATTCGAGAATTGGAAGTTCAACAAATGGCGGAATCTATCGTCCGGTTTGAACAGGAACTTCTGCATCAAGTCGTACTGCATATATCCGGAACCGGGTTGATGCCAGTCTTTGGAATTACCGATTAACAGGTCTTCACCATTTTCACGTACCACTTCATAAGGACGGCCGATGTATTCATCATCCTTTA
>VOFF01000763.1_pt1 | contig 14001 bp, 20 predicted proteins | sample 5384061 | NCBI WGS metagenome assembly VOFF01 (sample SAMN12384725, study PRJNA508395) | human gut metagenome | isolation source: healthy gut E | host: Homo sapiens
GAAAACTATGGAAATCTCCTATGACGATTTTATCAGAACCACGGAAGACCGGCATGTGCGGCGGGTACAGGCGATTTTTAATAAAATGTACGAAAAAGGTGATATTTACAAAGGTGAGTACGAAGGTATGTACTGTACCCCATGTGAATCTTTCTGGACAGAAAGCCAACTGGTGGACGGGTGCTGTCCCGACTGCGGAAGACCCGTGCAGAAAGCTAAGGAGGAAGCATATTTCTTCAAGCTTTCCAAGTATCAGGACAGACTGATTGACCTTTTGGAAAATACAGATTTTCTTGAGCCGGAAACCAGAAGAAACGAGATGCTGGGCTTTATCAGACAGGGTCTTGATGATCTGTGCATTTCACGGTCCACTTTTGATTGGGGCATTCCTGTGCCGATTGATGGAAAGCATGTCATCTATGTATGGCTGGATGCGCTGACAAACTATATCACTGCGCTGGGCTATCCCGATGATCCTGAGCTGTTCGAAAATACTGGCCGGCAAATGTGCATCTTGTAGGAAAGGAAATCGTCAGATTCCATTCTATCATTTGGCCGGCAATGCTGATGTCTGGATATTCCGCTTCCGAAACATGTGCTGGGTCATGGCTGGTCGCTTCTGGAAGGCGGCAAGATGAGTAAATCCAAGGGTAATGTAGTTGACCCTGTGAAGCTGATCGACCGTTATGGCATCGACGCGCTTAAATACTTCCTGCTTCGCGAGTAGCGTATTTACCAACGAAGTAATGCTGAAGAGAATGAACTACGACCTTGCCAACGACCTGGGAAATCTGGTTTCGAGAACAACTCTATGATTGAGAAATATTGCGGCGGCGTTGTGCCTGAATCTCATGGTGAAGATGAATTTGACAAGGATCTGAAAGCAGTTGCAACCGGTGCAGCGGCAAAAGTAGAAAGCGCAGATGGACAAATTTGCTTTCAATATGGCGCTGGAGGAAATCTGGGTGCTGGTTAGAAGAGCGAATAAATATATTGACGAAAAAGCGCCTTGGATTCTGGCAAAGGACGAGGCGAAAAAAGGATGGTCTGGATACCTGTCTGCACAATCTGGCAGAGTCTATCAGAATTATTTCTATTCTGATTCATCCGTTTATGCACACGACTTCCGACAAGATCAGAAAACAGATGGGCCTGTGGTATGCTGATGTGGTATGGGAAGACGCTTTTGAATTTAATATGATGTATCAGGAACAGGTGAAGAAGGGCGAAGCCATCTTCCCGAGACTGGATATCGAGAAAAGAGCTGGAAGAACTTGACGCGATGCAGAAAGAAGGTCAGGAACCGGAGGACGAGAACATTCCGCTGGAACTGAAGCCGGAAATCGAGTACGAGGACTTTGATAAGATTGACTTCAGAGTCGGCCTCATCGAAAAGCGGAGAAACATCCTAAAGCAGATAGCCTGCTGGTGTTCCAGATCAAGATGGGGACAGAAAAAGACGGCAGATCATCTCTGGCGTTGCTGAAGACTTCAAACCAGAAGACCTTGTCGGAAAGAAGGTGCTCATCGTAGCCAACCTGAAGCCGAGAAAGCTGAGAGGGCTGGAATCCAAGGGTATGATTATGTTTACCGAAAACGGCGGCAGATGCGAAATTATGACGACTGTTGCGGAAGACGGCGTCGTCGTAGACTAATACTTGTTAAATTCATCTGTGACCTCGCGGTCTATGGTACCAAGGCACAGAGGTGCTTTTCCAGTTATCTATAAACGATCAACTCACAGGGCCTGAAATGAAGACAGGCCCTGTTTTTTAAAAAAGGAGTGACCAATGTTATTTGACTCTCATACAACATATCAACAACGAAAATTACACTGATGAGCAGCGGGCGGCGCTGATTGCGGAAATCGCTGCTTCCGATGTATCTTATGCCATGGACATCGGATTTGATCTGGCCTCTTCTGTGCAGGCTGTCAAAGATGCCCAGGAGAACGACTGGTGTTACGCGGTCGTCGGGTTTCATCCCCACGATGCGAAAAACATGGACGACATGACCTTAGAACTGATCGGAGGGCTGGCAAAAAAGATAAGGTGAAGGCCATCGGCGAGATCGGCCTCGACTATTATTATGACCATTCAGAAAGAGACGTACAGCAGTTTTGGTTTCGACGGCAGATCCAGCTTGCTAACCAGTTAAAAATGCCGATTGTCATCCACACAAGAGAAGCCGATCAGGATACCATGGCCATACTCAAAAGAAGAAGGCGCTTTTCTGCTGAGCGGCAGAGTTGGTTTCCAAAGCGCAGAGGGCCTGAAGGCAAAAGAGCTGGCTGACAGCCGGGTGCTGCTTCACTGTTTCTCAAGCAGCAAGGAATTGGCGAACCAGTATGTAAAGCTGGGAGCGACCCTTTCCATCTGCGGCCAGTTACCTTTAAGAACAACCGCAGGACGAAAGAAGTAGTGGAGACGATTCCAATGGAATTTTTACTGGTGGAAACCGACGCGCCCTATCTGACGCCGGAGCCTTTCCGCGGCAGACCGAACAAATCGCCTTATGTGGAGTATACGACCCGCAAAGTGGCGGAGATCAAAGGCATCACCTATGAGGAAGCCGCCCGGATTACATGTGAGAATGCGAAGCATTTTTTCAACATTGATTGATCAGTTGATTTTGGACGGTTAGTCCCTTATAATGATAGTAAGTAAAAAAGTCAGGTTTGACCTGTAATGGGAGGTATGTATGTTAAAGAAAGACCAATTTGCCCTCGACAAAGAGGCTTGGTGTAATCTGAACCAGCCAGATTGTAGTGAGGAAGATGTAGATATTGTAATTTTGGGATTCCCTATGATAAAGGAGTCAGCTACAGAGGTGGTGCAGCCGAAGGTCCCGACTGTCTGAGGCAGAACGCTTTCACATCAACGCCGTACACTGAAAAAAAATTACAATCCATAGAGGAACTGAAAGTCTTGGACGCTGGAAATTTTGTGATGCCGACAGAGACGAGATGTTTGCCGAAATAGAGGATTATGTAGCGGATTTGGTGCGTAAAGGCATAAAAATTTTCCATGGTGGGCGGCGATCATTCCGTTACGATCCCGGTAGAGCGGGGTGTGAACAAAGCCCTCGATGAGGAGTTCGGTATCATACATATCGACGCTCACTTTGACCTCTGCGACGCGCTGTACGGTGATAAGCTGTCACACGGCTCGACAGAGAGAAGAGCATTGGAGATGAACAACATCGGCGGACCGGAAAACCTTTATTTTATCGGAATCCGCTCCATTGAACCAGATGAATTTGCGTTCAAAGCGAAGAATGACATACAGGTAAAGACTGCTTACGATTGTTTTCGTGACAGCATTGAGTTTGTAGCCGCAGACTGCGTTGCAGCCATGAGCAAATATGATAAAAAGTCTATCTGACTTTTGATATCGACGCCTTAGATCCTGGGTATGCGGCAGGGACTGGAACGCCGCAGTTTGGCGGTTTGACACCGAGAATGTGTCTGACACTGCTGGAGACATTGTTCCGCAGCCTGAACATCATCGGCTTTGATATCGTAGAGGTAGCGCCGGCCTTAGACCCATCACTGACCGCCATGTTTGCGGCAAGAAAACTGCTCACTGAGATGTGGGGCTACTGGGCGGAACAAATGGGAAAGTTAAAGTAAGATCCTCCTTGTATTCTGTTGTAAAATAATATATGATTAGAAGAGCAGCATATCATATTTGAAGGATTTAGCATGGAAGACTACATAGACGATTTATACTTGCTTTTTTTAGGGAGGAGGCAGCTATTTTCTGCTCCCTCTGTGTTATGTAAAACAAGTGCGGGAAAGAACAGCAGAACAGACGACAACAAAAGAATTTAATTTTTCAAGAAGACTTCATAAAGACGGACCTATAGAGAGGTACCAAGTCGTTCTCGGATTAGATGGTAAAGAACTCTGCTTGGCGGCAGAAGAGGTATTGGGCATCGAAACCCTGGATCAGTACCGTTTTACCAAACTGGAGGAATCGGTTTTAAATGAGAGAAACCGCTATCTGAAGGCCGTAATCCAAAATAAGAACGAAGCGTATCCATTTGAGGCCGCCTTTCTTTTGGAGCCTTCTTTTTGCATATGGAGATGGAGGCGGCAAATGAAATGGCAGACTGCTAGAAACGGCGACGAAATCTATGCGTTGGAAAAAAAGAAACTTATCACCCTGGTAATGGACCCTCTGATTAGTGAAATACCAGAAACGAACGACAATATTCGAGGCATCTCTTTTTACCAGGATAAGGCGGTCGTCTTCTATCAGACTGATCAGCAACGCCCGGGGCGTATCGGCGTCTTGCTGGCTAATGAGCCGAGTATTTTAAATGGCATATTAGTAGAAGAAATTCTAGGTGAAATTGAGGAGTTGGATGAAAATGCAAAGGGGATTGCCCCTGGATTGTGGGTGATGAAGTGTGATTAGATTAAGTGAGGCTGAATATTTAGAAATCGTGGAATACATGAAAGAACACTTCGGAATTAATTTGAGCAAGAAAAAACCCTGATTGAATGCAGGCTTGCAAAGCCCTTGAAAAAATCATGGGATAGAGTCTTTTGACGGGTATATGGATATGGTGAAAAAGACCGCAGCGGACAGGCGGCAGCAGAAATGGTGGATTGTCTTACAACAAACTACACTTATTTTCTGAGGGAACCTGCTCACTTTGATCTGCTTCAGGAGAAAATACTGCCAGATATCTTTGATAGAATTCGCATGGGCGTTTGCAATATCTGGTGCGCAGGCTGTTCCACAGGCGAGGAATGCTATTCCATGGCTATGGCTGTTGCAGATTTTAGAGATAAAAGAGCAGGCGCACTGCCGAAGATCAGTATCAAAGCGACAGACATATCCAAATCCGTTCTCAGGGAGGCGGAGGAGGGAATCTATCCTATTGAGGAGCTGGAGCGAATACCGAAGCCGTGGAGAGAACGGTATTAAAAAAAAAGTGGAGAGAAGAGCTTTCAGGTGGATCGAAATCTTCGCAGTTGGATTCACTTTCGAAAAGAAAATTTGATGCAGCCTGAGGGAGCGGTCAAGTACGATTTGATTTTCTGCCGCAATGTGATGATTTATTTTGACCGGGAAGCGAAGGGAAAACTGATCAGGAAATTCGAAAACAGCTTGAATCCGGGCGGTTATTTGATTCTGGGTCATGCGGAACTCCTTTCACGGGAGGATACAAAACTAGAGCCAGTCTTTCCGGCGGTATACCAAAGAATTTAGAAGAAATAGGAGCGCATATGGATAAGAAGATTTTGATTGTAGATGATGCCATGTTTATGAGAAGCGTCATACGCAAGACATTAAGCGAGATGGGGTACCAGCATTATTTTGAAGCCCAGGACGGAGAAGAAGCACTGCTCTCCTTCAGAGAGCATCAGCCAGATCTGATCATACTGGACATCACAATGCCGGGCAAATCTGGCATTGAAGTTTTAGAGGAAATTCACGATGAAAATCCTCAATTAAAGGTCGTCATGTGCTCTGCAATCGGACAGGAGATGATGATTCAAAAAGCCTTGGAAGCCGGCGCGGTAGATTTTATCGTGAAGCCCTTTAAGAAAGAAGAATTTTGTAGAGTGATTGATTACCACTTGGTTTAAGAAGAATGAGAGGATACCGCAGATGAAAGATTGGATAAAAAACCTGAAGATTGGAAAAAACTGATGGCAGCTTTTTGCTATTATCATTATACTATACAGCATCACAATGATTACTGCCGGAACCAATATCAAGAGCTTAGCAAAAAAGCACGGAAGACTTGTACAATGGTCCCTTCGCCAACGTTGAAAATTCGCAGGAGATTCGATATGACTTAGAGTGCAACCGACGCAATTTGCTGCTTCTATCGGATTCGACAGATATTGATGAGGATGCAAAGCTGGCTGATATCAACGATCGGCTGTCACAAATCGATGACGGCTTAGAGAAACTATCCACTGGTTATATCAGCGGCCAGGGAAAAGTGGATCAGCTGCTAATTGAGTATGCGAGAAATTGGCGGCACCGAGAGCGAAAATTATCGATTATCTGGAGAAAGGCAATAAACAGAAAGCCCTTGAAATCTGCCTCACCGAATATGAAGAACAGTCCGGCATCGTGACAGATTTACTGAAAGACGTTGTCGAAGCAGTTTCTATCGATGCAGAAGAGACTCTGGCATCGGTTCAGAACCAGGCTGCAGGTGTCTTACTTGTTTTGATTATTATTTCGGTGATCTGCATTTTCGCCACGATTATTCTGTGTATTACTATGACACGCAGTATTGTAAATCCAATTAAGGAATTGAAGAACGCATCGGCCAGCATTGCCAACGGTGAATTGGATATCCAGCTCTTTATACCAACAAAAAATGAGTTAGGACAGCTTTGTGAGGACATCCGAAATACGGCGGCAGCCCTCTTTTATATGTGACTGAAATACGCAAGGGTATGGAAGCCCTTTGGAAATGGGAATTAAACTATCACAGCGATGTGAAATTCGTAGGTGATTTTGTCGCTGTGGGGAATACCATGAATGAAATTGAGCGCTTTTTGCGTGATGCCATGGGCCAGATCACTAACAGCGCGGAACAAGTATCCAGCGGAGCGGAACAGGTGTCCAGCGGGGCGCAGGTTTTTGGCCCAGGGCGCTTCTGAGCAGGCTGGATCTATTGAAGAGCTAGCGGTAAGCATCAATGAAATCGCAGAAAACGCAAAGGAAAGCGCAGAGAAATCAGAGAAATCCAGTGAATTGACGGAAAAGGTATCCAAAAAAATCTACGATAGCAACGATCAGATGACAATTTTGACCGAGTCTATCTATGAAATCAAGGAGAACTCAAAAGAAATCACAAGTATCCTCAAAGAAATTGAAAATATTGCATTCCAGACCAATATCCTGGCCTTAAACGCTTCGGTCGAGGCGGCGAGAGCCGGCGAGGCGGGCAGAGGATTTTCAGTAGTGGCAGGTGAAGTGAGACGACTGGCAACCAAGACCACCGAGGCGGCCAAGATGACGGCCGAACTGATTGACCGCAATGCCAACGTGGTCAATAAGGGAATTACCATCGTAAACGAAACTGCGGACGGCCTGACAAAATCCGTAGAAGGTGCTAAAACGGCAACGAAGATGGTCAATGAAATTGCTGAAACCTTTACGCAGCAGGCGAATGCCATCGTCCAGATCAGAAGGAATGTGGAGATGATTTCGGATATCGTGCAGGGAAACTCCCGCTACGTCACAGGAAAGCGCTGCTGCCAGCGAGGAGCTATCCGCTCAGGCGCAGCTCTTGAAGTCGTTAGTAGAGCAGTTTGAAATATAAAGGAGTCAGAGATGAAGAGCTACGCAGAGATGGACGAAATGTCAGCAGACATACTGAAAGAGTTGGGCAATATCGGTACTGGCAATGCCATTACCTCTCTGGCCCAGATGATGGGGATCCCCTTGGATATTTCATCTCCCTCCCTGCATCTGGCACAGGTGCAGGAGATTTATACCTTGCTGGAACAGTCGCAGGAAGTGGAAACAGGTATATTGGTAGAAATAAAAGGTGAGATTACGGGAATGTTTTTATTCTTTCTCAACGAAAGCTTTACCAACATTGTTTTAGATGAAATCTTAGAAAAACGTGAGCGGAACATTTTAGAATTAGACGATTTGGAACGTTCACTGCTCAGCGAGCTGGGCAATATCATGTGCGGTTCATACATCAGAGCGCTTTCGGCTCTCATGGATATGGATATTGATGTTTCTGTCCCGGAGATCTGTGTCGATATGGGAGGCGCTATCCTCAGTGTGCCGTTGGCAAGAATAATGAGCAAAAGCGCAGACATCTTACTGATAGAAAATCAATTTCAAATTAATCACCATTCTTTTTCCGGTCGTATTCTGTTTTTTCCAGATCCGGAATGTCTGGAACCGATTCTGATGAAGCTGGGGATTGGGAAGTGATGAATAAGATTTTGGTACAGATTGGAGACGGAAACACAGCCGCAGCGGGACAGACTTTAGTCAGCTATGCCTTGGGTTCGTGCATCGGGGTCTGTCTCTATGATAAAGAAATTAAGATAGCGGAATGGTCCACGCCGTGCTGCCAGCAAAAAAAAGGCGGCGAGGTCACGGCTGCAGAGCAGCAGTATCGGTATGCAGACCAAGGCATCAGACGTCTGATCGACCAAATGTGCAGCTGCGGGGCAAAGAAATCCCGACTGACTGCAAAGCTGGTGGGAGGCGCGCAGATGTTTCAGACCATAAATTATGAATGGGACATCGGTAAGAAGAACATTCAGATGGCTAAGAAAATCCTTGCGGCAGAAGGAATTCCTCTTTTGGCGGAAGATACAGGCAGTGATTATGGAAGAACAGTTTGGTTTACTGCCGAAGACGGCAGGGTGAGAGTTGAAGCGGCCAAGCACCCTTCAATCGAGTTATAGTAGCGGAGGTAAGAGATGGATGAAAAGAAAAAAACAGATTGTGATGGTCGTAGACGACAGTCTTTTTTAATATGTAAACAAGTGAAGATGGCCTTAAAGGATGAGCCATATTTTATCTGCGAAGCACACACTGGCGGAGAGGCAGAGGAACTGATTGAACAGTATCAGCCTGATCTGATTTTGCTTGACGTCGTTCTTCCCGATGCAGACGGCTATGAATTATTTCACAGACTGAGAGAACGAGATCAAAATGACGCGGTGATTTTGTTTCTGACATCTAAAGCGACAGACGAAGATGTGGTAAAAGGTTTCACCATGGGCGCTTGTGATTATATTAAGAAACCCTTTGTACCGGCGGAGTTGAAGTCCAGAGTCTTGGCGCATCTGCAGATGAAAAAGACAGAAGGACGAACTAAATCAACAGAATAAAGAACTGCGTACAAATATGGAAAAGCTGAATTATATGGCCTTTCGAGACGGCTTGACGGGACTTTATAACCGCAGATATGTCATCAGCGAGCTGGTTGAGGACATGCGGGATATAAAACGGGAAGAATTGAAAAATGTGGTGATTCTCTCTGATATCGACGATTTAAAAAAAAGTCAACGATACGTATGGTCATGAAGTGGGGGATACGACATTGGTCTGCATCGCCAATATTTTGGAAGGGGCATGCCGTAAACACCGGGTGATTCGCTGGGGCGGAGAAGAGTTTTTAATCATTCTGCTATCCGTTACAGAGGAGGAAGCTTTTTGCAATCAGCGAACAAATTCGTAAAGAAGTAGAGCAGTTTCGGTTTTTTTCATGAAAATGGAGAGTTTTCGTGTACCGTTACCTTGGGACTGCATGCATACAATGAAAACGAAGGCATCGAGAACAGCATCAACTTTGCGGATAAGGCCCTCTACGAAGGAAAACGCAGGGGAAAAAACTGCAGCATCTGGTATGAAAAGATTTAGTAAATGGAGAAATAAATGAGTTATTTTGATGAAGATGCCCGCGAAATGCTGGAGGTCTATTTGCTGGAGACCAGACAACTGACAGAGCAGCTGAATAACTGTCTGATGGAAGCGGAGAAGAACAATCGATTTGCTGAAGAGGATATTCACGGCATTTTTCGTGTCATGCATACGATCAAGAGTTCTTCTGCCATGATGGGCCTGACACAGCTTTCCGCTCTTGCCCATAAGCTGGAAGACATCTTTGCCTACTATCGAGAAGAGATCGGAACCATAGAAAATCCAGAACAGGAAATATTCGATCTGATGTTTCTGGTTTCGGATCATTACAGCCGAAATGGAACGGATGGGCGGAAGAATATGTACCGTCAGATATAAAGCGAATTGAAAAAGCAGGCGGAAGAGTATTGGGAACAGTTCTGCTGTGATGAGCAGAAAAAAAGAGCAGATCGTGGAACCACAACAGGAGGATCCGCAGAAGTGCGACTACTTTGATGGAAAATCCGGTACCATAGTGAATGTCATTTTCGAACAGGGTTGCCGTTTGGAAAATGTCAGAGCCTTTATGCTGATTCGGCAGATTCGCGGATTATGCTCTGATTTGGAGACTTATCCGCCTGATCTGGAGCACTCTAGTGAGAGCAGCGCCTTTATCGGAGAAGAGGGGCTTTATATCTGCTTCACCAGTGATCAGAAAACAGAAGTTTTGGAGTTGATGGAAAAAGGCCTGTTTGTCAACCGCGTGATATTGATTGCTGATGAGGAAGAGCCGGAAGAGTCGACAGAAGAGTTGATCCCGCAGGAATCACAGACAAAGAAGCAGCAGGAAACCAGAGAAACTGAATTTTTAGATGTGAAGGCGGAAAAGCTGGACAAGATGCAGAATCTTTCTTGTGAAATGGTCATCAAATGCTGGTCTTAGAAGAAGCGCTTCGTAAAAACGGACTGGAAGATATCAGGGAGGGGACCGCCCGTCAGATCAATCTATTAATCAGTGAAATGGAGCGGACCGTCATGGAAATGCGCATGCGGCCTGTCAACCGGATCGTACCGAAGCTGCGCAGGATTCTCAGAGATATTTGCAGGGATGAAGGGAAAGAAGCAGAACTCGTCATAAACTGCGGCGATATCGAAGCGGATAAGAGTATAGTAGAGTGCTGTTCAGAGGCCTTAATGCACTTGATTCGCAATGCCGTTGACCATGGCATCGAGTCTGGCCAGGTGCGCCAGGATCTGGGTAAAGAGAAGAAAGGCAAAATTGTCTTTCAGGTGGAAAGCACGGTGGGCGAACTGCTATTGACCCTGAGTGACGACGGCTGTGGGCTGGATGAGGAGAAAATCCTCAATAAAGCGAGAGAACGAGAGCTGCTTGTGAAGCCAGAAGCAGAATACACCTCGCAGGAGATTTATGAACTGATTTTGAAACCAGGCTTTACTACCAACGAGACGGTGAACGCGTACTCTGGCAGAGGAGTCGGTCTGGACGTGGTAAACAACATCATGGAAGAAATCGGCGGGCATCTGTATATTGAAAGCCAGGCAGGCGTGGGCAGTAAATTTACCATGGTGGCGCCTTTAACGCTGTCGACCATAGAGAGCGCCTGTTTCCGTGTGGGAGCCTATCACTTTTCCGTACCGGCACGGTACGTATTCAATTTTATGGAGTATGAGGAAAAGCAGAAACAAATCCGCCAAATTGATGGTCACTCCTATGTTTTATATGACGGCAAGATGGTTCCGCTGATCAATTTGCGCAAGGTATGCGGGCTGGAAGAGGAAGTCCCCGAGCACTCCATTGTAATTTATGTGAGAGGCACGAGGCGGGAAGGCTGCCTGGTGGCTGATGCCATGCAGGAACAAAAAGCGTATTGTCGTCAGACCTCTGCCCACGCTGCTGGGAAGCAGCTTTCGAAAAGCAACTGGCATCAGCGGCTGCAGCATTATGGGAGACGGAAATATCTGCGCGGCCTTAGACCTGGAGACCGTCATCGGCAACTTTGAGAAGGAGGGCGCTCATGAATTCTAAAAGCAGCAGAGAGCTGCTCTGCATTACAAGGGCAGCGAAAAGAACTATGCCTTGGACTTGAAGTGGATTGCAGAAATTTATGCAGACGTGCATATTTCTCCCTTTCCTGTCTGCCGCCACACTATATCGGCATGTACAATTATAAGGGGCAAATTATTCCAGTTATCAGCCTTGAAGAGGCTGATGCGAGAATTTTATTATCATTCGATGTAATGACTGCCTTTTTGCCATGGCAGTATCAAAAAAAGAACCCTTTATCATCGATCAGAAGGACGTAGAGGAAATTGATTCCCTGCATCCCGATACCATGTCCGGCCTTTGGGCGGAACAACAAGCCTTGTATCAGATGGAGGGCACTCTGGTTTCGCTGCTGGATATCCAGAGCAGCGTAGAAAAAAATGCAATCGATGAATGAAAGGAATTTGAAAAGATAAACTGTTATGATTACAATTTAGCGATCATAACAGTTTTTTTATTTACGAGAAAAGAAATCAAAAAAAGTCTTGACAGGCGAACAAATGTTAGCTAAAATATAAAAAAGAGAACGAACGTTAGCCTAAAGAGAAGGGGGATGGAACATTGAAGAGGAACACGAAGGAAGATATTTTGATTGCCGCATTGAATCTCTTTTTCGGGAGAAGGGCTTGACGGCGTCAGTGTACGTGACATTGCAGAAGAAGTGGGAATCAGACAGAGCTCTGCTGGAAGCGTAAAACATTTAAATGAGAGTAAACAAGAGACATCTTTTGACAACATTTTGATCTTTCCGTGATGGAAGAACAGTATCAGCGAATGTGACGTTAGAGGTTCAGTGCCGCACAGTATAAGAGTGAAGAGAAAGCAGGCTGAATATCTGACAGACGGCCGCTGAAGTTTATGATGAATTATTCAGACTGCTCGTTGAAAGAGAATGCTCATACAAGAAGATCTGGAGTTTCTCGCTCTGGAATTCCTCCTACTCACCAATCATTTTTCTCATGGCCAGGTATGACAGCGGCGCGAGAGAGTGTCATTATTCGGGCAGCTGAATCAGCATATAGAACACTTTGCAGCGCATTACAGAAAGGATTAGAGATGACAGTACAGAAACAATTTGATTTGGAAAACTATCGACGACAGGGGTTGAAAATATCGTGAAGGGTGCAATCAAGGCCACCAAAAGACCCCCAAGGAAAGGGTATTTATGGTTTCTTTGCTGCTGCCAGCAAGAAAGGGGCCAGCCGCCGCAGACAGTGGGCGGATAAGGGGCGAACATATCCGCCCTTTCTCATCGCCAGTATCACCAGCGCCTGCAATTTACACTGCAGCGGGCTATGCCAAAGCAACGAAAAGTTGCGTAGATGGGCTGCCCGACTGTCCAGCTCACAGCGGAAACAATGGCTGGCAATTTTTCTGGAAGCCAGGGAGCTGGGCATTAACTTTTATCCTCTTTGGTGGGGAGAACCTTTTTTACGGAGGGATATTATTTGAAGCGGGTTGCAAAAAGTGCCGGAAATACTCTTTCCTTGATTTTCACCAATGGGACCATGATGGATGAAGCGTATCTGCGCTTTTTCAGCAGTGCAGAAATCTTGTTCCCATTTTTCAGCATCGAGGGAGATGAGAATCTGACAGACCAGCGAAGAGGGAAGGGACTTACGCCACTTTACTGACGGCTATGGAACAGATGAAACGGCGCGGTCTGCTCTTTTGAACTTCTGTCACAGTGACGACCGAAAACAAAGACGTCGTTACTTCCCCCGATTTTCTCGAAAGCCAGCTTTCCCGTTTCGACTGTAAGGCGGTCATCTATGTGGAATATGTGCCAGTAACGGAGGAGAGCCGAGAACTGGCTTTTTGGCGATGAGGAACGAGTGGTTTCAATCGAAGCTGTCGGCATGGTGAGAGAAGAGAAGCCGGAGATGGTCTTCATCTCTTTTCCGGCGATGAAAGAGTTCCGGCGGCTGTTTGGCGGCGGGCAGGGATTTTTCCACATCAATTCCCATGGCGGAGCAGAACCGTGTCCCTTTTTCACCCTTACTCTGATATCAACGTCAAGGGACATCATTGAAAAAGAGGCTCTTCACTCCAGGTTGCTTTTTACGTTTCTTCACGAACAGGGCTTTTTGACGGCAGACCATCAGAACGGATGTGTATTGTTTGAAAGCAGGGAACAGGTGGGAAACTCCTGGCCCAGTAAGTTCTCTCTTTCGACACCCGCCTTCGACAGCAACCCCCACAGAGTTCATGATAGAATAATGTAAAAAAATGAGCAATACAACGGGCGAAAGCTCCTATGTACATATGCTTCGCTATGGCGGCGACATTTCATAAGGAACGTTTTGGAAACATGCCGGAAATATCGCTTACGGTTCATATTTCCTATGTTATAAAAATCAAAGGGAACAAAGGGGAAGAAATATGGAATTTGGGGAACCAGATTAATTTCAAAACCGTGTTGGCCACTTTGACAGTGGCCTTCTTTTATTGGTCGGATCAATCTGTTCGAAAGGGACCTTTCCGGCCACAGTGGCGCCTGATTACCGTCATGGTGGCGGTATCGACAGTATACATATATTTGGTGCCGGTCATTGCGGTTGCGATGCTGACTTATGGGAGCCG
>VOFF01000857.1_pt1 | contig 14001 bp, 15 predicted proteins | sample 5384061 | NCBI WGS metagenome assembly VOFF01 (sample SAMN12384725, study PRJNA508395) | human gut metagenome | isolation source: healthy gut E | host: Homo sapiens
CTTTTGTCCGTAGAAGCCCTGGTGCAGGCTCTGAAGCATTATGAAGGAACACTGGTCTTCATCTCCCACGATGTGCACTTCATCCGTTCCCTGGCACAAAAAACCCTGCATGTGAACCGGGGGACCATCACCGCCTACGCAGGCGGATATGACTACTATCTGGAAAAGTCAGGCATTCTGGACGATGAAAAAGGCGGCATCACGGCGGAATAAGGCTCTTTTTTTCAGTTTCCCCTTTTTCCTTGCCGTGGATTTCATAGCTTCAGGATAAATTGAACGATGCGGAAAAGGAGAAAGAAGACGCCTTGATAGAAAAAAAACCTTTCATGATCATTGCATTAAGAACAGCACAACCCGCAGACTATGCCGGAACGGAACATGTCACGAGAGAAGCGTTCTGGAACTATTACGTCCCCGGCTGCAATGAACATTACCTGCTCCATATCATGCGCGGCAGTCCTTCCTTCATCCCGGAGCTGGATGTAGTCGCCGTCCACGGCGGCCGCATTGTCGGGAACATTGTTTATGCAGCATCCGTCATCAGGACAGATGACGGAAAAGAATACGAAGTGCTGGGCATGGGGCCCATTGCCGTTCTTCCGGAATACCAGCGCCGGGGAATAGGGCGGCGGATGATCGGCTACACCAAAGACCGGGCGCGTGAAATGGGCTTCCGCGCCATTTTCCTGTACGGCGACCCGGACTACTATTCACGCTGCGGATTCGTTCCCGCGGAAACGCTGGGAATCAGAACGGCGGACAATATGTGCGCGGCGGCTCTCCAGGCCTGTGAATTCCAAAGAGATTCCCTGTCCGGCCTGAAAGGCCGCTATGTGGAAGCTGCCGTGTACGGCGGCGCATCATCAGCGCGGCCAGTCCCAGCAGGCCCAGGGAAACCGTGGCTGGTTCCGGCACCATTTCCCCTCGGATTTCCGTGAAAATCGGGGATAATAAGCTGAAAGTATTGGTTCCGTTGGCTCCCGTAATAACGACAGAATCACCAGGCGCTCCCTCGGCGTCATAATGGCCGCGGATGCCGGGAGCAGTCAATCCGCCGCTGATCGTTACGGTATCTCCCTTCCGTGTTAGCAGTAGGGGCGGCTGTTCCCCCCCCGCAGCATATAAATACGTTTTAGACGTATCCCCATCAAGTCCATCACGGACTGGCTCACGGCCAGAAAAACGGTATGTCAATGCCGCGTCAAGAAGCAGGGGAGAACCATCCAGGGAAGAAAAAACTGAACGTCAGATTAATCCCTGCTGCAGTAGTTCCCGTATTGGTGCTCCAGCCGATGACCGAATTGTCGGAGCCATCAGCACCTCAGGGAAGCCGTAAGTGACATTAGCGCCCAAATTGTTGGCGGCTCCGCGCAGCGTAAAAACTGTCCAGTCTGATCTCTATTATCCACCCTGATTCTTTCGGCCGGCATGAGCCTGAGCGCCACCGCGAATACCACTCTGCTAGATAGCTCTATCGTGGGATATTCGGACTTTACCTCCCAAACGGCGGATTTCGGCACCCTGAAAGATTCCGTTTCCATCACGTCTGACGACAGCAATCTGACGTTATCCGGGATAACCTTCAACGGATACGGTACCAACAACCGCGACGTTATGTCTGTGACGATGGTTCTTGATCTGTCCAAATCAACACTCCGGAGACCTATACCGCTCTGTTTAACGACAAAAACAGCAGTGTAAGCTGGGGCGTGGGCCTGAACACGGACCGGAAACTCCAGGGATTATGGACCAACACCTCATACATCGGGCCCGTCGTTGACACCCGCTGGGCACGGAAGGGTCCCTGACCATTTCCGTAGTCACCGGAGATCTTGGCACCCGCATCTATTTTGGCGACAGCGCTACGTACTATTCCAACAGCGACCTGAAATTCGGCAACCAGCAAATTGAGCAGATTCTCATGGACGCAGGACTGGCTGAATCCATCGAACAGCTCTACATCCACGACTCCCTCCTTTCCCAGGAACAAGTTGGTCAACTGATGAGTGAAATCGCCAGCATTCCGGAACCCGCCACGGCTTCCCTGGGCCTGCTGGGCCTGACCGCGCTGATGATGCGCCGCCGCAGGGCATAAGCCTGTACCGTCCGCCTCCCTATATTCAAAGGCCGGCTCACAAAATAGCCGGCCTTTTCCTTATCCGTTCAAACATCTGCCGAAAAAAACAGAGGGAAAAGCTTCCATTTGCTGCGGCAACCTCACGGCCAGCACTTGACGGAAAAATGGCATTCAGTGCCCCCCGGTAGGGTCATTTCAAGAGCTTCCGGCCCCGCCCCACTTCCGTACACGCCCCTTTTTCCCATGCCGGGACAGCCGGAACCGGAGCATGCAAAGCCCGGCTTCCCTCAGCATCCGGAACAGCCCATCCTTTCAGCAATCCATTTCCCCGCACGGTCGGATCGCTGCGGTTCCGTCCGTCGGCAACAGACTCCTTCCCCCCTGAGTTTGAACCTTTATCCCCCGTTCCTGTCCATGAACCTTCAAAAACAGTGCAGCTGCTACTGCGCCTGTTCCGGTATTTCAAAAAAGCAGAAAAGGAGAACCGCGTTTTTCAACAAACGCTTGCCGCCGGGATCCTTCCTGAGCTTGTTTGACTGGAATCGGCAGGTGGGCCTTCTGGATGACGCGGCGGTCATCCTGGGCGCCGTCCTCCGTCTTTTTCCCGGGGACTAGAGGGCCGTACCCTCCGCCGCGTCGGGCCGGGACGACACTTTCCGAACCGGAGACTGTCCCATGAATGTCTCCGGATTTTCCAAGAGAAGACGGCTTCCTGCCGGAAAACCGCGCCTGCGTTCAGGCCAGAGCCGGGAAGGTATGTTCCATTCAACAGTGATCCACCAACACGCGGCGCCAGTGATCCAGATCCGGACGGTTTTTCAGGGCGGAAAGAATCATTACGGTCTTTCCCCGATGCCAAGGACATTGGGCCGGTCAATAAACTCCGGAATGAGTTTCATCACCTCCCGTGCAAAGGCCACGTCTTGCGCCTCTTTGGGATTGATGCACAACCATGTGTAATGGTCCATGCCGAACTTGGCCGCCCTGGCGGGTTCGCATTCCGTAAGCTGTACGAAATAATCCCGGAAACCGTCCGCGGACGAACGGTCGTAACCGGCCCAGAACGCCGGTTCCCCCTACCGCCAGGCAGCCGGCCTGCGCCATGGCCCGGTATTCGTCCGTGGTGCGGCACACCATATGTATATGAGGTTCTATGAAAGCCATCATTCTTATTTGCTGAGGTTCGGGGCTCCGCAGGCCGCTTTGGCTGCGGCGGTTTCCGGCACGGTGCCATCCCTGTAGGAAAGGGCTTCCAGAATGGCCCGGACGCGTCCGGGGCCGGATGCGGACAAAAGGGGAAGAACCTCCATCAGGGCACGGTAGCGGAAATCCGCCTCTCCTTCCCCGCGGTCCACCCGGTCCAGAAATGCGGCCACATCCAGAACGCCGGCGCGCGCCGCTGCGAAATCCGCGTCCAGCACCTCTTTTTTACTCCTTTTCACGCACAGACGATACGCCTGTGCGGAAAGCCTCGTCAAGCCGGAACAGGTAACAAAATAATAACTATTCCAAACTGATAAACAGCAACGCCTTTCCCCGGCTTTTCAAAAATCCGAAAAGCGCCGGAAATTCAAGAAGAGGCTTGCCATCCGGGCTTGAACCGGGCATCCTGTGAGGACGCATTTATTTCATTAGAGCGCCTATGAATGCACTAGTAAAAACCATATGTACATTCGTGACATCCTCCATCGGCCGCAAAATCATTGTGGCTCTGACGGGGTTATGTTTGGTCTTGTTCCTTGCGGGACACCTGGCAGGCAACCTTCTCATCTTCGGAGGCCCTGAATGGATCAACACCTACGCCCACGGCCTGCACTCCATGCCGGAAGCAGCCCTCTGGGGCATTCGCGCGGGGCTTGGGGTGATCTTCATCATCCATGTCTGGCTGACCATCCAGCTGAAGCTGGAAAACCATGCGGCCCGCGAACCCTATGTGTTCAAGAACACCATCAAGGCGACGCTCTCCTCCCGCTACATGATTTACACCGGCCTGACCGTCCTGGTGTTCCTGGTCTACCACCTGTACCAATACACCCTGCGCGTGGGATACGACCCCGCCCAGTTCACCACCTTCATTTCCGACGGTACGGTGGAAACCTTTGACGTGTACAAAATGATCGTGACCGGATTCTCCAACGTATGGTGCTCCGCCTTCTACATCCTGGCCGTTCTGATGCTGTTCAGCCATCTGCGCCACGGGGTGCAGTCCATCTTCCAGACTGTGGCTTCTACAATTTTATCGCCATCGCCTACGGCGCGATTATCTGCCTGGGCTTCATCTCCGTGCCGGTCTCGGTTCTTCTGGGTATCATCAAATAACCATCAACTCCTCTCAAAGCCATGATTAATTTTCCCGTAAGCGACTGGATGCCGGATGCCAAAATTCCCTCCGGCCCTATTCAGGACAAATGGTCCAAGTACAAGCTTGAATCCAAACTGATCAATCCGAACAACAAGCGCAAGTACACGGTGCTTGTGGTAGGTTCCGGCCTGGCTGGCGCCTCCGCTGCCGCCACGCTTGCCGAACTTGGCTACAATGTCAAATGCTTCTGCTATCAGGACAGCCCCCGCCGCGCCCACTCCATTGCGGCCCAGGGCGGCATCAACGCGGCCAAGAACTACCAGAACGACGGCGACTCCGTTTACCGCCTGTTTTACGACACCGTCAAGGGCGGCGACTTCCGCGCCCGTGAAGCCAACGTTTACCGCCTGGCGGAAGTCTCCTCCAACATCATTGACCAGTGCGTGGCCCAGGGCGTTCCCTTCGGCCGTGAATACGGCGGCCTCCTGGATAACCGCTCCTTCGGCGGCGCCCAGCTTAAGCGTACCTTCTACGCACGCGGACAGACGGGCCAGCAGCTCCTGCTGGGTGCCTACCAGGCTTTGGAAAAGGAAGTGGCCAAGGGACACATTGAAATGTTCTCCCGCCATGAAATGATGGACCTGGTGCTGGTGGACGGAGAAGCCAAGGGCATCGTCACCCGCAATCTGGTCACCGGTGAAATCAAGTCCTACGCAGGGGATACCGTCCTGCTCTGCACGGGCGGCTACGGCAACGTGTTCTTCCTGTCCACCAACGCGATGGGCTGCAACGTCACCGCCGCCTACAAGGCCTACAAGCGCGGCGCTTTCTTCGCCAACCCCTGCTTCACGCAAATTCACCCCACCTGCATTCCGGTCAAGGGCGACTACCAGTCCAAGCTGACGCTGATGTCGGAATCCCTCCGCAACAGCGGCCGCATCTGGGTGCCCAAGTCCCGTGAAACCGCGGAAAAAATCCGCAAAAAGGAAATCAAGCCTTCCGATGTTCCCGAAGAAGAACGGGACTACTACCTGGAACGCAAATATCCCTCCTTCGGCAACCTGGCTCCGCGCGACATTTCCTCCCGCGCCGCCAAGGAAGCCTGCGACGACGGCCGCGGCGTGGCCATCACCGGCAAGGGAGTCTTCCTGGACTTTGCGGATGAAATCAAGCGCATGGGCCGCGAATGGATTGACGGCCAGTACGGCAACCTGTTTGACATGTACGAAGAAATCACGGACGACGACCCCCATGAAACGCCCATGATGATCTACCCCGCCTCCCACTACACCATGGGCGGCCTGTGGGTGGATTACAACCTCATGTCCAACGTGAAGGGGCTGCACGTCCTCGGTGAAGCCAATTTCTCCGACCACGGCGCCAACCGCCTGGGAGCCTCCGCCCTGATGCAGGGCCTGTCTGACGGGTACTTCGTCATCCCAGCCACGCTTCCCGCCTACCTGACGACCACCAAGCCGGGCTCCGTCACCACCGCCTCCCCGGAATTCAAGGCCGCGGAAGACGAGGTGAAGGAACGCATCAACAAACTCCTGAACGTGAAAGGCACCAAGACGGTGGACTCCTTCCACCGGGAACTGGGCCTCATCATGTGGGAAGACTGCGGCATGGCCCGCACGGAAGAAAGCCTGACCCACGCCATTGAACGCATTCCCCAGCTCCGCAAGGAATTCTGGGAAAACGTGCGCGTAACCGGCACGGCGGACGGCATCAACGCGGAACTGGAAAAAGCCTGCCGCGTGGCTGACTTCCTGGAATTCGCCCAGCTGCTCTGCTATGACGCCCTGAACCGTCAGGAATCCTGCGGCGCGCACTTCCGCGTGGAATACCAGCTGCCGGACGGCGAAGCCAAGCGCAACGACGATGAATACGCCTACGTAGCCGCCTGGGAATACACCGGCGTGGACAGCCTGCCTGTTCTCCACAAGGAACCGCTGACCTTCGAGAACGTGCACCTTGCCATCCGCAGCTACAAGTAAAGATAGCCAATACATTAACACTTAAAAGAAAGATTATAACATGGCTAAAACACTCAATCTCACTCTCAAGGTCTGGCGCCAGGAAAACCGTGACGCCAAGGGCCGCATTGAGACCTATGCCGCCAAGGACATTCCGGTGGATGCCTCCTTCCTGGAAATGCTGGACATCGTCAATGAAGGCCTGGTCAAGGAAGGCAAGGAACCCATCCATTTTGACCACGACTGCCGGGAAGGCATCTGCGGCATGTGCTCCCTGACCATCAACGGCATTCCCCACGGGCCGGAACGCCAGGTAACCACCTGCCAGCTTCACATGCGCAAGTTCAAGGACGGCGACACCGTCTGGATCGAACCCTTCCGCGCGAAGGCTTTCCCGATCCTGCGGGACCTGATGGTGGACCGTTCCGCCCTGGACCGCATCATCGCCGCCGGCGGCTACATTGACGTGCGCACCGGCTCCGCGCCGAACGCCAACAACATCGCCGTGGAAAAAGTGAAGGCGGACGCCGCCTTTGACGCCGCCGCCTGCATCGGCTGCGGCGCCTGCGTGGCCTCCTGCAAAAACTCCTCCGCCATGCTGTTCACGTCCGCCAAAATCGCCCATCTCAATCTGCTGCCGCAGGGCCAGCCGGAACGCTCCAAGCGCGTCCTGGCCATGATGAAGCAGATGGAAGCGGAAGGCTTCGGCAACTGCACGAACCAATACGAATGCGAAGCCGCCTGCCCGAAAGGCATCAGCGTGGACAACATCGCCCGCCTCAACCGCGACTTCATGCGGGCCAATGCCAAGGAAGGCCTCTGCTTCTAAAGAGGACTCCTTCTTAAGACGCTCTACAAAAACTCCCGGCGGCCTCGGCTGTCGGGAGTTTTTTTATTACCGGGTTTCCTTGAGCCAGGAATAAAATACCAGATAGCCTCTTCCGGGAAATTTGACAGTGGCCAGGAAGAGAGGCCATCTATCAGGGACATTTTCTAACAAACAGACAACATTGATGTCTATTAAGGGAATGCACTGAACGTAAGAATTATAATATTATCTTTTCGTGTAAAATAATGACCATCTTTTATAAAAAATCAAAAACATACAAATAAAATTCTATCGACACCGACTTCAGATCATACTATTGATAAAACGATCAGGAAAGGGCGGCCCCCCTCGCTTCCTTCATTACCCCCCGACTCTTGAATACCTGATGAATCCGCCTCATCGTTCCTCCTCCGTCCATCGTTCTGCCGTTCCCGGCTACCGGAAATGCACGGGACATTCACCATCCCGGAAGGAGCGGAGGGCAAAAAACTCTACGGCACCTGCGCGCTCTTCCTTGGGGTGGACGACTGGGGAAGCCTGGAGGTAAAGGACTCCGGCGGCAACGTGGTGGCGCAGGTGGATCTGAAGGAAAACCCGCAGACGGCGGGCGAACAGGGCGGGCACAAATACCACACGGGGACCGGCGGGGCGCAGCTCCCCTCCGGCACCTACAGCTGGGAAGTCAGCCAGACCAACATCGACTACAATCCGGCAAGCGGCAACACCTCCATCTGCAACTACAGCATCGACGTGGTGCCGACGGAACCGGGGGCAGGAAAGAACCCGAACCGTGTCCCTGCGAGGGGAGACGTGCGAGCGGCGTCCCCGCCGCAGTCCCGGTCGGGCCCTGAGGCGGGCATGGAAAGCGGCGCCCTGGGAAACTACAGCTCGGCAGGGGTGCAGCGTGACGGCGAAAGCACGGCCACGCTGATGTACTGGTCCTGCAACTTCGGAGCGTTCCGTGGACTTAGGGGCCTTCCGGCCGGAAGGGTGGAACTGAGGGGTGAACAAAACGTCTCCGGCCTGGAAAGACCCTCCTCACTGGCCTACAACCATCCCTGAACAGCCGTCTGACGTGCCGGAAGGGGGCATTGTCCCCGGGCACGGTTTAATCTGGTCCGTGCCATGCCTGCTACACGGGGTCCGTGCTGCCCATCGGGGTCGGGCGGAGGGCGTGCGGCGCTGGCCACGGTGGAAGGACAATCCTGCCTGCGCTGGGTGGTGGAAGACGGCAGCCAATACCTCTTCTCGGCGGAAACGGGAACGCTCCTCTCCTACACCACGGCGGACAGGCAGGTCATCTCCAACGCGTCATCCTATCTGGACGTCAGGCATGCCGGAGACGGCTCGCTGAGGCAAATCTGGAACCTGTGGGACGGCCTGCTCAACGTGGAAAACGTCATCTCCACGGGCTACGTCATCGCGCTCTATACCCCTGGGCAAATCACCGGAACGGACGAACAGGGATTTTTATACCGTTACGGGCGCTCCCTTGAAAACATTTATTCTTTCCCTGGATGCTGAGGAAAAGTTCACCATCACGGAACAGGCGCCTGCCAGGCAGCCCTACGCCGTCACCTGGTGGAACGACGGCCTGGCGTGGAACATGCGGCAGGGCACGGGGAAGACGCCCTCACGACCCTCCGCACGCGCACGGAGCTGGAACCGGAAAAACTCGGTCTGGCAGCTGGTCACGGAAATCTCCAAAAAACGGAATCGTGGCGGCGCGCACCTGCGCCATCTACCAGACCACGGACGTGGGCGACCTGCTGCTCACGCTGGCGGAAGGCTACGGAAGCCCGGAGGAGCAAACCACGCAATACGCCTACGACCAGTGCGGACGGCTCAGAACGGAAACGGCCCCGGACGGCAGCCAGACTCATGACGCCTATGACCTCTACGGCCGCCTGCTCAGCCGGGACGAACCGTGGGCGGAAAGCGGCAGGCGCATCACGCGCTACACCTATGCCTGTTCGGGAGAAGCCGACTTCAGCAACGAACCCGCCACGGAAACGGCAGACCTGCTTCCGCTGGAAGGACACGTCAAAAAACGCTGACATCCACCACCTGGAAATACACGACGGCCAACCACATCAAAAGAACGGAACGGCGGGTCACGGGCCTGGGTGTGGCGGGGGCACGCGCCTGACGGCGGAGGAACAATGGCTGGCCGGAGCCGCCAACATCCATGCCCGCGGACGCACGCGGTTCAGCCGGGACCTCGACGGCGTGCAAACGTGGCACGACTACGCGGCCACGACGGAGCACGGCGCCCTCTACACGGAAACGGTGGAAACGCGCATCAACGGAGAAGCACCGGGCAATGGGCGCTCACGGGCAGCGCCGTCTACGAATTTGACACGCAGAACCGGTGGGTGAAGCGGACGGCGGGCAACGGCCGGCTCACGGAACGCGAACTGATGTGCGACGGAGGCCTGCTGTGGGAAATCGATGAAAACGGCATCAGGACGGACTACGCCTACGACACGGCGCGCCAACTGGTGGAAGTCACGCGTTCCGCCGTGATGGACGGGGAAACCGTCATCACGCCGGAAACCATCACCACCTACGCCCGGGATGCGGCAGGGCGCGTGCTCTCCACGCGCCGGGACACGGGGGCGATGACCACGCAGGAAAGCGCCATCTACGACCTGCTGGGAAGAACCGTATCCGTTACGGATGTCCTGGGCCGGGTCACCGCCTACGCCTACAGCGGGGACGGCCTGACGGCGACGCGGACCGCCCCCTCCGGAGCCACGTTCGTCACGCGCAGCGCGCCGGACGGAACGGTGATGGAAGAATCCGGCACGGGGCAGCGGCACGTCATCTACGCCATCGACCTGGTCAATGACGGCGTGCGGACCTTCACGAAAGCCGTGTCCGGGGAAACGCAAACCGAGCTGCAGCGCAGCATTGTCAACGGAGCCGGGGAAACCCTGCGCACGGGCATCCCCAACACCGTCGGCGGAGTCATTTACACGAGGCGCACCTACAACGCCAAGGGGCAGCTGGTCAAGGAACAGGCGGACGCGGGCAACGCGGCCACGGCGATGGCCCCGACCCTGTGGGAATACGACGCCTTCGGCAACAGAACGAAAGAAACCTGGAAGTTGGCCGATCCGGCCACCGTGTCCAACTCGCGCATCACCACGTGGAGCTACGGCGCGGAACAGGCGGAAGACGGCGTGTACCAGGTCGTCACGGCGACCAGGAACAACGGCCGGGGAACGACCTGCGACGAAACGCAGAAAACGCTTCTTTCTTCCCTCTCGCCCACGCTGGAAAGCAAAGTCATTTCCATCGACCCCAGGGGAAACGCTTCCGAACAATGGAGCGAATACGGCCCGGGCGCCGTCCGGACGCAGAAAAGCAGCATTCCCACTTCCAATGTCATAGCAACGGCCACGGTCATTGACGGGTTCACCACCACGCAGACGGACCATGCGGGCGTCACGGCCACGCAGACCCGCGCCTACACGGAAACCGGCGTCATCTACGCCAATACGGACGGCCGGGGCAACACGACCACGACGAAAACCGATATCGCCGGGCGCACCGTTTCGGTGACGGACGCGGCGGGCAACACGACTTCTACCGCCTACGGCCCCTGGTTTGACCAGCCTGCCGTCGTCACCAACGCCCTGGGCAACACGACCTGCTACGGCTACGACCTCCGGGGCCGCAACACGGCGCAATGGGGAACGGGGACCCAGCCCCTGCTCTTCGCCTATGACGAAGCGGACAGGATGACCAGCCTCACCACGTTCCGGGAGGACGCCGGCGACATTACCACGGATCCTACAGGGCGCACGGACGGAGACGTCACCACGTGGAGCTACGATGACGCCACGGGCCTGCTCATCCGCAAAACCTGGGCGGACGGGACGCATGAGGACACAACCTACAACGCCCTGAATCTCCGCTCCACGCTGACGGACGCGCGGGGGGGTGGTCACCACCTGGGGCTACAACTTGAAGAAGGGGGTCAACAACTCCGTCTCCTACAGCGACTCCACGCCCGGCATCCAGTATGCCTACAACCACCTCAACCAGCTGACCCAGGTCACGGACGCTTCCGGTACGCGCGTGCTCACGTACACCCCCCTGCAACGAACCGGACACCGACGCCATTACCATCGAAGGAGTCTCCTGCCAGCTCCAGGAACACTACGACACTTACGGACGCTCCTCCGGCTATACCCTGAAACAGGGAACCGGTGTCCTCCAGGAAGTCAGCCAGGGCTATGAAGCCGACGTTCGGCTGGCCAGCGCCGGAATCAGGCACGGGGAACGGAGCAACGCTTCGCCTACGGCTACCTGGCGGGAAGCAGCCTGCTCTCCAGCCTCGCGATGCCCGACGGCATCGTCCGGGAACTTTCTTACGAACAGCGACGTGATTTGCTCAGCGGCATAGACTGCCGCCTGGGGAAACCGTGCTGGTCTCCCAGACCCAGAGATGCGACGCTCTGGAACGCCCGGTCACCCGCACCCAGCCGCGGGGAACGGAGCCTGCACACAGCGACAGCTTCAGCTACAACGGCAGAAACGAGCTCACCGGCGCTGCCCTGGGCGCCGCCCCTACGGCTACAGCTACGACAACATCGGCAACCGCAAGACGGCGCAGGAACCGGCCCAAGAACTTTCGCCTACGCGGCCAACGGGCTCAACCAGTACACCGGCATTGAAGAAAGCGGGGAAGCGCCTTTTTGTGCCGACGTACGACGCCTCGGGCAACCAGACCCTCATCAAGACGTCAACGGGCGTGTGGACCGTGGTCTACAACGCGGCCAACCGCGCGGTGAGCTTCACCAGCCGGGACGGCGCGACAGTCGTGGAATGCGGCTACGACTACCCTGGGACGCCGCTACATGAAGAAAGCCACCCAAAACGGCACGGTCGCCAGCCACGAACGGTACCTGTACCGCGGCTATTTACAAATAGCGGCATTGGATATGCTGGACAACCGGAACGTGCTCCGGACACTGCTGTGGGACCCTCTGGAACCGGTGGCCACCCGCCCCTGGCCCTGGTGCAGGACGCTTCCCTGTACTGCTACGGCGTGGACTTCAACAAGAATGTGTCGGAGGTCTTCGATAGAGAGGGAGCTGTTGCGGCAATTTACGACTACTCCCCTATGGAACAGCCACCCGCACCGGAAGACTCGTCCAGCCCGTCCAGTGGTCCGCCGAGATGCACGACGATGATCTCGCCCTGGTTTATTACAATTACCGCTATTACAACCCCAGAGACGGCAGGTGGATCAACCGTGACCCCATCGCTGAACAGGGAGGATGGAATTCGTATTCGTTCGTAGGGAATAACCCTATTGATAGTTTTGATATTAATGGTCAAAATGCTATGGCAAGAGCTGTTCCTTTTTTTGCCGCAGGAGCTGCAGCCGTAGATGGGCTTCTTCCAATTGGTGATGTAATAGGAGCAATTGTAATAGTTTCTGCAGGTGCTTATGATTTATCACAGCCAGGTCCAGGAACTGGAAATTGTACCCGTTTATTTCATGGGATGTTACAAAGTGCTGTTAATGCAGCCATAAAAATAAAGTGTAATGGATGATTTTTTTTAAAGAAGTAAAAGCCGCATTTCCTATATACCCTATTCCTTCCTTTGATTTGGTATATGGTTATAAAATATCTAGCGAAGAATCATATGAAGAACTTATTCTGTTGGAAGGTAAGGAATGGACGTTAATAGAATCGAATTATCTACAAAATCATTACACATTTCCTTTCAATGGCTTTCCATATCCGGATTACATTATTATCTACCGGCTATCATGATTTTTTCCTGGAATGAATATATGAATAAAAAAAGATATTGTTTTAGTTGCTGATTCGGCTGCATTGGCTCTAGAAAAATTTAATGATTATGCATATATACAAACCCACAGCTGAAAAAAATAAATGGGCCGGCACTTTGGCCTTGAAATTTAATTTCAGTTAATTTTATTTAGCTATTTTATTAAAATAAATTTATAAAATTGCCGTGTTAGTAATAAAATTTGTATTAGGTTTCTTTGAGATGAGGAGAAAATGATACTAATACCTAATCTCTGAATTTATTGAATCTTATTTTACCAACACTTTCATGGCAGAACCCCAATAACCTGTTTATCACCTAAATACAAAATGGAAACAATGTATATTCCTTCTATTAAAAAAAAAGTAATTGAAAATTAATTTATGAAAATTTTTATTTATTATTTTATTTATTATTCTTCCTTTCAGCACCAGCGTCTTATCTCCTTCATGGAGAGGATGGGGTATCCCTTTGACAAAATCCGTCCCGTCGTAAAGGCAGATTTCCTTTTCCGGCACGTTCACCACCACATGGAAATCCAGAGGCCGATACTTGAATACATCTCCCGCATGAAGAGCGGGAATATCCATCAAACCGTTCAGGTGAACCACCATGGCCTGAGAGCAACCCAGTTTTCTGACCATGCGTATCCAGGAATCTCCCTTCCGCACGGTATATTTCTTCACATCCGGCCCATTGGGATCCAGCAACTGGCGGATGCGCAGCCTCCCGATGAGTTCCTTCGCCTCTTTCCCCACCACGCCGCCCTGTTCCGCCAGAGGCTGCAACAGTTCCAGAGCTTTTCGGCAGGCTGCCGCGGTCCATCAGGCGGCGGGCCTCTGCAAGGGCCTCCGGACGGCGCGGCCAGAGGGAATAATTTTCTCCGTCCGCCAAAATTCCCTGGGCACAGAAAGCCGCCGTCAGAAGGCTAAAGAAGACCTTTGCGCTTGAAGTCAAAGATATTGATTTCATGGGATTTTTGTATCATTTCCACCGTGAATTT
>VOFF01000918.1_pt1 | contig 14001 bp, 21 predicted proteins | sample 5384061 | NCBI WGS metagenome assembly VOFF01 (sample SAMN12384725, study PRJNA508395) | human gut metagenome | isolation source: healthy gut E | host: Homo sapiens
TTTTCCGGACCTTTTGCGCAGGAATATGATAAAATCGTTATGGAAACGGAATTGTTTTCCGGAGATGATTACGATGTGGCACTCCCCAAATGGAACTGAGGCTGAGGTGCAGCCTGCCTCCGGGTGGAAAATGAATCCGGAAATCAGTTTCATGAAATGGCATTGCATTTCCTTATGCAGCATATAAAATAATGGGGTGGCACATTGCGACACTACACAACCGGACTTAAAGGAAAATGCCGTCAGGGCTTTCAAGGCCATGTTGCTGGCGCGGGCCTTTGACACCAAAATTTCCAGCCTTTACAAAGCGGGCAAAATTACGGGGGGCGTTTATCTGGGCCGCGGGCATGAAGCGATTGCCGCGTGCGGAGGCGTCTTTCTGACTGCCGGCTACGATGTCATTGCCCCGTTCATCCGGGAACAGGCGGCGCGCGTCGCCTGGGGGGAACCGATTATTGAAGCGGCACGCGCCTACCTGGGTTCCGCCCTGGGATTTATGAAAGGGCGGGACGGCAATGTCCACCGGGGCCTGCCAGCGGAAGACGGTGGCTTTCGTCATCGGCTGCCTTTTCGCCAAGCGCCTGGACGGCAAACTGCCCGGCCCCGTGGGAGTAGCTTTCTGCGGCGACGGCACCACGTCCACGGAGCTTTTCACGAAGCCGCCAATATGGCGAACGTGGAGCGGCTGCCCCTGGTGCTCGTGGTAACCAATAATCAGTTTGCCTACTCCACTCCCAATATCAGGGGAATTCGGAGAAGCCTCCCTGACGGACAGGGGCCGCGGCTACGGATTCACCGTGCATGAAACGGACGGCACGGACTTCATGGCCACGCTGGAAACCTTCCGGACCGCCGTCAATAACGCGAGGGAAGGCCGGGGCCCCCAGTGGGTGCTTGCCAAGACCCTCCGCATGTGCGGGCACGGGGAACATGACGACGCCTCCTACATCCCCAGGGAGCTGAAAGAGGAATATGAAAAAAAAAAAAGACCCCGTGGCGGTCGCGGAACGGCAGCCAGTATGCCGATGAAGTCCAGCTGGCCGTAGCCACCGCGCAGCGGGAACCGGAACCGGACCCCTTCCGGGAAGACTGGAACGCCACGGTATGGAGACCTTATTAAGCCAGCAAACGGAATATTCCCATGAGCGTAACATACATTGATGCCATCCACGACGCCCAGAAAGACCTGCTTACGGAAGACAGGGACGTCTTTCTGTACGGGCAGGACATAGGCGTTTTCGGCGGCGCTTTCAAAGCGACCAAGGGCCTCAAGGAGCTGTTCCCGGACCGGGTGATTGACGCCCCCATCAGTGAGGACGCCATGGCCGGCATGGTGACCGGGGCCGCCGTCATGGGCAAGAAGCCCATTATGGAAGTCCAGTTTGCCGACTTCAGCACGATCGCTTTCAACCAGATTGTCAACATGGCGGCCACCCATTACTACCGCACGGGCATTCCCGCCAACATCACGGTGCGCCTGCCCTGCCCTGGGGGAACCCCCGGCACCGGCCCTTTCCACAGCCAGAGCCTGGAAGCCTTGTTCGCCCATTATCCGGGCCTGCACGTCATGACTCCGGCCACGGTAGCGGATGCTTACTGGATGCTGCGCCAGGCCGTGGAAATTCCGGACCCCGTCATTTTTCTGGAGCACAAGTTCCTGTACCGCTGGCTGAAGGCGGAGGACAACTACCGGGAAACCCCGGTCATCCCGTTCGGCACGGCCCGGATCGCCCGCACGGGGAAGCATGCCACCGTGGTGGCGTACAGCGCCATGGTGCCGGAAGCCGTGCGTGCGGCAGACCTGCTTGAGAAGGAAAGCGGCTATGAAGTGGAGGTCGTGGATCTTCGGACGGTGCGCCCGCTGGACATGGATACCGTTATCGCCTCCGTAGCGCGCACCGGCCGCGTCCTGGTCGTCGGGGAAGATTTTCCGTGGGGAGGCGTCACGGCGGAAGTTGTTTCACGCATTGTCGCGGAAGGCTTCCACCTGCTGGATGCCCCGCCCCAGAGGCTCAACGCGCGGGATACCCCCATCCCCCAGCACCCCAACCTCTGGAAGGCGCACCGCCCCACGCTGGAATCCATTGCCGCCTCCATCCGCCATCTTCTATCCATTTGATTCAACCCAGTTTCCATCATGCCTAAAGTACCCATTCTGATGCCCCAGCTCGGGGATTCCATTGCGGAAGCCACTGTGCTGCGCCTGCTGGCGGCCCAGGGCGATACCGTAGAAGCCGACCAGGAAATCTTTGAGGTAGAAACCAACAAGGCCACCATGGGGGTCACCACCATGTGCGGCGGCATCCTGAGCGATGTGTTCATCAAGGAAGGGGAATCCGTCGTGGTCGGCGCCTGCATGGCCATGATTGAGGCCACGGAAGAGGAAATTGAGCGTTCCGGAGCGACTCCGGCCGGAGATTCCACCCAGCCGTCCCTTCCAGCCAGTCCGGAATCCGTTCCCCAGGCCGCGCCCTCCGCCCCTCCCCGGGAGGAAAAACCCGCAGGCGTCCACTTCGGGGTGACGGGGGAATCCTATCAGGAAAACGGAACGGACCTGAAAGTCCAGCCCAGCGTGCGCGGCCTCCCCGTACCCGCCGGCATGAAGGGCGCGCACTACATGTCCCCCGGATGAAGGCGCGCATGGATGAATTGGGCATGAGCGCCTCCGACATCGCTTTCATCTCCGGTTCCGGGGCGGGCGGACGCGTCACCATTGACGACCTGGAAGAATTCCTGGAATATGTCAGCCAATGGCCGCACCGCAAGGCCTCATCCATGCGGCTGGCCGTGGCGGACGCCATGCGCCGCAGCTGGACGCGTCCGCTGGCCTCCGCCGGGCGTCCCGTATTCATGGACCCCCTCATCAAGCACAGGCAAAATTCCCCGCTGCGGCCCGGCATCACCCTGTACTTTGCCCGCGCCCTGGCCCTGGCCCTGGCGGAAAGCCCGGAATGCGCCGGCTACCTGGTGGGGGAAAACATTCTTTCTCCCAAAACAATTGACATCGGCATCGCCGCCCAGGTGGCGGACGGCGTCATGGTTCCCGTGCTGCGCCGCGTGAACGAACGGACGATGGAAGAACTTCTGGAAGACTATAACAGGCTGATTGCCCAGGCGCGCCGCCGCAGGCTGGCTCCGGAAGACAGCACGGGCGGCATCGCCACGGTCACCAACTTCGGCGGCTTCGGCCTCACCTTTGCCGCGCCCATGCCCATGCCCAGCGAATCCATTATCCTGGGGGTGGGGGCCGTCACCAAAACCCCGGTCTGGAGTGGCGAAGTGGAGGCGTTTATCCCCATCTCCAAGGCCAACATCGTGGCTACGGGAGACCACCGCGTGGTGGACGGAGCGGACATCGGCCGCCTGCTCAAGCGCGTGGCGGAATTGCTCCAGCGCCCGGAATACCTGTAACCAGCCCCGTTCCCCCAGCTTCACGCCGCATGACAACAGACCCGCCCGTATTAGGCCTGGTAGCCGGAGACGGCGTTTATCCGGAATATATTGTCCGGGGCGCACGCCGCCGGATGCCGGAATTGCGTATCGTGGCCGTAGGGTTCAAGGGGGAAACCAACCCCGCCGTCATCCCCCTGTGCGACGCTTACCAGGAATTCAGCGTGGGCCAGATAAGTAAGCCGTTCACTTTCCTGAAAAAGCACGGCGTAAGGAACGTCATCATGGCCGGCGGCATCAATCCGAAGAACATTCTTTCCCTCCGTCCGGACCTTCGCGCCCTTTCCGTATTGATGCGCATGCCGGAAAAAAATGCGGACTCCCTGCTTGGGGCCGTCATCACGGAAGCGGAAAAGGAAGGCTTCACCATCCTCCCGGCCTCCACCTACATGGAGGAGCACATGCCGCAGCCGGGGCATATCGCCGGACCGCCTCCCACGCCTGAACAATGGGAGGATGCCCGCTTCGGCATGCAGACGGCCAAGGAAATCAGCCGTCTCCACATCGGGCAGTCCGTCATCGTGCACGGCGGCACCGTCATCGCCGTGGAAGCGATTGAAGGCACCAACAACTGCATACGCCGCGGCGGGGAACTGGGCAACGGCAAACCGGCCACGCTGGCCAAAGTGGCCCGCCTGGGGCATGACATGCGCTTTGATATCCCGACAGTCGGCCCCGTCACCATTGAAACGTGCGCGGAATGCGGCGTCAGGCAAATCGCCCTGGAAGCGGGCAAAACCATCTTGCTGGAACGCGACCGGGTGGAGGAATTATGCAAAAGGCATAAAATCAGCCTGCATGCCCTCCAGCCCGTGGAACAGGACACCCCTTCCCCGGAAAACCGGCCCGCATAAAAATCCCCTCGTCCGGAAATCCGGACAAGGGGAGGTCATCCCGCGCACGGGAGGAAGAATGGGAAACGGCTTGCTTCAACCGCCGCCGGGACTAAGAATTCTTATCCTTGTCCATCATGGATTTGGCCTTGTCGCTCACGCTTTCAGCCATGTCCTTGACGGCTTCCTTGCCTCTTTCGCAGGCGTCTTTCATCTTGTGCTTGCCTTCCTCCATTTTGCCGGAAGCGGCATCGTTCGCACATCCGCAGCCCTTATTCATATGATCCTTGGATTCGCACATAATAAGCAAATATTTTTATTGTTCATCGTTTGAGTTAACCGTTTTTCACAGCGTCACCGACGGCTTCGGCCTTATCGGCAGCCCTGTCCGCCGCATGGTCAACGGCGTCCCTGCTGTCCTGATAAGCATCCTTGGCGGTTTCCTTGCCCTTTTCATAGGCGTCCCTGGCAGCCTGCCTGCCTTCCTTCATTTTTTCGGAGGCGGCGTCCTTGGCAGCCTTGGCGCCCTCTTTCATGTGCTCTTTGGCTTCAGCCATGTCCTTGTCTCCCTTGGAGCAGGAGCCGCTGCCGCAGGCTCCCTGGGCCAGGGCCACCACCGGAATCGCAACGGCCGCTGCCGCTATCATATAGATCAATTTTTTCATGATGTTATTCTATCTGGTTTCATTCCAATAGACTCTTTTTTCATGAAAAACCATGAATCCGGCAGTGTCATTCTGCGTTCACTCCCTCAGGTTAAAAGCCAGAACCGCCGCAGAGGCAACGCAATCCCGGCATGGCACGGACCCCTCTTTTTTTCAATTCCCTGCAATGGGAATAGCCCAGCTTTTTCCACAAACCGCCGCCTCAGCTCCTCCCTGGACTGCACGGGCGTACACAGCAGCGCCCCGTAAAGGGGGCGCCGCACAGTCCGTCTGGAGCCTGTCCGGTACCGCAGGAGGAAACGGTTTCCAGCAAATCCTCCCTGCCCAGGGCCGCGCAGACGGCCTGGGCGCAGTTGTGGCGCCAGGGCGCCGTGCGGAAGGTGGACAGAGCTTTTTTCTTCTATATTCATGCCCTTACTGTAGGCTCCGCCTCTTTCCGGGTCAAGACCCCCTTTCCGGCCGTCCATCCGGGGGCGGGAAGACGGTTTCTCCCGACATCCCGCGCCGGAGGAGCTCACTTTCCGGCAAGCCTCCGGCTGGTTTCCAGGCGCGCAGCCAATTCCTCAAAGGGAACGGTTCCATCCAGACAGAAGCTCACCCAGTTTTCTTATTCATATGGTAGGCCGGAAAACGGCTGCGATTATCCGCAAGAATCCCGGACTCACCGGGACAAACCCGCAGGTTCAAAACCTCCACCCGTTCCTTGGAACTGCCCCCCAGCTTCAAGCGCGGCACAGCCAGAAAAGCGGCGTACCATTTTTCCGTATCCTTCCGCCGCACCACTGCGTTCCCCGGAAACTTCCTCCACAGGAATTCCAGTTCCTCCCCGTAAGCTTTACGGATGTGCGCGATGAGGCTCCGGGCGGGAGCCGCCTTGAAAAAATCAGGTTCAAAGCAGCATTCCGCCACATGCCACAGTTCTTCCTCATATTCCCTGCGGAGCATTCTTGTCCGCAACCTGTCTTCCGTTCCCGGGTCAGCATGCCGGATATTCTTCCCGTCCGCATCATGCACCGTTGCATGAACAGAACCATCCGCGTGTATTTCCAATTCCATGCAGAGCTGGCCGTCCAGCAATGCCGCCCTGCGCAGAAAACCGCTTTCCACACGAACGAAACCGAAGGAGAGCAGCTTTTCCACGCACAGCTTCCTGTCCCTGAAAACGCGTTCCACAGTTTTTTCATACCAGCTTTTCCGGGGAATACGGCGAAAGAACATAAGAAAAACAAGGTTAAGGACGAAGGAGGGAAGAGCGCCCACCATTTCCGTTCAGGTTCAAACGGAATCATGATAGGGCCGCACGAAAACGGCACAAGGATAAAATAACCCGCGGCTCTACTCCGGGACGCACACCGGAAAAACGGCCCTATCTGCCCGTCAGCACGTACCACACGAACAGGCTGTTGTGCTTCACGTACCGCCTGAGCAGTCTTCCCGGCTCCCGGTAAATGCGGTACAACCATTCCAGACCGTTCTTCTGCATCCATCGCGGAGCCCGTTTCACCGTACCGGCATGGAAAGCGAACGCCGCCCCTACGCCCACATAAACCGCGGGGGCAGCAATTCCCTCTGCTCCGCCATCCACCGCTCCTGTTTCGGGCAGCCCAGCCCCACCCACACCACATTGGCCCCGCTTGAAGCAACCGCCTCCCGCATGTTTTCCAGATCTTCCTCCGTCCAAGGGCGGAACGGAGGGGAATACGCCCCGGCCAGTTGAAAACCGGGGTATTTTTCCTTTAATGCCCCAGACAGGGCTTCCAGCAGCTTCTCATCCCCGCCCAGCAAAAAATGGCGCAAGCCCGGATATTGCACATTCGAACGCACCAGCGCTTCCATCAAATCTGGCCCGCTCACGCGGCACGCTTCCCTTTCCCCGGAAGAAAGCCCCCGGTTCAGTCTCCACACTACCGGCATACCGTCCGGGCAAATCACGTCCATCCGTTCCAGCACGTTCCCGTAATCCCGGTCATGCACGCCGAGGGTTACCACATGGGCATCCGCCGCGGCCACCAGAAACGGAGCTTCCGCCTCCAGCGCGCGTTCCGCCAGCGCAGCGGACATCTCTTCCACGGAACTGACGGCTACGGAAAAGCCGAATACGTTTCTGGTTTCGCACGGTATCCGCGCGCCGGGACGGTCAGAATTGTCTGGAATAGTCATGGCCTGAGAACATGCAGCGTGAGCATTACGGCAGGGACAGTCTCAGCCCGTCATACGCGGGCATGACGTTTTCCGGCAGCTTGCCGGAAAGAATCCCGTAATCCATATCATGGGACAGGTGGGTCAGCACGGCGCGGCGGGGCCGGACGGCGGCAATGGCGGCCAACGTTTCCTCCAGGCACATGTGCGTGGGGTGCAGATGATAACGCAGTCCGTCAATAATCAGCAAATCCACTCCTTTCATCCTCTCCAAGGACGGGGCCGGGATGCTTTTCACATCCGGCATGTAAACCAGGCTCCGGCCTTCCGCTTCCAAGAGATAGGCATATGTCTCCACCCCGGCATGGAGCACCGGAAGGGGCGTCGCCAGCACGTTCCCCACACGGAACGGAGCCGTCACCTCGTGAGGCTCCGGCCTGACGTACCCGCTCCGCCCCGGTTTAGGAACGAACGCCCAGCCGTACATGGTCCGCAGGGCGTCCACCGTCATGGGAGAAGCATACATGGGCAGGCCGCCGGACCGGCGCCAGCAGAAGGCGCGCAAATCGTCAAAACCTCCCACGTGGTCCACATGGGCATGCGTATAAAGAACGGCATCCACATCCGTGATATTTTCCCGCAGGGCCTGCTGCCGCAAATCCGGGGAAGAATCCAGCAGGAGGCGGGTGCCAGCGGCCTCCACATAAATTGAAGAACGCAACCGCCTGTTTCTGGGGTCCGGGGACGTGCAGACCGCGCAGGAGCAGCCTATCTGCAGCACTCCGGTGGACGTTCCTGTGCCCAAAAAGAGAATGTTCATCACAGAGGTCATGATTGCGTTTAAGGCAAATGATGCCATAATGCATTCAAAATCCAAAGCCCGAATGCTTACATTGCTGAAAATTAAAAACCTGGCCCTTGTGGACCAGCTGCTCTGGGAACCCAGTTCCGGATTCATCTGCATCATCACGGGGGAAACCGGGGCGGGGAAATCCGTCATTATTGGAGCCATACGCCTGGCGCTGGGAGAACGGGCGGACAAGACGCTCATCCGCTCCGGGGAACAGCAATGCAGCGTGGAAGCTGTGTTCCATCTGCCGGAATCCTCCCCCGTGCACGCCATTCTGAACGAGCATGGCGTCCCGCCCTGCGAAGACGGCAACCTGATTATCAAGCGCCTCATCTCTTCCACGGCCAACCGCCAGTTCCTGAACGACAGCCCGTGCACCCTGAATCTGCTGAGGGAAGCGGGAGCCTGCCTGGTGGACATGCACGGCCCCAGCGACTACCGCTCCCTGGTCTCCCAGGAAAGGCAGCTTTCCCTGCTGGACGCCTTCGGGGAGCACGCTCCCCTGGTGCACGCCTATTCGGACGCCTGGAGGCAATGGCAGGATGCGCGCCGGGCCTATGATGACCTGGAACATGCGGAAGCGGCCACCGCACGGGAAATAGAACTGCTGCGCCACCAGGTGGATGAAATAGATTCCGCCGCCTTCACTCCGGAAGAAGTGCTCACGCTGGAAGAACGCTGGCAACGCGCCCGCAACGGCACCCGGCTCCGGGAACAGGTCTCCAAAATGCTTTCCATGCTGGAGGAAACGGATGTGCCCGGCCTGGGGACCCAATTGAGGGAATTGACACGGGCGGCCCATGAGCTGGAACGCATGGACGCCTCCACCGCCGCGTGGCTGGCTCCATTGGCGGGAGTGAATTTGGAACTCAAGGAAATTGAGGGACGCCTGGCGGATTATTCCGCCGAACTGGACTGCGACCCCGGGAACTTTTCCAGCTGGAGGAACGCATCAACCTGCTGGAATCTCTGAAAATGAAATACGGCCCCTCCTTTGAGGACGTCTGCTCCCGGAGGGAGGAGGCGGCCAGCCGCCTGGACCGCATTGAACACCGCACAGAACGCCTGGAAGAGCTGAGGGCCTCCATCGCCGTCCTGCGCAAGCAGATGGACGCCGCCGGGCAGGCTCTGACCAGAGCGCGCCAGGACTCCGCGCCCAGGCTGGCGGCTTCCATTGTCAGGCACTCCCGGGAGCTGGGATTCCGCCAGGCCGTCTTTGAAGTGAGCCTCTCCCCCCTTCAGGAACCGGGTTCACAGGGAATGGAAACGGTGGAATTCCTGTTTGGCCCCAATCCCGGAGAACCCTCCAAGCCTCTCCGTCTGATTGCCTCCAGCGGGGAACTGGCGCGCATCATGCTGGCGATTAAAAGCGCCCTGGCCCACAAGGATGCCACCCCCTGCTGGTATTTGACGAAATAGACGCCAACGTGGGCGGAGAAGTGGCGCGGGCTGTGGGATTCAAGATGCAGCAGCTCGGAAACAGGCACCAGGTGATCTCCATCACGCACTTCCCGCAGGTGGCGGCCCTGGCCTCCCATCATTACCTGGTTCAGAAAGCATCCGCGGGCAACCGCACCATCTCCTGCCTGCGGGAGGTGAGCCATGAAGAACGGGTGGATGAACTGGTCCGCATGCTGGGCGGCGGCGGAGACCACGCACGCACGCTGGCCCAGGCCCTGCTGCAGCCCTCCTGAACGGGAAACGCCGGTGGGGGAGAGGCCGCCCTATTTCCCCAGGCGCCCTAGGCGTGGGGTGAAACCCCGCAGCCTCAGGGAATTGAATACGACGCACAGGGAACTCAAACTCATCGCCCCGGCGGCAATCATGGGATTCAGCGTAAGGCCGAAGGCGGGATATAAACACCCGGCGGCCAACGGAATGCCGATGATGTTGTAAAAGAAAGCCCAGAAAAGATTCTGCCTGATGATGAGCAGCGTGGTGCGGCCCAGCTGGACAGCTTCCGCCACGCCTGCGGGGTTGCTTTTCATCAGCACGATGTCGGAGGATTCCATCGCCAGCTCCGTTCCGGACTTCATGGAAATGCCCACCCGGGCGCAGGCCAGAGCCGGGGCGTCGTTCACGCCGTCCCCTACCATCGCCACCTTGTCCCCGCGTTCCTCCATCTTCATCACATGGGAGGCCTTTTCATCCGGGAGCACGTCGGAGACCACCTCGTCAATGTGGAGTTCTCCGGCCATGTGCCGCGCCGTGGCGGCGTTGTCCCCCGTCAGCATGACGACGCGCAGGTTCATCCGCTTCAAACTGTCCACCGCCGCACGGCTGTCCGGTTTCAGGGAATCCGCCACCATGATGACGCCGGCAGGGCATCCGCCCCTGCCCACATACAGCGGGGACGCGCCCTGCCGCATGAACTCCCGCAGGCGGCTTTCATCCTCCTTCCAGGAAATTCCCCTTATCCTGCATGAATCCGGAATTGCCCACCGCATAAGGCACCCCATCCACCGTTCCGGCAATGCCGCGGCCAGGAACTACGGATAAATCCGCCACGGCGCGGACAGGCAAATTCCAGAAGCCTGGCGTGTTCATAAACAGCCTTTCCCACAGGATGTTCCGAACCCTGTTCCAAAGCCGCCGCCATTTCCACCAGCGCGTCCGCATCCATGCCTTCCTCCGGCAGCACGGCCACTACCCGCGGCTCCCCTTCCGTCAGGGTACCCGTCTTGTCAAAAACGACGGTATCCACGCGGCTCAGGGCTTCCAGAGCTCCGGCGGACTTGCACAGGATGCCCAGCCGCGCGCCCCTGCCCGTCCCCACCATAATGGCGATAGGCGTAGCGAGCCCCAGGACACAGGGGCAGGAAATCACCAGCACCGCAATTGCCCTGGCGAGGGCGAAGGAAAAACCCTCCCCGGCAGCCATCCACCCAACCAGCGATACCAGGGCAACGGCAATGACCGCAGGGACAAAGAAATAGCATACCCGGTCCGCCAGCCGCGCAATGGGCGCCTTGGACTGGCTGGCCTGTTCCACCAGGCGTATCATGCGGGCCAGCGTGAATCCCCCGCCCACGCGTTCCGCGCGGATTTTGAGATACCCGGCCCGGTTGAACGTTCCGCTGATCACCCGGTCCCCCGCCGCCCTGTCCACCGGCATGCTTTCCCCGTCAGGTCTGATTCATCCAGAGCCGCCTGCCCCTCTTCAATCATGCCGTCCACCGGAATCCGCTGCCCGGTTTTCACCACCACCAGGTCCCCGGAACGAATTTCATCCAGTGGAACGGCGCGCTCCGCGCCGTCATGCCATACCAGCGCCTCCTGGGGGACCAGCTTCACCAGCCCTTTTACGGCGGCATTCGTTTTCCGATAAGAGCGGCGTTCAAGGTATTTCCCCAGGGAAATCAGGGTGACGATCATGGCCGCAGATTCAAAATACAGCTCCATTCCCTCCACACTGAAACCCTGCCACATCCCCGCAACCAGCAAATACAGCCCATACAGAAAAGCGGAGCCGGAACCGATGGCGATCAGGGAATCCATATTGGGAGACAGCGCCACAAGCTGCCGCACGCCGTTTATCAAATAATGCCGGTTCAGCCACAGGACGGCGCCCGCCAGAATGCCTTGTGTCCACCAATTCATCCACAGGCCCCAACTCCCTCCCGGAACGGGCCAGTGCCACATGGGGCCCATGGACAAATACATCAAAGGAACCAGCAGCAGAATGGACCAAACGAGGCGGGAGCCGCCCGTTTCCTCCTGTTCCAGCCTTTCCTCCCTCTCCGTTCCGGCAAGCGGCTCCTCCTTCCAGTCCGCCAGGCGGAAACCGACTTTCTCCACCACCGGAGCTATCCGCTCCATGGCGGGGGAATCAGGCTTTTCAAACAAGACGGTCATCTTCCCCGTCAGCAAATTCAGCTCTACGCGCTCCACCCCCTCCAATCCTTCCACGGCGCGCTCCACCTTGGCGGCACACCCGGCGCAATGCATACCGGAAACAAGATAGTTCTTTTCTTCCATTGTCATTAAAACGGAATGTTTGATGTTCCGGGTCCAGACAAGACCCCATACTGTTAGCCGAACCTAACACATTTATTCCGTTCCTCAAGCCGCTTTCGCGGCTTCAGCCCCTCTGATAAAAAATGAACAAAAAAACGCCCGCGGCCCCGTACCAGTAACAAACACCTTTACTTTCTTCCATGAACATTCCTCCTCTATTCAACATCCTGGCCAGTGCGGCCTTGTTGTCCACCCCCTCCACGCCCAGCTTTACACCCTCCATGGTGACGGCGTCAAAAAACGGAGAGAGTCGTGGAAAAAGCGGATTATTAGGCGGAATACACCTCTGCCTCCCTGACGACGCGCGGCAAATTTTCCTGGCTGTACGGGCGGTTTGAAATCCGGGCCAGATTCAGCCCGCGGGAAGGCATGTGGCCCGACCTTGGGCGTCAAGGAAAAGTGGCCCATGTGTGGGGAAATAGACATCATGGAGTACTACCAGTCCACCTATCTGGGCCAACTCTGCTGGGGCTCCCCAAAAAGGACGTGGCCCAAATGGGTACCACTTACACGCCGCTCAAATGGCTCCAGGAAAACACGCGGACTGGGCGGACAGCTTCCATGTCTTCCGTATGGACTGGGATGAAAAGGAAGTGCGCCTGTATGCGGACGATATTCTGCTGAACCGGACTCCCCTGGATAATACCGTCAACGCCTCTTACAAGGAAGTCGCCAATCCCCTTCCGGCAGCCTCACTTCATCATCCTGAACCTGGCTCTGGGCGCCACCGGCGGAGATCTGGACAAACTGCCGCTGCCCCAGAAATATGAAATAGACTACGTTCGCATTTACCAGAAAAAGGATTCCCCCATAAAGGAACCATTCCATACCGCGCGGAAAAGTTAACCGTCCTCTTCCGGAAACAGGAAAAAGGTCAGGCATTGCGGCATGAAAAAAGCCCCATCCGGACAAACCGGACGGGGCTCTTCAAAGAACAGAAAGAGGGGCAACTCAGTTTACGCGGCCCAGATAGGAACCGTCTTCCGTCTTTACGGAAATCTTTTCACCGGGCTTGATGAAAAGGGGCACCTGCACCACCAGTCCGGTGGTCATCGTGGCGGATTTGTAAACATTGTTCGCGCTGTCGCCCTTGACGCCTTCAGGAGCTTCCGCCACTTCCATGGTGATGGCGGCGGGGAGTTCTACGGAAACGACCGTTTCATCCGTGAAAAGCAGGATGTAGATATTGCCTTCCATCAGATAATCCTTGACGGGTTCCACGATTTCCGGAGACACGGTGATGTCTTCGTATGTATCCGGATTCATGAAGTGATAACCCATGCCGTCAATGTAGCTGAACTCATATTCCTCACGGGCGAGGTTGACGCCTTCCAGGGATTCATTGGAAGTCAGGCGAAGGTTATACACCTTTTTAGTGGAAATGCTGCGGATGCTCATTTGCACATAGGAAGCCATGCGGGGGGGCACTTGTGCTCCATGCTGACTACAACGCAAACGTCATTGTTGTAATTGACCGCGTGTCCCTTGCGAAGATTGATTACGGGTACTTTTGCCATGCGGCCCGTACCATACCATGTTTTCCCCTCCCGTCAAGGCGAAAAAGCCGGGCAACCCCTTGAGGCGCTTGGAGAAAACGCTCCTGAACAGGGCAGCGGGGAAGAAAGGAAAAACGGCTGTTCCTACCGGCTGAGGTCCTGCTGGAACAGGACTTTGATGCCGCTGGAATTCAGCACGGTGCGCCCGAAGTTGAGATCCTCCACGTGAAGAGCCACCAGAGACCCCCCGCCCCACGCAAGGCAGCAGGGGATAGAGAGAAAGTTGACGTTCATTTCCGCGACATACAGCGCATCCAGGCATTTTTGAGGTCTGCGGGGCCATGGCGGAGCACCGCCACCAGCACCCCGGACTCCGTATAGCAAATACCTTTCTCCAGAAAAATTTCCGACGTCCTTTCCGGATCGCTGACAATCAGGCGCGCAATAGTCGCCTCATGGCAGTCCTGCATGCTGAATCCCAGACAGAAAATGCCGTGCATGTCCAGCAGGCCGAGGGGAGGGCGGTCAGGGCCCCCACCCGGTTCTGGAGC
>VOFF01000929.1_pt1 | contig 14001 bp, 20 predicted proteins | sample 5384061 | NCBI WGS metagenome assembly VOFF01 (sample SAMN12384725, study PRJNA508395) | human gut metagenome | isolation source: healthy gut E | host: Homo sapiens
GCTGAGCCCTGTTTTCAGCGGACCGGGTTGTCCAGCCCGTCCGCATGCTTCAGGTATTCCGCCTGCACATCAATTTTCACGAAGTCGAATCCGGCGTCTTTGACGGATTGTAGGAAGGGGGTATAAAAAAACGCTCCGGCTCCTCCCGGGGCCGTCACCGGGGGAGGATTTTCCCCTTTGGCGGTACGGACTAGACCGCGGGCAGTCTCGTCATCCAGATGGTGCCTGGGGTGGATGCCGTTCCAGAGGCCGTAATAGCAGTGCCACAGGCCCATCCATTTCAATTTGGGGCTTTTGTGTTTCATCAGGGGCTGCCAGCCCCGGGGGAATCGGTCCTGCCGGGGTTGGAAACTGACCAGCTGAAGCCTTTCCTGGGTCTGGAATCCGTCGTCCACCAGCATCCACCGGACGGGGACGGGGGATGCCCCAGTTTTTTGGCCGTTTCTTCAAGCAGCTTGAGGAAATGTTCTTTTTATACTGTTCCCAGCTGCACCAGCCGAGGTACTTGAACGGTTCCGGATAAATTTTTTTCCCGGGGCAAGGTTCTGCCCTTGATGAAAGGGAGGGAAAGGGCCTTGTTCCATACGGCGGAACAGGCGCGGTAAATATCCTTGTCCGTGGCGGTGACGGCCAGGACGGCCTGCGGTTTGGCGGGGGAAGTTCCCAGCGAACCGGCTTCCACAAGGAATGTCCGTCCCTTTCAAGTTTCAGCCACGCGAAATCAGGGGCGGCGACGGGGACACGGCCATGGAAATTGCCGTCTTTGAGGTGGAACAGGGCGAACATGGCATGGTCCCCCGGTTTGGCGGTGCTGGGATTCGGTCTGCTGTCCAGCTTGGGTTGCCCAGGGGATGTCCGTCCGAACAGGGAAGAACGGTTCCCGTCTCCCGGGCCAGCGGCCGCGATCCGCAAACTCCCCCATGCAGACGACCGGCGAGCCAGTGCCTGTCCACCCATGAGTTGACGGAGCCGTCCGGCGTGAAGTTGCCGCAGGTGAACTGGAGCAGGGTAATGAGGGCCAGGATGAACCCCCGCCGCAGAGGCAACCGCTCCCCGTCCGGCGGCACAGCAGGATGCAGGTTCCCGCAATGGCGCAGGAAAAACCAATCAGCCCCAGAACGGAGGCATAACGCATGCTTTCCGTCCAGGTAAGCGTTCCATTGACCAGTAGCCCCAGAAAAGCCAGGACGAGAGCCCGTTTCCAGAGATGGAGAAGCCCGGGGACGGAGGAAGCGTTTCCGCTGGTGTATTTCGCCAGGGAAAAGGACATGGAAACGCCGGAAATGAAGACGAAAACGGGGAATACCAGGTCGGTACAGGTGCAATCCTTCCCAGCGGGCATGCGTCATCTGGCGTGCGGCTTCCTGAAAGCGCTTTCCGGATTTCTGGAAGCCAGGAGCAGAACCAGGGCGTCCAGGCCAAAGGATAATGAGCATGTCCCGCGGCAGTGGCGTCCAGAGTGCAGGCAGGGAGAACGGAGGGGGGAAATAGGCCATTAAAAAGCATCATACGGAAAAAAGAGTTTCTATCAGGATTCCTCCAAACATGAAAGGAACGGAGGAATCGTGCTTGATTTCAGGGGGAAGAAGGTAAAGCAGGCCGCATGCCGCACACCCTTCCCGCTTTTCTTTTTCTGTGTGTCTCCCTCGTTTTTGTCCGCTTGCTGTTCTCTCCCCCAGGACGCCTCACGGAAAGCCGTTGATGAAGGTGGCTTTGTCGCCGTCCGCTTCAAAGCCGGCCATGAACTTTCCCGCTTGCACGGGCAAATCTGCCCATGAAACGCCGCGCGGCAAGTTTTCCATCATCCAAAAAGATGCGGATTACCGTTCCCGGTCTTACGGCAGCGTGTTTGACGCAAGCGGCCTGTGCGTGAATTCGGACGCTACCTCTTCTTCCCGCGTGCCGCCCGGCGGTAAATTCATCGGCGCCAAAATGCCGCTGTGGATGCGCATTCATGGCGGGATAGGGCTGCATGTGGGCACCGTGTACCGGGATGCCAACTCCCATGGGTGCATCCGGGTTCCGGTAGAGGCATGCCGCATCCTGTTTGACAAATGCGGCCTGGGAACAGCCGTCATCGTTCAGGAATAAGCGTGAGCGCGAATAATCGTTGATTCCTTGCGGTATATTTGCCACACTCCTGCAAACTGATGAAAATAAAGGTTCTGATACGTTCCCTGGTATTGTTGGCCGGGTTGGCCGCGTGGACGGCGGATACGGCCTGGGGCCAGGCTTCCACGCGCCGTTCGTCTTCTCGGGGGAGCGGCTGCTGGCCGGGCTGCGGTGGAGCAGCGCGGAGAGGATGACGCTGTGGAAACGGTTGACCTGGGAGACAGGAAAAAGGATTCCGATACGGCCTCCGGAGAACGGGAAGGCGTGGCCGCCGCTCCGGAGATGCCTCGGGGAAACGGAAAAGGAACAGAATGGCTTGGATTCCCTGTCCCTGATTCCTTCCCTCGGCGGGGGACGGCTGGACGCCGCGCGGGAAGCGCACACCAGCACGCGCCCTTCCGCCAGGACCATGGCTTTGCTGATTCCAGCGCCGCGCGGCCCCATCCTGGACCGCAACGGGGAACCGCTGGCCGTGACGTCCGTAGCCTATCAGCTGGCTTTGCGGTTTCAACCGGCCCCATCAACCATGGACCCGCTGTGGGAGCAGGTGGAAGGCCGTGCGGGGCTGGAAAAAGGAATTCAATAAAAATCTGACCGGAACGCCCGGCGTATGGCGTTTGATGTTTGATGAAGACGGCAATAAAATTCTGGATGAACTGCAAATACGCCCCAAGCCCGGCGGAGCTGTCGTCACCACCCTCAACCTGAAATGGCAGAAGGATGCGGAACGCATCCTTTCCCGCGGCAAGAGGCGCGGCGCCATGGTGGTGCTGGATTGCGTGACGGGTGAAGTTCTGGTGATGGCGTCCACGCCGTCCTATGACCCGAACATGTTCATTCCAAACATATCCCAGAAGGATTACGACGCCCTGCGCAACGATCCTGCCGGTCCTCTGGGCGCCCGTGCTTTCCAGGGCCGTTATCCTCCCGCTTCCACATTTAAAGTCCTGACGGTAGCCAGTGCCTTGAGGAACAACAAAATCACGGAAAATACGCTCGTTTACTGCCCGGCTTCCGTGACGATCGGCAACCACGTTTTCAAAAACTGGAGCAAGACTCCCCTGGGGGATATCAACTGTGTCCGCGCCCTGGCGATGTCCAACAATCCGTTCATGTACCAGATGGGCCTGAAGCTGGGTGCGGAAGCCCTGATGGATACGGCCCGTGCTTTCGGCCTGGGGGAACGGACCGGCCTGCCCATTCCGGACGATCCCGGCCTGGTGCCGACCAGTGATTATATGATTCGCAATTACAAGCGCGATTTCATGTCCGGGGATGCCGCCAATTTGTCCATCGGCCGGGGACGCTGCTGGTTACGCCCCTCCAGGTGGCGCACATGATGTCCGGCGTGGCAAACGGGTATCTGCCCAGACTCCAGCTCATCAAGCAAATTCAGGACGGCAACGCCAATGTCGTTTACGCGCCCAAGCCCCAGGAAGTTCAGCGCCCGCTGCCTGCCTATGAGCGTGCTCTGTCCAGCGTGCGCAAGGGGATGAGGGAAGTGGTTGAAGCCGGTACGGGGGGGCGTGCGCGCCTGTCCTATTCCAGTATCGCCGGCAAATCAGGAACGGCCCAATGGGGGCCGGAACGGGAAGACAAGCGTCTGGCGTGGTTTGCCGGTTTCATGCCCTGCGACAATCCGCGCTTTGCCTATGTGGTGCTGTATGAAGGCCGCGCCCACGAACGGCTGGGCGGGGGAGCCGCCGCCGCTCCCATTGTCAAGGAGTTTTTCGAAACGGAGAAAAAAGACATCAAGGCTATTATTGACCCGCCCAAGGACGACATTCCGGTGGCGGAACCGGTGGACCTCACGCCGCGCCGGGGAGACTCCGATTACATTCCCGGGTTGCCCCAGCAGATTCCCCGCCATCTCAACCGCTCCACTCCCGTAAACGCTCCCGCGCCGCAGTCTCCCCTGCCGGAGGATGATATTCCCATGGCGGAACCCCTTTAATCCGTTTTCAGGGAAATCCGGAGCGTTTTTTGCGGTTCCCGGAAAATCCCGGGAAGATGCGGAAAGGGGCGGCGCGGAAAGGTTCTCCATGCGTCAACGCCCTGCGCGCCCTGAGTGGCGTTAATGCTTTGCATTGTGCTTGCGTCTCGCGGGAAAACGCCTGTATAATGAAGACGGTGCGCTGATGAGACTGTTGCCGCAAGGAGCGGCGTTCCTGTCAGATGACATCATGACCCCACGTTTAAAGATAATGAAAAAGCATTATTTCTACTCCATACCCTGTTTGGCGCTGACCTGCGCTCTTGCCGCCTGCTCTGACGATGATAAATCATCTTCCGCCAAGGCCGGCCAGGATACGGCCGGCCTGACTTCCGCCGCTTCGCCTGATCCTTTGACTTCCGTTGCTTCCGATCTGGTGGCAAAGCGTGCCGAACGCCTCGGAATAGCCGCCCTCTTTCCCAAGGATATGGGGGTGGTAGCGGGGGTTTACGATATCCCCGGCATCATGAAGAGCGTTCAGAATTTGAACATGGTTAAAACCTGGAGTTCCTGTTCATCCGGGGAGGTGGCCGATGAATCCATAGCCATTCCGGGAGAAGACGCTCCCGAACCCGTGCAGCGGAATGTTCTTTCAGCAGTCCTGTCATTGACGCGATGATCGGCTTGGGCCCCGAATGGGCTCCGTGGCTGGATAGCGCGCAGTCCTCTTTTACCAGGATGGGCCTGAACCAGATGAAGGAAATTTTATCCGTTTACAGGCTTTTCCAGGGAGTAAAGAATGGAAGCGGGGATGACGATGGCGCGGAAGCGGAGGCCATGGGCGGCCAGGGGGTCGAGATGATTGCGCAGTGGGCTGAGCTGATGGATTTACGCCCTTCCCAGGCTGCGACGGCGCCCGTGATGATTGCCGCCAAACTGACGCCGGAAGCCCTGGCCCAGGCCAAAGCTTTCCTGAAGGACGCCAATCTTCAGGAGGATATGGAGCTGCATGGAATGGTTTCCCTGTACGAAAAGACCTACAATGGCCTGGCCTGCAAGGTGGCGGAAGTGGACTGCAAAAAGGTGCGCGCGAAGCTGGAAGAGCTTCTGGAGGAGGCAAAGGGGCAGATGGACATTTCCCAGGAATATGGACCGCCTCAAGGCGGCGCTCGTTCGTCTGGATGAATCCAGGCTGTATGTAGCCGTCTCTTTTGTGGAGGATACCCTGGTAGGCTTTATAACCACCAATCCTGAAAAACAGGTCCGCATAGCCTCTTCCCCCCAGGACTCCGTGCTGTCTCGTCCTGATTTTTCCATGGCCGATGCCCGGTCCCAGTATCCGGCCTACGGTCTGTTCTTCGCAGACAAAGCCTCCGTCAAAGGGGTTATTAACATGGATCTGGCCTATTACAAGGGCATGTTCACCGGGTTGAAGGACGTGATGCAGGCAATAGGCGCCGATTGGAAGATTGCCGATCCGGCTCCTTCCATGACGGCTCTGGATTCCATCAGGGGCAGCATGCTTGGCATGTATGAAGAGCTGGCCCGGAAGGCCACGTCCGTTTCCCTATTCATTCATGGCAGGATCAGGGGGTGCATGTGGAAGCATGCACATATCCGCTGGAATTCTACAAGTTGGACGCTCCTTCCGCCATGAGTGCCGTGCGTCCTGGCGCGTCCACGGTGCTGTATTCCTCCTGCACGGTCAATCCGCAGATGATGGATATGGGTTGTTCCCTGTGCAGTAACCTTGCCCAGATTGTATGGGACTACGGCAATGCCTATATTTCCAACCCGAAGCATGATGTGAGCGATCAGGTGCGCATTGCCGCCCCTATGATCCAGATGGCCAGGCCTACCATTGAAGAGCTCTGGAAGGCTTATAAGACTGCTCTTTCCGGCCTTACGGGTTCAGGCGTATTCATGATGGACATGCAGGGCGCTCCCAATCCCATGCTCAAGAATGTGCCGGCGCCGCGCTTCTCCGCTGCGTATGAAGTGAACAACCGCGCCGCTCTGGGCGAGGCCTGGCAGAAAGTGACTCATGCCGCCAAAACCGTCGTCACCCTGCTCAGCCAGGGTAAAATGGCGGAGCTTCCCGCTCCCCAGTCTTCTGTGGACGGGAATATCACTACCTACGATTACCAATGCCCTCTGGGCGCCGATCTGAACCCGGTAGTAAGCGTTTCCGACACCCGCTGGGCAATCAGCATGCCGAAGGCTTTCGGCCTGGAAGTCCTCAGGGGAATCCGTGAAATCTCCGGCGCAGGGAGCCCCTCTCGAATTTCAGCTTAACCTGGTTCCGGTCCGTGACGCCCTGAAGAGCGCGGCGGAGGACAGCAAGAAGCTCCGGAAGACTGTGGAAACCCTGGATGTAATCACTTCCGATGTTACGGGAGTGCATGCCACGGGGCGCAAGGCCGCGGACGGCAGGGATGTGTACCACATCCATATTATTCCGCCGCCAAGTAACGGCCTTCCTCCGCCCAGTTTTTTCCTGCAGGCTTCCGGGAGTTTATTCCGGAAGCCTTTTTTTGTTGATGGAGAAAAGGTTGTGTTCATGACGCAACGGTCATCCAGGTAGGCTTTAAAATTATGTACAAATGTATACAATTTGCGTACGCGCCAAGTTTTGGGCTTGCCAAGAAAGAGGGAAGTACATAATCAAAACCGTCAAATAAAGGGAATGGATTCCCTCTTCCAGTATTTACAGGAGTTGGCACAAGTAATGGTGAGAGAAAGACAATGAGCAGATTTTTCCAGTTCCTGTGGTTGGCGGCGTTGACCATGTTCGGCGTTATGGGCGGCAGCGCCTGTGCGGCGGAGGCAGGAGCGGAGCACGGATTGGAACAGGCTGCTCCCCATTTGTTTTCCATTCCGCTGCCCGGAGGCATTGAGCTCCCGGTGTCCAACTCAATGCTGATGCTGTTTCTGGCGGTTCTTCTGATAGGGGTGGTCGTATGGTCCGCCACCCGTTCCATGCGCATCCTGCCTTCCCGTTTGCAGAATGCGGTGGAATACTTTTTTTGAGACTCTGTACAACTTTGTGAAGTCCCTTCTGGGGCCGCGCCTGACACGCAAGTACTTCTGGTACTTCGGGACCATTTTCACCATTATTCTGGTCAGCAATTACATGGGGCTTCTTCCCGGGGTGGGAACCGTCACTTACCATGGGGTGCCGCTGTTCCGCGGCGCGAATGCGGACATGAACGTGACGATGTTCCTGGGTATTTTTATGCGCTGATGTGGCTTTACTGGTCTATCCGGGAGCAGGGACTGAAAGGCTTCTTTATGCATCTGTTCGGCCCCAAGGGAAGGCTGCCGGGGTTCATGGGATTTGTACTGGTGTTCATCTTCATCTTTGTGGGGCTGGTGGACGTCCTGAGCATCACGATCCGCCCCATTGCGCTGGCAGCCCGTCTTTACGGCAATATTTACGCCGGGGAGACGATTATTGACACTATGGCTCACATGTTCGGGCCCGTGCTCAGCGCCCTGTGCGTACTGCCGTTTCTGGCGATTGAACTGCTTGTGGGGTTCATTCAGGCCCTGGTTTTCCTGCTCCTGACGGCGATTTTCCTGAAACTTCAGGTAGGGGACGATGACGCCCACGGCCATACCTCCAAAAATGAGGAAAAGGAACTTCCCGTTCCGGACAGCCCGCCTCCCGGAAAAGCCTCATAAACCGTACCGCCAACTTTCCGTTCCGGACCATGGGCGACCTGTGGGGGAACGTTCAACAAAAAACATAAACCATACCAATAACATGATCGATCCTATCGCAATGACCTCCCTGGCCGAATTGTCCGGCAACGTAGGTTTCGGCCTCGTCACCATCGGCGCCGGCCTCGGCATTGGCCTCATCGGCTCGAAAGCCGCGGAAGCCACCGGGCGCAACCCCGGAGCCTCCTCCCCCATTATGGTGATTGCCATCACGCTGGCGGCCCTGATTGAAGGCGTGGCCCTGATCTCCATTTTTGTGAAATAAAACGGAAGTTCCGTTCCCGGAGGGAGCTTTTCCGCTCCGGGGCGGCGCGCCCGTCCCCTGCCGGTCCGGAAAATTTCCGGCATGTTCAAACCGCTCATCTTATGCTGAATCTCATAGCTGACCAAGCCTGGAATCCTTTTGCTCCCTTCGGGGTAACGAGTTGGGAGCCTTTTGTTGCCAACCTGATCGCTTTCATTCTGATGGTGGCGATCCTGCGGTATCTGGCGTTCAAGCCCATCCAGAACGTTCTGGAAAAAAGACGCCGGCGGATTGAAGAAGGAGAGGAAATGCGTGAGGAAAGCGAGCGGCAGCTGGCTTCCGTCAAGGAACAGACGCATGAAATGCTGGTGGAAGCAGGGGAAAAGGGGCAGGAGAAAATAGACGCCGCCAAGGCTGCCGCCGCCCGCCTGTTGGAAGAACAGGAAGCGGAAGCCTCCCGGAAGGCTGAGGAAATCATAAAAAAAGCCCGGCAGCTTGCGGAACTGGAACAGCAGAAAGAGCGTGAAGCGTTAAAAGAACAATTTGGCCAGCTGGTGGCCCTGGCTGCGGCCCAGGTTACCGGAAAAATGCTGACGGAAGAAGACCAGCGGAGAATCAACCGGGAAGCGATCGACAGCCTGGATTCCTGAAACGTTTATGAAGATCGGGCCCCCTTACGGAAGAGGAACGTTCCCTGATTCAGGCCAAACTGGAGGTCAGATATGGCGGCGCCCTCTACTACCGCTGGGAGGTGGAGCCGTCTCTGCTGGCGGGTGTCCGCATCCAGGTAGGGGATGACGTGAGGGACGGCTCCGTGCGTTCCAGAATCGACCGCCTGGCTGCGGTGGCCCGCATCCTTTCCAATTAACTAACGAATTTTTTCCCATGAGCAACATACTTCAAGAACTCGAAGCAGAAATAAAAAAAGCCACGGCTTCCGTCAGTCAGGAAAACGTGGGCGTCATTCGTTCCGTGGGGACGGCGTCGCCAAGATTGAAGGATTGAGCGGCGTCATGCTCAATGAAATGATAGAGTTCCCCGGCGGGGTGATGGGGCTGGCGATGAACCTGGAAGAACATGAGGTTGGCGCCGTGATTCTGGGGGATGATTCCAGGTTGAAGGAAGGGGACACGGTCAAGTGTGCCGGACGCCTTCGTCCCGGGCCCGTGGGCCGCTCCCTGCTGGGCCGGGTGGTGAACACGCTGGGAGAACCTATTGACGGCAAAGGGCCGATTGAGGCGGAAGCGTATTACCCGGTGGAAAAAATCGCCTCCGGCATCATCTCCCGCCAGTCCGTTTCCGTGCCCGTCCAGACGGGCATCCTTCCCATTGACCCCGCCGCCATGCTGTACCTGGCGCCCTACGCCGGCTGCGCGATGGGGGGAATACTTTATGGACAAGGGGGAAGACGCCCTTATCGTTTATGACGACCTTTCCAAGCATGCCGTGGCCTACCGCCAGATTTCCCTGATTCTGCGCCGTCCCTCCGGCCGCGAGGCGTACCCGGGGGACGTATTCTACCTGCACAGCCGCCTGCTGGAACGCGCCGCGCGCATCAACAAGGAACACGGCGGCGGTTCCCTGACGGCTCTTCCCATTATTGAAACGCAGGCAGGCGACGTTTCCGCCTACATTCCCACGAACGTCATTTCCATCACGGACGGCCAGATATTCCTGGAAACGGACCTGTTTTACCAGGGGTGCGCCGCCCAGCCATCAACGTGGGCATTTCCGTCTCCCGCGTGGGTTCTTCCGCCCAGACGAAAATTATCAAGAAGCTGGCCGGCTCCATTAAGCTGGATTTGGCCCAATTTACGGAATTGCAGGCGTTCGCCCAGTTCGGGTCTGATCTGGACCCCAGCACGAAGGCCAAGCTGGCCCGCGGCCAGCGCATCGTGGAGCTCTTTAAGCAGAACCAGTATGAGCCCAAATCCCTGGGGCTGGAGGCCGCTGACTTGTATGCCATGCAAAAAGGGGTACTTTGACGATGTTCCGGTGGACAGGATCAAGGAATGCCAGAACGCGTGGGAAGCGGTGATGCAGGATCAGCATCCCGGATCTGCTGGAAAGCATCCTGAAGGAAAAAGACCTGACGCCGGAAATAGACGCAGGGCTTAAAGCCGCCATCGAATCCTTCAAGCTCAGCTGGAACTAACGATTACGGGAGTACTGACACATGGGCAATCTGAGAGATATCAGACGCCGGATCAAGTCCGTCAAAAACACGTCCCAGATCACCAGGGCGATGCAGATGGTGTCTTCCGCCAAAATGCGCCGCGCCCAGGACCAGGCCGTCAAGGGCCGCCCCTACATCCGCGCCCTGGCGGAAGTGCTCTACCATCTCCAGGATGAAATTGACACCAGCAACAGCCCCTGATGCAAACCCACGGCGGCGCGGATCTGGTGCTGCTGGTGAATACGGACCGCAGCCTCTGCGGCGGCCTGAACGCCAACCTGATCAAAATGGTCCGGGAACAGGCTCCGGAAAACGCCCATTATATCACCATCGGACGCAAGCTGAATGCGGCGCTCGCCAAATTGAATGAACGGTTGGAGGCCACCTGGAGCCTGACGGATCCCCTTTCTCTGCTGGAACTAAAGCCGGTATTTGATTTCATCGTGCAAAAGTTCAAGGCGGAGGAATATGGGCGCGTCTTCGTGGCTTTCTCCGGTTTTTTGTGAACACAATGGTTCAGAAGCCTGTCTTTCGCCAGCTTCTTCCCATTGAACCGGAACCCCTGATGAACATGGCGAAGGCCGGGGGCTCTTCCCTGGACGGAGCGGAAGCCCATAAGCAATTCCTGCTGGAACCCAGCCCCGCCGCCCTGTTGGATACCATCCTGCCTCTTTACGTTTTCCACGGGCTGGTTCAGATTGTGCTGGAGGCCCGGGCATCCGAACATTCCGCCCGCATGGTCGCCATGAAGGGGGCCACGGAAAACGCCAAAAACATTATCGGCGGCCTCACCCTGGACTACAACAAGGCGCGTCAGACGCAAATTACCAACGAACTTCTGGAAATTCACGGCCATGCGCGCTATGGAATAACATGGCTCCGCTTTCTTTTACCCGCCTTTCAAACAGAACATTCTTTCTTCTCCATTTCAACACCAAGTTTTTCCCATGATGAATAACACAGGCATTCTCGTTCAGATCATCGGCGCTGTGGTCGATGCGGACTTCTCCCAGGCAGAAACGCTTCCCGCCCTGCTCAATGCGCTGGAAGTGGACTATGAAGTTGACGGCAGGCGCAAGACCCTGGTTCTGGAAGTCCAGCAGCACATCGGAGACGGCTGGGTCCGCGCCGTGGCCATGAGTTCTACGGACGGTCTGCGGCGGGGGGATGCCGGTGCGCGACACGGGGGCGCCCTATTGAAGTGCCTGTGGGGCAGTGCGTGCTGGGACGTATTTTCAATGTGCTGGGGAAGCTGTGGACGAGCGCGGCGAACTCTCCTGCGCCGGCATGAAGAGCATCCACCGCGGCGCTCCGCCGCTGGACGAACAATCCACCAGCACGGAAGTGCTGGAAACGGGCATCAAGGTCATTGACCTGATCTGCCCCTTCCTGAAAGGCGGCAAAATCGGCGCCTTTGGGGGTGCGGGGCGGGTAGGCAAAACCGTGCTCATCATGGAGTTGATTAACAACATTGCCAAGGCGCGCAGCGGCCTCTCCGTCTTTGCCGGGGTGGGGGAACGCACCCGTGAAGGGAACGACCTGTACAATGAAATGATAGAGTCCGGGGTCATCAACCTGGAAAAACCGGAAGAATCCAAGGTGGCGCTGGTGTACGGACAGATGAATGAACCTCCCGGCGCCCGTCTGCGCGTGGCCTTGTCCGCCCTGACGATGGCGGAATACTTCCGTGACGAGGAGCATAAGGACGTGTTGCTTTTCATTGACAATATTTTCCGTTTCTCCCAGGCGGGGTCGGAAGTTTCCGCCCTGCTGGGCCGTACGCCGTCCGCTGTGGGTTACCAGCCGAACCTGGCAGAGGAAATGGCGGATCTTCAGGAACGCATCACTTCCACCAAGCACGGTTCCATCACATCCATGCAGGCCGTGTATGTTCCTGCGGACGACTTGACGGACCCGGCCCCGGCCACAACCTTCGCCCACCTGGACTCCACGGTGGTGCTGGAACGCTCTCTGGCGGCCCAGGGGCTCTTCCCGGCGGTTGAGCCGCTGTCTTCCACATCCAAGGCCCTGGCCCCGGAAATTGTGGGGAATGAGCATTATGAAGTGGCTCGTGGCGTGCAGATGGTGCTGCAGCGCTACAAGGACCTTCAGGATATGATTGCCATTCTGGGCATGGACGAACTTTCGGAAGAAGACAAGCTCATCGTGAGCCGCGCTCGCAAGATTCAGCGCTTCCTGACCCAGCCGTTCCATGTGGCGGAAGTCTTTTCCAGCATTCCCGGCGCCTATGTGCCCGTGGCGGAAACCGTCCGGGGGTTCAAGGAAATCCTGGAAGGCAAGCTGGACATGGTTCCGGAGGACGCCTTCTTCATGCGCGGCGGCATTGATGACGTTCTCAAGGAAGCCAAATAACCCTTTTCCCGCCGTTCCGAACCATGAGCATGGAGTTCAAAGTCATTACCCCGGATGAAGTGGCGGTTACCGCTACTGTAGAGTACGTTTATCTGCCCGGCAGCCTCGGGGAGATGGGCGTGCTGGAACATCATACGGCCCTGATTACCTCCCTGGAACCGGGGGAGCTCCGCTACAAGCCCATGGACGGCCCGGAGGAAAGCATGGTGGTAGGCACCGGCTTTGTGCAGGTCAATGGAAACCAGGTCCTCATGGTAACCGACCTCGCGCTTAATTCCTCCCAGATTGATGAAGGCAGCGTGGAGCGGGCCATTCAGGAAGCGCAGGAGGTGCTCAAGACGCGTTCGGAAATGTCCCGCGAGGAACAGGCCCGTTTTGAAGCCAATCTGACCAAGCAGATCTACGACCTTTTCCGCGAAGCGGTGGGGCGCTACCATGAAGGCCACAGGAATGTGGACGGCTTCTTTACGGATCAGGAAATTATCTTTCTGTCTTCCATCGGCTGCCGCACGCGGGAATTGTTTGATTTTGTAGAAACCTATGCCCGCACGGGAGAACCTTCCCCCACCACGGTTCTACTGATGGCGGCGGCGCGCCGGGACTTCTTCCTGACTGTCCAGCACGGGCAGTTTTACCAGGGAAACCTGTGATCGGGTATGATTTGCCGGGGTTCGGCGACGAACTCTGCGGTCTCCCCTACCTTCCGCGCCTGATTGCCAAGGCGCGGGCCAAGCTCGTCGGTTCCATGGGGGATGACATCATTTACTGCTGTGAGAATGACCGCCGTTTCTTCCGGGACCATGGAAACATTCATCCCGCCGACTTCCTGCGGGTAGTCTGGGCAGCCGGAGACAGCGACCCGAAGGTGTATGATTACGTACGCCAGCGCACCTTGAGTGTTTTCCTCTGCTGTTCCGGATAATGAGCAGACGTAAAAAATGGAAATGCCCGGAATGGGATGATCGTTGATGCTGGAGAATACGCGGCCTTTCAGGGCCATGCGCTTGAGGTATTTGGCGAAAGAGGGGCGGCGGTGGTATTTGCCGACGATTTCTCCCGTCGTTTTCAGACGCAGGAGATATTTGTACGTGGTGACGCGGATGGCGTCCGGTTTGGCGGAGGCACACGGGACAGCCCCTATTTCCCCTGCAAATTTGTTTCCATCGCGGTCCGTGGGTGCGTTCTCCGTGGCGGGTCCATGCCAGGGCGTGGGCGATCTCATGCAGAATCGTGTCACGGATTTCATGAGGGGTCTCCAGGTTGGCGCGGACGAAGTGGATGGAAATCGTAATGCTTTTTTTTCCAGCAGGCGGCATACGCCCAGCCTTCTTTTGGCCCGGTCCCAGCCGAATTGCCAGTCTGCCAGACCAAGTTCATCCATTTTCAGGCGGGCATAAGTTTCAATATTCCGGAAGCTGTCGCGTTCGCCGGATTGGTCGT
>VOFF01001001.1_pt1 | contig 14001 bp, 11 predicted proteins | sample 5384061 | NCBI WGS metagenome assembly VOFF01 (sample SAMN12384725, study PRJNA508395) | human gut metagenome | isolation source: healthy gut E | host: Homo sapiens
GTCATCACGGTCGAGGAGGCCAAAGGCACCGACACCCATGTGGACGTGGTCGAGGGTATGCAGTTCGACCGCGGCTATATTTCGGCCTATTTCATCACCGACCCCGAAAAGATGGAGGCCCAGCTGGACAAGCCCTATATCCTGATTACCGACAAGAAGATCTCGACAATGAAGGAGCTCATGGGCGTCTTGGAACCGGTAGCCCAGAGCGGCCGCTCGCTGCTGATCGTCGCCGAGGATGTCGACGGCGAGGCGCTGTCGGCACTCGTGGTCAATAAGCTGCGCGGCACGTTGAAGATCGCCGCCTGCAAGGCCCCGGGCTTCGGCGACCGTCGCAAGGAGATGCTCGAAGACATCGCCGTACTGACTGGCGCGACGGTGATCTCGACCGACAAGGGCATGAAGATCGAGGACGCCGACCTCTCGATGCTGGGTACGGCCGAGAAGGTGACGCTCAACAAGGAGAACACGACGATCGTCGACGGCGCAGGTGCCAAGGATGCCATTGCAGCCCGCGTAGCGCAGATCCGCGCCGGCATCGACGCCGCGACGTCGGACTACGACAAGGAGAAGTTGCAGGAGCGTCTGGCCAAACTGGCCGGCGGCGTGGCTGTGCTCTATGTCGGCGCCGCGACCGAAGTCGAGATGAAGGAGAAGAAGGACCGTGTGGACGATGCGCTGGCCGCAACGCGTGCAGCCGTCGAAGAGGGTATCGTTCCGGGCGGCGGCGTGGCCTACCTGCGTGCCACGGAGGTGCTCGCCAACATGAAGGGCGCCAACGAGGACGAGACCACCGGTATCCAGATCGTGAAACGCGCGATCGAAGAGCCGCTGCGCCAGATCGTCGAGAACGCCGGCGGCGAGGGTTCGGTCGTCGTGAACAAGGTCAAGGAGGGCAAGGGAGCCTTCGGTTACAACGCCCGCGACGACAAGTACGTCGACATGTTCGAGGCCGGTATCATCGACCCGACGATCCGACGGACATGTGGATCATGTCGATCTGCCAGAGGTCGCCCTCCGTGTCGGCGTATTGTGCATGCCACTCGATACACCGGTCCTCGGCGTCGAGCAGATTGGCGTATTCGATGCGTCGGATACGCGGGTTGCGGGCGATGCGTGCCATGGCGGCGAAGCTCCCCTCCGGACTGAGGACCGGGGAGTAGATGTGGAGGTCTATGTCGCGGTGGGTCATCAGCAGACCCGTGCGGAGCGATCCCACGAGGTGCGGGGTAGCCCCGGCCGATCGCCAGGCGGCTTCGGCTTGCAGTTCGGCGAGGACGGCGCGGGCCCGCCGCTGGTTTTCGGCGGCGAGCGCCAGGAGCGATTCGGAATCCATGTCTTTCGGAAGGTCGTTACGATGCCGGGATTTTCGTCCCGGCCGTTGGGGGCGCGGAAGGCTCAGAAGAGCGATCCGGGAGCCGGGGTGTCGGAACAGCCGGGAGCTGCGGGGCGCGGCTCTCCGTTGCGGCCCAGGCATCTTGGCGATCTCGGTGATGCGTTCGTCGTCCGAGAGGCGGGTGATCGAGGTGCGGCCGTCGCGTTTATAGACGACGAAGTGCGCCGCGCCTTTCGAGGCGACCTGCGGCAGGTGGGTGATGTCTACGACCTGCATCGTTTCGGCCAGCGTGCAGATGATCTCGCCCATCGCGTCGGCGATGCGCCCCGAAACGCCCGTGTCGATCTCGTCGAAGAGAATGGTCGGCAGCTGCATCCGCCGCGCCAGCAGCGCTTGAGCGCCAGCATGACACGCGACAGCTCGCCGCCCGATGCGATCCGTTCGACGCTCTGCGGCGCCCGGCCGCGGTTGGCCGAGAAGAGGAAAACGCACGCTGTCGCCGCCCGTGCGGGTCAACGCTCCCCGAGGTCGTCTATCGCCGCCTCGAAAAACCGTGTCGGGCATTCCCAGCCGGGCGAGCGTTCCGCGGATGTGTCCGGCGAAGGCCGGGGCGGCCTTCTCGCGGGCTTGCGGAGCCGGTCGGCCAGCTTGCGTGCCTTTTCCGCCGCCTTTTGCAGGGCGGCTTCAACGCTTCGGCGATCCGTTCGTCGCCGTGGATGACGGCCGCCAGACGGGCCGTGCAGCGGTCGCGCAGGCCGATCAGCTCCGCCTCGTCCGCCGCATGGTGTTTCTGTTGCAGGGCGAGCAGTATTCGAGACGGTCGTCCACCTTCTGCAACCGTTCGGGGTTGGTCTCGATGCGCTCGCTGTCCTGCGGCCGATGCGCCGATGTCCTTGAGCTCTTCGAGCGCCGAACGCAGCCGGGCGGCATACTCCGCAGCGGCGGGGTAGTGTTCGCCGATATGGGCCAGGGAGGTCTCCGAGTTCTTGAACTGCACCAGCACCCCGATCTCGTCCCCGTCGAAGGCGTTGCGCACGGCCGTGAAGGCCTCGCCGATACGATCGGCGTTCTCCAGCATGGCCAGCTCCTCCTCGATTTCGGCCTGCTCTCCGGCGCGGAGGTTCGCCGCCGTCAGCTCCTCCGTCTGGTAGCGGAGCCACTCCTCGTCGCGCCGCCCCTGTTCGGCGGCTTCGCGCAGGGCGGCCGTCTCGCGGCGCAGCTCCTGCAGGCGCTCGTACTTGGCGCGATACGCCGCCCGCAGCTCGCCGTTGCCGGCCACGGTATCGAGCGCTTCGGTGCGGAACTCCTCCGAGGCGAGGATCAGGTTCTGATGCTGCGAATGGATGTCGATGAGCCGGCTGCCGAACTCGCGCAGCTGTGCGAGCTGCACCGGCAGGTCGTTGATGTAGGCGCGGCTCTTGCCGGCAGGAGTTAGGATGCGCCGCACGACGGCTTCGTCGGCGTAGTCCAGGTCGTTGGCCTCGAAAAAGGGGCGCAGACCGTAGGCGGCGATGTCGAACACCCCTTCGATCACGCAGTTGCGCTGCGTGTCGCGCAGCGCAGCACCCTCGTTCTTGTTGCCCAGCAACAGCCCCAGCGCCCCAAGCAGGATCGACTTTCCGGCGCCTGTCTCACCCGTGATGATGTTCAGGCGGGGATCGAATTCGATTTCGAGCGAATCGATGAGGATGTAGTTGCTGACCGACAGACGGCGTAACATGGCGTTATTCGTTTATCAACGTTTCGATTTTATCGGCGATGCGGGCGGCCACCTCGCGTTTGGCGAGCAGCGGCAGCGGTTCGTTGCCCGACTCCGAGACGAAGGTCACCTTGTTGGTGTCGCCGCGGAAACCCGCTCCGGCGTCGCGCAGCGAATTGAGCACGACGAAGTCGAAGTGCTTCCGGCGGAGCTTCTCGCGGGCGTGCGCCTCCTCGTCGTCGGTTTCGAGCGCGAATCCCACCAGCACGCGGCCGCCCTTGCGGCTGCCCAGTTCGGCAGCGATGTCCTTCGTGCGTCGCAAGCGGATCGTCAGCTCGCCGTCGCCTTTCTTCAACTTGCGGTCCGCACAGGTCTCGGGAGTGTAGTCCGCCACGGCGGCGCACATCACCGCGCCGTCGGCACGGTCGAAGGCCGCAGTCGCGGCACGGTACATCTCCTCGGCCGAGAGCACGTCGCAGCGCGTGACGCCCGCGGGCGTCGGCAGGGCCGTACGGCCCGTGACGAGGGTGACCTCGGCGCCGCGTGCCGCCAGCTCGCCCGCAATGGCGTAGCCCATCTTGCCCGACGAGTGGTTGCTGATGTAGCGCACCGGATCGATCGCTTCGATCGTCGCGCCCGCCGTCACGACGAAGCGCTTACCGCACAGCGTCTTTTTTTTTTCGGCGAGAAGCCGCTCCACGAAGGCGACGATCTCGGCCGGCTCGGCCATGCGGCCCTTGCCACTCAGGCCGCTGGCCAGTTCGCCGTCGCCCGGTTCGACGACCTGCACGCCCGTGCGGCGCAGCGTGTCGAGATTGGTCTGCGTCGCGGCGTGGGCGTACATATCCAGATCCATCGCCGGGGCGACGACCACCGGCGCCCGCGACGAGAGGTAGGTCGTCAGCAGCAGGTTGTCGGCCACGCCGTGGGCCATTTTGGCCAGCGTATTGGCCGTGGCCGGCGCGATCAGGTAACAGTCGGCCCACTCGCCGAGCGCCACGTGGGAGTTCCACGCGCCGTTTTCGGGGTCGAAAAAGTCGACCAGAATGGGATTTTTCGACAGCGTGGCCATCGTCAGCGGCGTGATGAACTGCTTGGCCAGAGGCGTCATCACCACGCGCACGTCGGCGCCCGCCGTCTTCAATAAACGACACAGCACAGCCGCCTTGTAAGCCGCTATGCTGCCTGTGATTCCCAGTAGAATGTGTTTGTCCTTCAACATGGAAGCGGGTGGCTTACGCCCTTTCGGGTCAGTTCTCCGTCTTCGCGCCCTCCTTGAAGAAAAGCTCACCGTCGAGGAACTCCTCGGTGGCGATGATCGCCGGTTTGGGCAGGCGTTCGTAGTAGCGCGAGATTTCGATCTGCTCGCGGTTCTCAAAAGTCTCCTCCAACGTGTCGGTCGTCGTCGAGAACTCGGCGAGTTTGCGGTTGAGTTGGGGATGTTCTTTTTAATTTCCATCTCTATTCGTTGTTGTCCTTGTTGTTGCGGTCAGGTAGTCGCGGGCGTGCTGCGCCATGCGTTCCAGCTCCTTGTTGTACTTCGACTCGGGGAATTCCTCGCGGAACGAGAGGTAGGAGTCCAGCATGTCCAGATAGCGGTCCGTCTGCTTGTCGTGCACCGAGTTGCTGGCGAAACGGTAGCTCGCATCGACGATCAGGTACATGATTTCCTCGCGGTGTCCGCTCTCGGGATACTGTTTCAGCGCGTTCTTGAGCGCGACGATCGCCGACTTGTAACGGCCGATCTTATAATAGGTGTAGGCGTTGATGTAGGCCTTCTCGTGCAGGCGTCCCGTCAGCTCCTCGTTGATTTTGCGGAAGTCCTCGATTCTGTCGCTTTCGGGGTAGCGCGACATGAACTCGTTGATGGCCATGATGGCCTGTCCGGTCATCGTCTGGTCTCGCGTCGGGCCGGGCAGAGTAGTAGAAGCAGGGCGTACATGCCTTCGGTGTCGAAATCGGCGGTCGTCGAGCAGAGTCGAGGCCGTGTCGAAATCGCGGTTCTTGAATTTGCAGTAGGCGTTGTAGAACGAGATGCTGTCTTCGCGCGACGTGCCGGTGTAGTAGGGCTGCGCGCTTTCGAAAAGGGTCGAGGCGCGCTGCCATTTGCCGATCTTGTAGTATTCCAGCGCCTTGCTGTAAATCAGTTCGGGTTGTCCGCTCTTGATCAGGGCGTTGATTCCGGAACACCCGGCGAGAAGGGCTGCCAGGGCCGCTCCGCACACGGCGTATGAGAAAGTCTGCTTCATTTAAGAATCTTTTACGGCGCTTTATCGCGCAAAGTTACGCATAAATTAACGATTTGCAAAAAAAAATATTGCCCCTCCGGAGGCGGCGTTCCGGCGTCCGGCATCCGGGGACTGTTCCCGTTTTCTGCGGGTGCATCCGTTTCCGCCGGGACTCCGTCTGCCGCGGGACGTTTCCGGATACGGCGGGCCGGGGCGGACGGTCTGTGTCGCAGCGGGCGGCTTCGCGGTCCGGCGGATCGGACCGTCGCGGGCCCGGATGGGGAGGAATCCCGTTTCGCTGCCGGACGTCGTGCGGGGACTGCTGCCGGAAAAAAGATTTGGAAATATGGATTTTACTTCCTATCTTTGCTTATACGAATGCAACGGGGTTCTGACCTTTCCGGGTCAGGATTCTTTATTTTTTATGTTTTTTTAGTATGGCAAAAGAGATTATTTATCTGACAGCGGAGGGTTACAAGAAACTCAAGACGATCTCGACCACATGCGTTCCGTCGAGCGTCCGGCGATCTCGGCAGCCATTGCCGAAGCGCGCGACAAGGGCGATTTGTCGGAGAACGCGGAGTACGACGCTGCCCGCGAAGCGCAGGGGCTGCTCGAAATGCGGATCGCCAAACTGGAAGAGACGATCGCCAACGCGCGTGTCATCGACGAATCGAAGATCGACAAGAGCAAGGTGCAGATTCTGAGCAAAGTGACGCTGCTGAACCACAATACCAAAAAGCAGATGGTCTATACGATCGTCGCCGAACACGAGGCCAACCTGCGCGAAGGCAAGCTGGCGATCGGCACGCCGATCGCGAAGGCGTTGCTGGGCCACAAGAAGGGCGATCGCGTGGATGTGGAGGTTCCGGCCGGCACGATCCATTTCGAGATTCTCGACATCAATATCTGACGCTGCGCGCCGCGGGCCGGGCCGTTTCCGCAGCGGACCGCCGGCGGACGATACATACGGGGCCGGGGACGGCTTTTTCCGAACCGGGATCGCGTGGCGGTCCCGGTCTTTTCGTCTCTTTTCCGTTCTCCGGGGGCCTCCGGAAGCGATGAAAAAGCCGTCACTCCGCGCGGAGTGACGGCTTTTCGTTGTTTTTCTCGAGAGCCGGAGCCTCTTCGGGCCGCCCCTCTCCTCTTTCGCGCGCCGGCCCGATGGCCTTGGGGAACGGACGGGGCGTGCCGCGGATCAGAGCGCCTTGATCTCGTGCAGGACGTTGTTGGTCTTGCGTACGGCGTCGGCCGAAGCGGCGAACTTCTCGGCCTCCTCCTTCGTCAGCTCGATCTTCACGATCTTCTCGATGCCCTTGCGGCCGATGATCGCGGGAACGCCGATGCAGATGTCCTCCTGACCGTACTCGCCCTCGAGGTAGCACGAGCAGGGGATGAGTTTCTTCTGGTCGTTGAGGATGGCCTCGACCATCATCGCGGCCGCTGCGCCGGGGGCGTACCAGGCCGACGTGCCGATGAGTTTGGTGAGCGTCGCGCCGCCGACCATCGTGTTCTGCACGGCCTCCTGCAACTTCTTTTTCGAAGCGAACTGCGAAACGGGCACGCCGTTCACGGTGGCCTTCGACACGAGCGGGATCATCGTCGTATCGCCGTGTCCGCCGATCACCATGCCGTCCACATTGTTGATGTTGGCGCCGGTGGCCTTCGCCAGGTAGCATTTGAAGCGCGACGAGTCGAGTGCGCCGCCCATGCCGATGATGCGGCTCTTCGGCAGTCCCGAAGCCTTGAGCGCGAGGTAGGTCAGCGTATCCATCGGGTTGGCCACCACGATGATGATGGCGCGGGGCGAATACTTGATGACGTTCTCCACGACGCCCTTCATGATCGAGGCGTTCGTGCCGATCAGGCTCCTCGCGCGTCATGCCCGGCTTGCGGGGAATGCCCGAAGTGATGACCACCACGTCCGAATTCGCGCTTTTCTTGTAGTCGTTGGTGGCGCCCGTGAGCTTCGTGTCGAAGTCCATCAGCGTCGAGGTCTGGTACATGTCGAGCATCTTGCCCTCCGAGAGACCCTCCTTGATGTCGATGAGAACCACTTCGCTCGCCACTTCGCGGCAAGCCATCACATTCGCACAGGTCGCGCCTACGGCGCCTGCACCTACGACGGTAACTTTTGACATAGCGTTTATGCTTTTAACGTTGTTTGGGTTTCGTTTTTCGCCGGATCCCGGCCGGAACGGCAGCTTCTGCGGGGCGTCAGCCGATCAACTGTTCGTAGGCGGCCGCGTCGAGCAGGGCGTCGTATTCCGCCGGATCGGTCATCCGGACCTTGACGAGCCAGCCTTCGCCGTAGGCGTCCTTGTTCACGACGGCCGGATCGGCGTCCACGGCCTCGTTGAACTCCAGGATTTCGCCGCCCACCGGGAGGAATGCGTCGCTCACGGTCTTCACGGCCTCGATCGTACCGAAAACCTCGCCGGCCGCGACGGTCTCGCCCTCGGTGGGCACATCGACGAAGACGATGTCGCCCAACTGGCTCTGCGCGAAATCCGTAATGCCGATTACGGCTACGTCTCCCTCGATGCGACACCACTCGTGGTCGTTCGAGTATTTCAGATTTGCAGGTACGTTCATGGTACTTTCCGTTTTTTTGATTTCCGTAATGCAAATATAACTGTTATTTCCGTAACAGCAAGAGATTCCGCCCCTTTTTTACACTTCCCGGCCGGATATTCCGGGCTTCGGTTTTCCGGAGATTTTTCTGCGGCTCTCCGCTTCGTTCCGAACGGTCTCGGATGCGAAGACGGTCTTCCGGGTTTGGACCGTGAGGTCGGTCGGCGGTTGCGGCCGGAAGAGAAGTGTGGGCGCGGCCGTATCCGTATGCGGATTCCGGAGTGCCGGCGATCTGTCGCGGGCCTGATGTATGCCGGGAAGCCGGACCTGGCGAACGCTCCGCCCCGGCGAGGGATACGGGCGGAGGAAAAACCGAATCAGCGCACCGGGCGGTCGATGATCGAGCAGTGCGTACCGGGCCGCGCAGTGCGTGCGGAACCGTTCGAGCACCTCCTCCCGGTCGAACGTGCGGCCGGCGGCCAGCGCCATCGACACGGGGTTGGGCAGCGCGGGGTCGAACACGCGCTGATTGACGTTGATCCCGATGCCCGCGACCGAGCGACCGAGCGTGGGGCCCGTGTAGCTGTGTTCGATGAGGATGCCCACCAGTTTGCGATCGCCGGCGTAGATGTCGTTCGTCCACTTGATGCGGGTGTCGATTCCGCAGGTGCCGAGGGTGTCCGTGAGCGCGAGCGCCACGGCCTGCGAGAGCAGGAACTGCTCGCCTGCGGGCAGGAAGCGGGGTTCGAGCACCAGCGAGAAGGTGAGGTTCTCGCCCTCGGCGCTCGTCCATGTATGTCCCCGCTGGCCGCGTCCCGCGGTCTGGCGTTCGGCGCAGATCACGTCGCCGTGGCCGTAACGCTCCTCACGCGCGAGGTCGTTGGTCGAAGTCGTCTCCGCAATATGATAGATCATGGCGAAATTGAGAATTTATCCGTTCGAGGCGGCGGGGGATCATGCTGCCTGCGGTCATACCGCAACGCCGAAATCGCGCAGCGCGTCGTTGAGCGAGGTCTTCTTGTCGGTGGACTCCTTGCGCCGCCCGATGATGAGCGCGCAGGCCACGCTGTACTCTCCGGCCGGAAACTTCTTGGCGTAGCTTCCCGGAATTACGACCGAACGCGGCGGAACGTAGCCCCGGTATTCGACCGGTTCGGCCCCCGTGACGTCGATGATGTGCGTCGAACCGGTGATGACCGTGTTCGAGCCGAGCACCGCCTCGCGGCAGACGTGCGCCCCCTCGACCACGATCGCGCGCGAACCGACGAAGCAGTTGTCCTCGATGATGACGGGCGCTGCCTGCACGGGTTCGAGCACGCCGCCGATCCCCACGCCGCCCGAGAGGTGGACGTGGCTCCCGATCTGGGCGCACGACCCGACGGTGGCCCACGTGTCGACCATCGTCCCTTCGCCCACGTAGGCGCCGATGTTGACGTACGAGGGCATGAGAATGGCTCCCGGAGCGATGTAGGCGCCGTAACGGGCTACTGCATGGGGCACGGCGCGCACGCCCAACCGGTCGTAGTCGCGTTTGATGTCCATCTTGTCGTACCATTCCAGTTCGCCGGCGCGCAGAATGCGCATCTTCTGGATCGGGAAATAGAGGATCACGGCCTTCTTGACCCACTCGTTCACCCGCCATTCGCTCTTCTCGGGGTCGACCGGCTCGGCCGTTCGCAGGAGGCCCTTGTCCACGAGCCCGATCACGTCGCGCACGGCCTGCTGCGTCGCTGCGTCGCGGAGCCGTTCGCGCTCCTCCCACGCCTTCTCTACGGTTGTTCTGAGTTCTTCGTACATGGTTTTCCGTTTTCTTGCGGTTCCGGCGGCCGGAACGGTCGGGCCTTCCCGGGGCCGGAGGTTCGACGGCATTGCGGCGTTCCGCGCGGTTGCCGATTCGGACAAATACTTTACCGTTTTCGGATGACAGCCAACGGACGAAAAATAAATGCCCCCCCCTCTTTTCCGCCTGCTTTGGCTCCGCCTTGACTGCAAGTCGGGTTACGGACGGCGATGAGAATCGGACAGAACGGTTGATCCTGCGCTCGATTTTTTCGTCCGGTCGGCCGATGCCGAAGAAGGCCGAGCCGATGCCGCCCAGCCCGAACATCAGTCCGAAAAGAGATTTGACCTTGTCCGGCTTGAGCTCGGTGGCATAGACCAGGATGGCGGAGAAGGCCGAGGCGATGATCAGGCCGCTGGCCACGGCCGTCGCCACGGTCCAGCCCAGACCGAGGTAGGGGGGAGCGCAGGGTGAAGGGCGCCGCGCCGAGGATGGAGAAGAGGATGACGTACTTCCGTCCGTAGCGGTCGCCGAGGAATCCGCCGAGCAGCGTCCCCGTGGCGAAGGCCGCGAGGAAGGCGAAGAGGCAGAACTGCGACTGCCGGACGGAGATGCCGAACTTTTCGATCAGGAAGAAGGTGAAGTAGCTGGTCAGCACGCCGGAAGAAGCGAGAGAGCATCGTCACGAGGATCGCCAGCGCCCGGCGTGTCTGCCGGGCGGAGAGTCCGCAGCCCGTTTTCCGCAGGGTTTGCCGGAGATGCCGCGTGCGGTCGAGCATCAGGCTGTACCAGAAAGACGCGGAAGGATGAGCGAGGCGGGACCGCCGCGAACCATCCCACCGCGTGCTGTCCGTAGGGGAGGATGACCAGCGCCGCCAGCAGCGGTCCGACGGCGCTTCCGCCGTTGCCTCCCACCAGCCGAAAACGCCGTCACGCGCGACTACCTCGACCGGCTCCCTGCCCGTCAGGCCATTTACGACCGGTTGACGGCGCTCTACGACTATCCGAAGGAGGGCGCGCCCGAGCGGCACGGCGACTATTACTACTATTTCCTCAACGACGGCCTTCAAAACCAGTCGGCGCTGTGGCGCAAGCGCTCGCTCACGGCTCAGGGCGAACTGTTCCTCGATCCGAATACCCTTTCGGCCGACGGTACGACGGCGCTCGTCGACGTCTCGTTCTCCGACGACGGCCGTTGGTGCGCGTATGCCGCCGCCGAAGCCGGTTCGGATTGGGTGCGGATACATGTCGTGGATACCGCGACGGGTCAGTTGACGCAGGATGTGATCGAATGGGTGAAGTTCTCCGGCGCGACATGGGCCCCCGACTCCGAAGGGTTCTATTACAGCGCCTACGACGCGCCGAAGGCGAACGTCTATTCGTCGAAGAACGAATGCCAGAAGGTCTATTACCACCGTCTGGGTACGGCGCAGGCCGACGACATTCTCATATACGGCGATCCGGAGCATCCGCTGCGCTATTTCAGCGGCTGGGAGAGCGACGACGGCCGCTGGCTTTTCGTCCTCGCGTCGGAAGGTACGTCGGGCAGTGAAGTTCTCTTCCGCCCGGCGGACAAGGAGGAGCCGTTCCGTACGTTGCTGGCCGGCTTCGCCAACGACTATGCGCCCGTCGAGTGCCGCGACGACAAACTCTATGTCGTGACCAACGACAGTGCGGCCAACTATCGGCTGGCGCGCATCGATCTGCTCGAACCCCGGGGGTTGGAGACCGTCATCGCGGAGCACCCCGACGATCTGCTCGAAGCGGTCGCTCCGGGCGGGGGATACCTGTGGGTGAAATACCTCCGGAACGCGCAGAACAAGATCTACAAATACGATTACGAGGGCAACCGGCAGGCCGACGTGCCGCTGCCGGCCATCGGTTCGGTGCCGAGTTTCGGCTGCAAGGACAGGGAGCAGGAGATTTTCTTCTCGCTCAACACCTTCACCGCGCCTCCGACCGTCTACCGCTACGACATCCCCACGGGCCGCACCACCTGCTACCATACGCCGCAGGTGGCCTACGATGCGGCGCAGTACACTACCGAACAGCTCTTCTTCGAATCCTCCGACGGCGAGCACGTGCCGATGTTCGTCTCGCATCGCAGGGGTCTGCGGCTCGACGGCAGCAATCCCTGCTACCTCTACGGCTACGGCGGTTTCCAGATCAATATCACCCCTGCGTTCAAGCCCGAGCACATCCTCTTCATGGAGCAGGGCGGCGTGGTGGTGAACGTCAACCTGCGCGGCGGTTCGGAATACGGCGAGCGGTGGCACAAGGCTGGTATGCTCGACCGCAAGCAGCAGGTCTTCGACGATTTCATCGCGGCGGCCGAATTTCTCATCACCGAGAAGTATACCTCGCGCGAAAAGCTGGCCATCGCCGGCGGCTCGAACGGCGGATTGCTGGTGGGCGCCTGCGAAGTGCAGCGCCCCGACCTGTTCGCCGTCTGCCTGCCTGCGGTCGGCGTGATGGACATGTTGCGCTACCACCTTTTCACCATCGGCTGGGGCTGGGCGACCGAATACGGTACGAGCGACGATGCGGCGCAGTTCCGTACGCTCTACGCCTACTCGCCGCTGCACAACATCCGCGAAGGCGTCTGCTACCCCGCGACGCTCGTCACGACGGGCGACCACGACGATCGTGTGGTGCCGGCGCATTCGTTCAAATTCGCTGCGACGCTCCAATATGCGCAGGCGTGCGATGCTCCGGTGCTGATCCGCATCGAACGGAATGCCGGCCACGGCGCGGGCAAACCGCTCTCGAAGCGTATCGCCGAATCGGCCGACAGCTACGCTTTCCTGTTCTACAATACGGGGACGACGTACGGACAATCGGCGCCGGAGAATTGAAGGTCGGCGAAGGCCGATTGACTGCCCCTGCTCGTGCTGTACCGGAGCGGGTATCGAACCGTGGATGGAAGGGGCGGATGGATATTATTTAAAAGGTGCGAACTCCGGAAAGGGGCGCAGTGGTTATGTGCAGCTGGACAGCACGACGGCTCGAATAAGGTAAAACGGGAAACAAGGGTAAGGTACTTTTAAAGAGTAGGAGAGCGTCGGGATACCTGTCGGCTGACTGCCGAGGTGCAGGATGAAACAGGTGAAGGTCGATACAGCGTAAGCCCCTCCCTTTATCAAAGGGAGGGGACAGAGGAGAGGGAATGTTGGTATCCGCGCAGCGGCCATGCGCAGAGGGGCAGCACGACGGCTCGAATAAGGTAAAACGGGAAACAAAGGATATGAAGGTCTATAAATTCGGCGGAGCATCGGTCCGCAATGCTGAGGGGGTGCGCAACCTGCGCAATATCATCGACGACGAACAGAACCTCTTCATCATCGTCTCGGCGATGGGCAAGACGACCAATGCGCTGGAACGGGTGTTCGAGGGGGTGCAGCGAGGCGACCGCGAAAAATCCGCTGCCGAGATCGCACGGTTGCGCGAATATCACGCCGCGATCATCGACGACCTCTGGCACGGCCCGACCCGTCTGGAACGGGTCGAGGCGTTGTTCGCCGAACTGGATCGCGTCGCCGCCGAGACGCAGTACCGTGCGGCCGACGCCGAGTTGTGGTACGACACGATCGTCGCCTTCGGCGAGCTGCTCTCGACGACCGTCGTCTCGGAGTACCTCGCCTCGGCGGGAGTGGCCAACCATTGGGTCGACATGCGCCGTGCACTGGTCACGCAGCAGCGCCACAAGGACGCTTCGGTCGATATCGACGCCTCGGCATTCCGCCTGCTGGCCGAAGTGGAAGGTGCGGCGGAGACGATCTTCGTGGGACAGGGCTTCATCGGCGGCGCGCCCGACGGGACGACTACGACGCTCGGCCGCGAGGGTTCGGACTACTCGGCGGCCGTAGTGGCCAATATTCTCGGCGCGGAGTCGATGTCGGTGTGGAAGGATGTCGACGGTGTGCTCAACGCCGACCCCAAGACCTTCCCCGACGCCGAGCAGATCAAGGAGTTGAACTACCTCGATACGATCGAACTGGCGTACAGCGGTGCGCAGATCATCCACCCCAAGACGATCAAGCCGTTGCAGAACAAGAATATCCCGCTCTACGTCCGCCCGTTCGGCGACAAGCGCAAGCCCGGAACGGTGATCCGCGGCACGTCGGCGCCCGTGACCGTCCCGATTCTGATTCTCAAAAAGGATCAGGTCTTCCTGACGGTGCGGTCGCGCGATTTTTCGTTCGTGCTGGAAGAGAAGTTCGCCACGATCTTCTCGCTGCTCGAGCGTTTTCGCGTGAAGACCAATCTGATCCACAATTCGGCGGTCAATCTGGGGCCGGCGGCCGTCCGGTCGTGTGCGAACCGTTCGGAGCAGGACAGGGCGTCTGGCTCTTCGGTGAAGACGGCCGCTACATCGGCCCCGTGG
>VOFF01001056.1_pt1 | contig 14001 bp, 27 predicted proteins | sample 5384061 | NCBI WGS metagenome assembly VOFF01 (sample SAMN12384725, study PRJNA508395) | human gut metagenome | isolation source: healthy gut E | host: Homo sapiens
TCTGAATCACTGCTAAAAGAGACTATTTTACAAAAATATAAAGAGAGGTAAATGAAATGAACGAATATTTATGTATCACGGAAGAAGTGAAAGCTGCTCTGGAAGCAAAAAGACCGGTGGTAGCACTGGAGTCCACCATTCTTTCCCCACGGCATGCCCTACCCGGAAAATCTGGAGTTTTCTCATAAAGTTGAGGAGATCATCCGTGCAGAAGGCGCCATTCCGGCAACCACTGCCATCATCGGCGGAAAACTACGGGTGGGTCTGACAGCAGAAGAACTGGAAATCATGTGCCGGGCAGAAAACGTTGCCAAGGTCAGCCGCCGAGATGTAGCGATCTGTCTGGCAACGGGCCAGACTGGCGCCACCACCGTAGCAACCACCATGATGCTGGCGGAAATGGCGGGCATCCGCGTGTTCGCCACAGGCGGCATCGGCGGCGTGCACCGCGGAGCGGAAACCACCATGGATATCTCTGCCGATCTGCAGGAACTGGCAAATACACCAGTAGCAGTTATCTGCGCCGGCGCGAAAAGTCTGCTGGACATCGGTCTGACGCTGGAATACTTAGAGACCATGGGTGTGCCTGTCATCGGTCTGAGGACGGATGATTTTCCCGCCTTCTACTGCAGGGAAGAGCGGCTTCGGCGTTGATTACAACGCCCCTGATGAAGAAACTGTGGCAAAAGTTATGAAGGCCAAATGGGATCTGGGTCTGAAAGGCGGCTCCGTGATTGCCAACCCGATTCCAAAAGAATACGAACTGGACTACGATGAAATGGAAGCGGTTATCAATAAGGCGCTGAAAGCCGCCCAGGAAGAAGGCATCCACGGCAAAGCGACGACACCGTTCCTTCTCGCTCACATTAAAGAATTTACAGACGGCGTGTCCCTGGCTTCTAACCTGCAGCTGGCTTATCACAATGCGAAAGAGGCGGCAAAATTGCTGTGGCTTACAGTAAGATGTAACACGTTTTATTTACACCAAATAACAGAAAGCGTAAAGGCAGAGTATAGAAACCCTATCTTTACGCTTTTTGTGTTTTCTGCGGTTTATTGGCTTATTCTGGTAATAGGCCTACTGTTTACTTATGCTGAAGTAATCTTTTTTAGAGGCTTTAAACTTATATAAATACCGGTTCGTATATATTACTGCTATAATCAGTACACCGAAAGATCCACCACAGCAAAAAGGATGCTATCGCTTCTGCAGTCCCACTATCGGCCAACCCCGAAGTTTCTAGCACAATAAAAATAGTAAATGTTATTACACCTATCCACGAAAAAAAAGTGAGAAAAAGTATTTTTGCCATGATAAGACACGCCGTGTCTACCTGATAATTTTTAATTTACCGGGCGAACCTCAGATCAGCAAACTTCTAATCTATGCTTTACTGGTGCTGCCGATTTCAAGAAAGTTTCCTCCGGGTGCAACATAAAAGTTGCGGATGCCGAAAAAAGAAAGTCATAGGTTCTCCTTCTGAAGTTTACACTCGACTTTGACAGTCGCGCATATTCTGCATCCACATCGGCAAAGAGGGCGCTTGCCGTCTCAAACTCAGCAAAATTGCCGCCAGCCCACACCGTATGAAAGTCTAGGGTGTCTCTGTAAAGATGAACCATATGATCTATACCACCCACAATTATAATTTATTAAAGTTATTATACAGTGGTTTAATATTGTTGGCAGCCCAAACCCGTTTCCCTTTTTATAGTCTTCTGTGTTTCAAGTACTGTAAGCCCGCTGCTGTAATCTCTGTGCCCCGGCGGCCTTTATTGACTTCCACTAGTCCCATCCCTTCTAAATTCTTCAATATAAAACGGATATCCTGTTCTGCAATTTTGCAGCCATTTGTCAGCAGGTTGTCATGGAGATTTTTTCGTCCTGCCGGCTGACCGTCGCTATTAAATTTTGCCACAGCGCAAGCACCGTCTCCTTTCTTTTGTCTAAGGAGAAGTCAATCTCGGGTTAACTGCTCCAAAGTCACGAATATGCTCCGGTACGTCTTTCAGCATAATCTTTTCATCAGAGAGCTGGTACATGTATTCAATACAATTGTGCAATTCGCGAATATTCCCCGGCCAGGAATAAGCCTTGAGCACCTTGAGAATTTTCGGCGTTAATTGCTTTTCCCCGCCAAAATCCTGCAGAAAAAGCCTCGACTAAAAGGGGAATATCCTCTTTTCTCTCTCTTAGGGGCGGCAATGGCAAGGGCAACACGTTAATTCGATAATACAAATCCTCACGAAATAGCCCTTCGCAGGCTAGCTGCATCAGATTTTTATTGGTGGCAGCAATAACACGTACATCCACTTTAATCACATTGACACCACCGATGCGCATGACCTCCCGTTCCATCAATACGCGGAGCAGCTTTGCCTGCAGTTCGTAGGGCATTTCGCCAATTTCATCTAAAAAAAATCGTGCCTTTTTCTCTGCTATTTCAAAGAGTCCCAGCTTGCCCCCTTTTTCGCTCCGGTAAAGGCCCCCTCTTCATAACCGAACAGTTCCGATTCCAGCAAAGAAGCCGCTAGTGCGGAACAGTTAACTGCAATAAAGGCTTCCTTTGCTCTGCTAGAACCGTTGTGAATCGCCTGCGCAAAGACTTCTTTCCCTGTACCGCTTTCTCCCGTTATCAACACTGTGCTAGCGCTCCCAGCCATCTTTGCTGCGACTTTCTTCAGATCCTGAATGACTTTGCTGTCACCGAGAATGCTTTCCATCGTGTATTTGGCCACATGGCCGCGAGGAATTAATTTTGATTTTAATTGGTTTCGTTCATTCTCCAGCTCCATATACTTCTGACCAAAAAAATGACGATACCGACGAGCAGTCCCTCGTCACTATAGATGCCATACTTGTTGATTACGTAGGTAATATGGCGGATTGTAACCAGTTCGTTCGTCACAGCTTCTTTCCGCTCTATGATATCCTGAATGTGAATTTCTGGAAAAATTTCACTGATGTTTTTTCCAAGAACCGCCTTTTTCTTTTATTCCAAAGTTTCGTTCACTTGCACCGTTATATTCTGTAATATAACCTGTGAGGTCGGTAGCAATGATGCTGTCGTTGGTAAAGTGTAAGATAGTTCGCAGTTGTTTTTTTTATATCGCTGGAATCACTGAGCATCTGGCTAATACCATAATCAGCATAGACGATTTCTTTTTTATACGCATCTAATATCTGATAGAGTTTTCGGCTGGACAGTCCTAATATTGCTCCGATATCCGCAATTGTTGAAAGGTCGATGATTCTGTCACCAATATCGATGATCTCTTTAATAAATGCAGGAATACGCTCCGTTTTTTCCAGCAATCACCGCGGTCTTAATTCCAGAGGGGCCTTCATCGTAAGGAGAATACGTGTTGTAAGGAATCAGTTTCAAATTTTTAATGCCCAGTTCGTATAGCTTTGACACACACTCCACAGCAATTTCATGAAAATTACTGACAAAGAAAATTTCACGTTCCTTGTCGATTCGTTTTAACTTCTCAAATCCTTCTTTTGTAAAGGTTCGCCTCATAACGATCGTCTCTACCTGGTGTCTGTTCAGCCGCTTCACGTGCTCGTATAAAATGTTAGAGGAAGTCACAATCAAATCGCCATCAAAATTCAGCTCCTGAGAATTGTTTTCAATATAATAATTTTCTATTTCTGCTAAACCTTCAAATATTCCCTTCAGATATTCACAATAATACTCGCTGATTCCCTTGTATAGCGCTACTACCATAATTCTCTTCATCGTTTTTCCCTTTCCACACTTTTCTTATATAATTACAATCGGATGTCGTGATTCAATGGTCCCTTCCCTGCGATGAAATCGTAAGATCGTGGAACCATTATACAACAAAGACGGCCGCCAGGGAAAGTTTCTGACGGCCGTCCCGTATGTTTTTTCATACAGCCTTTTCTTTGACTGCTGTTTTTTCTTTAAAGATGGCAATCCCAGTGCAAGCATAAAGATAGCGATTAATGGACAGAGAATTGCCAGAAACGCATAAGGTGCGTATTGTAAGACCTCCACACCCAGCACCCCGGAAACAAAAATGCCGGTAGTAGACCATGGAATTAGGAAAGTAAATATGGTCCCGCCGTCCTCCAATGTTCGTGACAGAACTCTTTTCTCCACGCCCTGCTTGGTATAAGCTTCTTTCATCACTTGCCCAGGCAGCAGAATTGCAATATACTGACTAGCTGTCAACACGGTTGTGACCAAACAGGTCGCAAGAGTCGTCAGCACCAACGACCTTGGACTCCTGATAAAGATTTCCATTTTGCTGAGAATAACAGATAACACGCCCATTCTCTGCAGAATTTCGCCCAGTCCCAGAGCCAGCAGCGCTAGCGAAGATGTACTCATCATCCCCATAATACCTCCTCTATTCAGAAGCCGATCCACGTCTGTGTTGCCGCTTTCAGGGAAAACCCATTGCCTAATGCATTGAGAATTACCTGATAATCGTAGTGTCCCATCTGAAAATAAAGGCTGCAACAGTTCCAGCAACAGCACCCAGAAGCAAGGCAATCAGCGGCGGCATCTTCTTAATTGCCAGAACAATCGTAAGTAGCGGTACGATGAGAAGCAACGGATTAATATTAAAATGCATACGCAATGTATCGTTAATTGCGTCAATAGCTGATGTATCCATGGCTGCACCGCCGATTTGGATGCCGATGACGGTGTAGATAATAGCAGCAATAACTGTTGCAGGCACTGTCGTGTAGAGCATGGAGTTGATATGCTTAAAAATATCTGTTCCCGCAACTGCAGGCGCTAAATTCGTCGTATCAGAGAAAGGCGACATCTTATCACCGAAGATTGCCCCCCGACACCACCATTCCCGCCGTCAAACCGGGATTAATATGCAGCCCCAGACCGATTCCCATAAAAGCGACCCCCAGAGTCGCAATGGCTGAATAAGAGCTGCCTACAAAGAAGGAAATGATACAGCAGATAAAAAAACCTACTACTAAAAATACCTTTGGCGACAGAATTTCCAAGCCATAATAGATAATTGTCGGCACAATTCCCGATACAATCCAGGAACCAATTACCGTTCCTACTGTCATCAGAATCAAGGCGACTAATACTGCATTTTTTACAGCCTTCTATGAAGAAGTCCTGTAAGTCCTCTTTGGTAAATCCACTGATTAATGCAATGATGCCCATTGCCAGGATTGCCAGCAGAAAAACCACATGGGTAGAAATCTGCAGGACGATGAATCCGCCTATCAGCACCAGCGCTAAAGCAATCATCGCTACCGCCGCCATCGCTACAGAAACTTTCTTTTTCTTTTGTATTTTCCATTTTAGTTCCTCCCCTATTCAAGGTAATATACATCATTCATCTTTGCAATCTTCTTTTCAAAAAAGACATGATTTCTGTCAAAGGGAAGATTCCTTTCAAATCCCGCCTTGTCAATTTCGTTGTATTGCTCATAGGTTTCAGCCAGCAAAATCAGCTTATCAGCAAAGTCATAGGGAATGACAACGATACCGTCGCCATTGGCCAAAATTAAATCACCGGGGCAGACCACCGTGCCGCCGCAGCAAATTGGCACATTGACGTCACCTTTGAACCCGCAAATCTTCGTTGTCAGATTGGACTGCCCTTTAGAGAACACGGGGAATCCGCTGGCTTTGATTTCTTCTGAATCTGTATTCGGTCCGTCCACAACGACAGCCGCTAAACCGAAACGTTTTGCTGTCAGGGTGGTCATTTCTCCCCAACAGGCGTGGCGCTTCTCTCCCTGCATGTCAATAACCAGTACGTCCCCGGCTTAGAATAAGTCATGGCTTTATATACCATGGTCGAATCTGTAGCTGGAATGCGTGCGGTAATTGCCGTACCTACAACGTACATGCACTTTTTTCCTTATTCAAGGGAACAATGTCGTTATTCATAAAGCCGAATTCCAGGGCATGTCCCAGTTCACTAGGACTGATCTTTTTAAACCGGTCTATCAAAGTTTTGTCCAGCCGCCTTACTTTGGTGTTTATAATATTCATCTGTCAGCCTCCATCTTACCTGTAATATTCTTCTATAAATTGAACGATTCTATCGACGCTGCGCTCAACAATGATTTTTCCCTTTTCAGCAGTTCCCTTTGTCCCATCGCCCAACGTGCCCGTGTCCGTATATTTATCAAATTTAATATACTGCTTAAATTCCGGAAACTTGTCTTCAAAGAGTTCCGCAGTGCAAACAGCTTCTTCGTCGTGGACCAGCTCAGGGTCAGATACTTCAGCACTGAAGTGCCCGCTTCGCTGGCATGGCCATGAGCCATCATGCCGCTATATTCGCACACCCCTTCACAGTAGGGCTGAATAAACCGCCACCAATCCATAGATGCACAGCGAATCTGGTACTTGTCTTCCAACTCCCAGCCCAGCTGTGTAATCATAAAGACATTACTGACATGAGTATTGAGGAAGAAGAGTTTCTTAAAGTCCCAGCGTATCAGACTCAGGCAGACATCCTCCAGATAACCCTTAAAATGTTCCGGTTTTATGACCATCGTACCGGGAAATTCCGGGGTCAGCAGTGAAAGGGAGTCTCCCATCTCAATGGTTGGTGTCACTAGAAGATCCAGTTTCTCGCCGACCATGTCCGCTACTTTGTCGGCCACGATGGCGTCGCCGCCCATGGGCAGATGGGGGCCGTAAACCTCAATCGCGCCTGTGGGTATGATAACCGGTTTTTCTTTATCCAGCTCTTTAAATTGTTTCCAGCTCAGGTTTTTTAGCCTCATTTTATGCCTCCTTTACTTCACTTCATAGAGTTCCGGCCGCCTGTTTTGGTAGGTCGGCACCTGGCTTCTGACCGTCTGCTGATAGTTCATATCCAAGATGCCGTACATAATGCCTTCCTGGTCCGAAACCTTCGAAACTATCAGACCGCAAAGGGTCAGCAATGCAGCTTCGTCCAAAAAGTGTTCGTTATATTGGTTCAGTGCTACCACATAGAGCAGATTATCAAGGGCCGCAGACTGCACCAAAACGTCCCATTGATCGTGGCGCGGCGTATAGAAGGCGGATGGCACAAACAGCACCTCGATGCCCTTTAGCGCAAGCGTACGTAAAGTCCGGAAAACGCAGCTTCGTAGCAGATAGCGATTCCAGCTTTTCCAAAATCAAAATCAACGATGCCAATATCCGCCCCAGCATCTACAGTGTCCGACTCCTTTGATGTAAAGGCATCAAAAAGATGCGTTTTGCTGTAGTCACCAATCAACTGTCCTCTCTGTCAATGCACAGACAGGTATTCAGCAGCTTATCCCCTTTTATCAGGGGGATAACTTCCGGTGATGATATTCACATGATGCTTTTTGCACATTTGGAAAACTCATTAAAAAACTCTGAATCCAGCACTTCGCCAATATAGCTGCGATTCTCTTTTTTTTGTCGGATTGGAATAGTAAAAGCTCCGGCAGGCAGATTACGTCAATCTTCTTGTATCTTTCAAAACCCTCTTCAATTAACGCCAAAGCCCGTCTCAAGTTGTCGTGTTTGTCCTCTGTCATCCCTATCTGGATGCCCATTACACTGATTTCTCTTTTCATCTCGACCTCCTCGTTGGTGAACTACTAATACTAATAGCAATCCTCGTGCCAAGATGAAAACAAAAGTCCGAAACGGCTGATTTGCAACAGTAATAGCAAGTAGCAACTTATGCAGACGCCAGCAGTTTTCTAGTTATTGAATACATTTAAGACAAATCTTGAAATTTCAACATTTATATTGGGTACATTTTATACAATTTGAACGCAGCAGCAAAAAAAGGAGCTGTCCCATTAACGAAAGAACGGCGCAAAGCATTGTTTTTTAAGTGCTTTTACGCCGTTTGAAATTAGATTCAGGAGTCAAATTCACCGTTTTTAATAGAATCTCAGGATTTATGGACGGTATTTTACTTCTAAATGTCAATCCTCTAAAGGTATCATTCATTATTTTTCTAAATGTGTATAGTATAGTAAATTGCTTCGATTAAAATCGTTTTCATCAGCAAAAAAACGGCGTAACGGTCTCCAAAAATAGACGTTTACGCCGTTTAGGCTGATCCATCTGGTCTTTAAGGGCAGTTCACCTGGCTTTGTGCAACAATCTCTTTGATATCAATGTACTTTTATTTTAGTTGTCTTCTCCTTTCAGCAGCATTTTTGATTGCCGCATCCAGTATATGAGGCGTTCTCTCGTAGAGGTCTTCTTTGTAGACTCTCTCTGTCAGCTTGTGGAAGTCCTTGCCCCACGGCCCGATGTTGATGCCCGCCATGGAGATCTCTTTGATTTCCTCAAATGGGATATCGTAGTATTGACCCAGCAGCGGCATGGAATCAGCCACAGAAGCCCTCTGCTTCTGTGGGTCGTCTATATTAATGTAGCTCAAGTCGCAGATGCCGGTATAGAAATATTCTTTGGTGTATTCCTGATGATATACTTCCTGCGCATAGACTGACTTTTCACTCATGCCTCGCGCTGCCGGCGCGATACCATCAAAATAGATGTTTGACACGTTAGGATAGTATGGAGGCAGCAAGCCGTAGACCACCCTCGGCGAAATATCCTCAATATAGTCGTAGATTTTTTTCAATGAGACAGAAGTTCCCTCTATCATATTGATTTTACCGGCTTCCATGTCTTTGAGAATTTCCTGCAACGCTGTCTCGTATTCTCTGACAAAGGACTCTCCGCCGTTTGCCTTCGCCTCTTCGTACAGTTCCTTAAAGTTGACCACTTTGGCAGACCATGGCAGTGGTTTCACCGGCTGCCCTGTCTTCTGGCAGAAAGCAGCATAATTGCGGTTCATCCTGTCAATGACCGCACTGAATCCCTCCTGGCAGACCCGCTTCACCTTTGACAGCAGCTCAGAAGGCGTCTGCTTCAAGGTGAGAACGCTGAAGCAGCCGCGTGCTGTCAGCGGCATGGACACGTCGTAGCGGTCTTTACTGTCTTTCATGTAAAGCCAGGTCGGGGGGGGCGCCGCTTCCCCCGTTTACTGCATCAGCAAAGTCCATGTTGATTTCTGTACGAGTCACGATTTCAGACAGAACTGATACCGGATTGAGGCCTTCGAAAACCTTGCCCGCATGGGAGAGAAATCCCCTCACATATACAAAGGGCATCATCTTGCCAACAGTTCCCTCAGAGAAAACGCCTTTGCTAAAGTCCTTTCTCTGATGAGGTTCAGAGTTTATCATCATGATATATTCTAAATCATATTTCTTTTTCAATTCTGCAAAGCAGCTTTGCAGCAGCCCTCATTCCTGCAGAGAGGTTTTCCTCATCGGGTACGCCGATGACGATGACATTGCCGTCAAAGTCCGCAAGTTCGCTGTAGCTTTCCAATAAAGCATACTGAATGGAGCCCCCGGCTTTCATGTCGCAGCCTCCACGGCAGAACAAAAAAGTATCTTCCTCCAGATCCTTTTGTGCATCTTCAGGCAGCATATCCTTGTGGAGAAGCAGTTCTTTCCTGAGCTGGTCAGGGGAAAAGGCGAACGATTTAAGTGTTTTAAAATCTTCGATATCCACGATATCGTAATGATGAACGAGAGTTACTGTTCTTTTCCCTTTTTCCCTTTACCATGGCCCAGCATACATTTCTTTTGAGAGGATCATTTTCAAGGGGATAGGTTCCCCAGAATTCATGATGTTCTCTGAAATAGGTAACTTGGTTAAAATGATTTTCGAAAAAGTTTTCTATTTCTCTTTTCTTTTTCTGTATTTGTAAAGCTTTGAATTTTGACATATTCATAAAGTATTTCCTTGATTCTGCCGCCCAATACGGCGAAATCGATGTCGTGGTTTTTCATCGCATTACCTCGTATTCTTATTTTCTGCACACAGGACAAGTCAGGCAGGTCGGTCCGCCAGTTCCCCTATATGAGAGTTCTTTTCCTTCATATGTATATACGATAACACCAGCATCCTCGATTTTCTTTTTGGATGTCGGGACAGCCCTCGATCAAAATGCACTTTCCGGGTTCCAACGCCAATAAGTTGGTGCCCAGGTAATCATATTCTTCATCGTTGCACTCAATCAGCTGAATACCTCTGTTGATCAAGTATTCTCTGAAAAATACCGGCATGTATTTAGAATAGACTACCGCCTTATCAGTATCCACAAAGCTGATGATGCTCATCAAGTGCAGGCAGGTTTCTTCTCCGTCTCCATGAGGCATCGGCACGACAATGTATTCGTCGATAAAATCCTTCGTCAATTCTTTTAAACTGTCTGATTCCTTCATCATTAGTTCTGTAACCGCGTCCGATCGCCACGGTCTTTTCGTCAATCCAGAGAACGTCGCCGCCTTCCATCTTTCAGGAGCGGAGATATATCCGAGAGTCGGTACTCCGTTAGCTGTGAGAAATTCTTCCGTCGCCAGGCGTTCTTTGCTTCTCAACTCTTTGCCCATCGGAAAATAGATAGCGCCTTTGCTGGTCACCTTCAGAGAGTCGTGGGTATAGATGGAATCGAGACCCGTCCTCTCATCATAAGGCAGGTAGTATACATTTTTCTACGTTGTCCTTGATGATCTTTTTTCAAATTCCGCGTATTCTTCTAATACTTTCTCATAATCAGGGCAGCCGTAATATTTAAATTTTTCCCCAAGTCGCGTTTAGATTTTCCTGGCTGACAAAAGCAGCGTCCGGGCGTTTAATCATAATCGTATCGATTTTCTTTACCATACTCTGACATCCATAATTCATAATTCATATACCTCCATAATTTGTTTTTGATACGCAATCAAGGAATGCATTTCTACACTCCCTGATTATCACATGTGAACATGTTCTTTTCTATTTTAATAGCCTCGATAGGCCTTGTGGTCCGCCTTGATCTGCTGGAGCCTGCGGGTTGCCGTACATTTTTGCGGTCATGCAAAGGAGCAGAGACGCAGAGTTTTTGATGGCATCATGAGCGCCTTGTGTGGTCATCGCATCAGCAAACTCCTGGGTGTGGCAGTTTTCTTCTATACCGATTCCCATCATAGGATGAAATGCAGGACATCTGTAGTCCACATTTCCGATATCGGAGGAGCCTTTCATTCCCGACTGATTTGCACACGGAATCCCCAGTTCGTCATAGCTTTCACGCATCAGTTTTTTCTCCCAATTTACTGATATACAGCTCGTGGAAGGGTTCCCCAACAGGAAACATCTCCACTTCTGTCCGTGTCGCCAAGGCTGCCGCTCTGGCACAGTCCTTCACCCAGGCCGTGATATCATTGAGGTCTTCTCTGCGGGGAGCTCTGGTTAAAAATTCAACTTCTGCAAACTCCGGCACGATATTGGACGCTTCGCCGCCGTTTTTGATAAAGCCGTGCATGCGCGCTTCTTCAATGACATGCTGCCGCATCATATCAGTTGCATCCAGGAATAGCCTGGCGGCGTTGAGGGCGTTTCTGCCCTTTTCCGGCGCGGCGGCTGCATGAGCCGGCTGTCCATGCCATTTGAAGCCCAAGCCATCGAGAGCAATGAACTCTGACGTCGCTGTACTGAATGGTCCCATATGGACCATGGCGGCAAAATCATATCCGTCAAAGACGCCTTTGTCCGCCATCAAACACTTGGTACCGTTGATTTCTTCATCAGGTGCGCCGATGATGTCTCTACTCCAAAGTCTAACTGGTCTCTCACCTCATTCAAGGCCAGAGCTGCGAGGACGCTGGAACTGCCACTGGCACAGTGGCCGCAGGCATGCCCCAGACCTCTCAGTGCATCATACTCTGCAAGAAGCGCCATCCTTTCTTTTTCTCTGGGTTGATAACACCCTTAAAGGCCGTATCAAATCCAGCGAAAGGATATTCTGTCTCTATACCGTGCTTTCTCAACAGGTCTACGATGGCGGCGGAGCTGTGAAACTCCGCGCTTCCGATTTCCGGGTTTTCCGCCATATAGTTGTTTAATGCATTGATCTCTTCTCTATAGCTGTCAATTTTCGGCAGCAACAGCTCCTTTAATTGCTTCTCGTCTAACATTTCCTCTATACCTTTCTATTAATGATACCCGATGAATACAGCCAGAATCACGAAGAACGACTGCAGCAGGAACATGATTCCAAAGATCGGCAGGAAGAATTTATACCATTTGCCCATTGGAATCTTGGCAATTCCGCACATGATGGCGCAGGCGCCTGTAGGCCACAGAAGATTGGAGAATCCATCTCCGAACTGATATGCCAGGACGGCAATCTGTCTGTTCAGCTCCGTCAAGTCCGCCAGCGGTATCATAATCGGCATAATTGCTGCCGCCTGACCGCTGCCCGAAGGAATAAAGAAGTTCAAGATGTTCTGAACTACCAGCATCATCTCACCAGTTGCCCATGTAGGCAGTCCCTGCATCATTGAGTTCATTCCGTGGATTACAGTATCGATAATAACGCCGTTCTGCATGATGACCAGTATGGTTCTCGAAAGGCCAACCACTACCATTGCTACGGTCATTTCCGATATGGATGTTATGAGGTCTGTGGCAATGCCTTCCGGTCTTTTTTCCTCCGATAACGGATGATAAGATTCCCGAGATGATGAACACGCCGCTCATCTCGTTTATGTACCAGCCAAGTTTCAGTGAGCCGTATACGATGGTTATGACCGTTACAACCATACCGAGCATCAAAAGCTTGTGTTTTGCAGTAAACTCCATGTTTGCATCAGTCTCAACTTTGAATGCGGAATAGTCTTCCCCATAGACCAGACTCTTTGTCGGATCTTTTTTTGACTTTCATCGCGTATCTCATGACCAGTGCCATGGAAACCAGGTAGAATACGCCAAAGATCACCCATCTGTAACCCAGCCCTGAAAACATCGGCAGATCACCGAAGGTCTGTGCAATACCGATGGTAAACGGATTTGTCGTTGCAGAGGCAAAACCGACTGCAACCGCCACACCAGACATGCACATGCCCACCAGGGCATCATAGCCTCAAAGCAATTGCCAAGGCGACAAAGATTGGAATTAAACCGTAAACAGTTTCGAACTCGCCATATGTAGATCCTGCCAGTGAGAATACCAGCATTACAATCGGGATAAACAGCTTGCTGTCTCTCGCTTTGCTGCCGAGCAGTTCTGTTAATCATCGCCGTAAAGGCGCCTGTCTGCATGACAGAATATACCCAGAAGTAGCCGAACAGAATCAGAAAGATAATCTGTGCGCCGTTGAGGAAGCCTTCCTGAATCGCTACGAAAACGCGAAACGGATTTACCGGGTTTTGCTCCACATACTGAAAACTGCTGCCGTCTACGACCTGAGTACCGCCCTGGTCTACGTAGGCGTACCCCCTGCGGGCACAATATATGTCAGAATTGCGATGATGACGATGATACTGAACAGCATCAATGTACTGCTCGGAAACTTAAACTTTTTCTTTTTTGTCATTAAGGGTTGGCATTTTGTGGTCCTCTCTTTCTTCATTTTATTGAAGCGACCTCTCCATTCTCTTTATGGAGTCTAATCGTGTTTTCCTAAAATCTCAGTGATAAGCAGCTTAAACCACCATCAAGTTTTCTATATTCCGATGTGTCAACCAAGATGGTCTTGTAACCCAGGTCCTGTACCGCTTTCAGCACTGCAGGATAACCTTCCGGTACAATTACAGTGCCGTTCACCCAGATGCAGTTCGCGGCGTACGCCTCGTCCTCGGGGATCTCGATGCGGTTGTACTGCTCGAAGTCGGGCTTCGTCACGAACTCGCCGGACACCAGCATGTTGCCGTCCTCCAGGTAGTTCACGCCGGTCTTCAGGTGGAGCACCTCTTCCAGCTTTACCTCGGAGCAGGTCATGTCGTACTTGGCCAGGATCTCTGTCAGCTGTCTGATGCCTTCCTCGTTGGTCCTTGCAGACCTTCCCACGTAGAAGTGGTCGCCCACCATCATGACGTCGCCGCCGTCCAGCGTGCCCGGTGCCTTGATGTATTCGATCTGGTCGTCAGAGAAGAACTTCTTCACCGCCGATGATCTCGTCCTTCTCACCGTTTCTGGACTCTGCGCCCGGGT